>Ga0105240_10002460_pt1 | contig 29761 bp, 27 predicted proteins | sample KBSC54metaG_FD_80426 | JGI IMG/M metagenome (GOLD analysis project Ga0105240, IMG submission 80426) | Corn rhizosphere microbial communities from Kellogg Biological Station, Michigan, USA - KBS C5-4 metaG | ecosystem: Host-associated > Plants > Roots > Rhizosphere > Soil | place: Michigan, USA... | reverse complement strand
TGAGTCGGCATTCGTTGAAGTGCCCGGCCTGCGTTCACAATAGCTCAACACCGCGGAGCTCGGGGTTGTGACAGGAACTCGGCTCAGGGCGAACTGCCGCTCGCCGCGATGGGAGTGGAGCAGGCCATCGTTTCTCAGTGGCCTGTTGGGCCTGTCCGAAGATGACAGTAGCCGGCTCGGACGCGGGCGGGCGCTGCCCGCCCGGACAGACGACGCTTCGCGATCGTCTATCCTACTGGGCTGCAACACCCGCCGAGCTGCCGCTCGGCAACCGGCGGCAAAGACCGCCGGCGTTACCAGCGCGCCACCTTGTTGTACACTCGTGACCATGCATTGGAGAGCTGTCGCCGCGGTTGCCGCATTCGCCTGCCATTTGTCCGCACAGGGACGCCCGGTAACAGCCGCCGACGAAGCGGCCGCGAAAGCCTGGTGGGCGCACGTCCAGACCCTCGCCGCGCCTGACATGGAGGGCCGGTTGACCGGCTCGGCAGGCTATCTCCGCGCGGCCAAATACGTGGTGTCGCAATTCGATTCCGCTGGACTGCAGCCGGCCGGGTCGAACGGCTATTATCAGCCCGTCAAATTCGACGTGACTCGCGTGCTCCCCGCGCAATCTTCGATGACTCTTCTGGCGGGCCGCAAGGAACCGCTGGTGCTCGGCCGCGACGCCACGCTCGGCTCGCGCGGCAGCCAGCCGAAATCCATCACCGCGCCGCTAGTCTTCATCGGCTACGGTCTGCATCTGCCGGAATCCAAGTACGACGATTTCGACTCGCCCGAATTGCCCATGGCGTCACTCAAAGGCAAGATCGTCGTGATCATCAATGGCGGTCCGTCCGACCTGCCGGGTCCGCTGAAATCTTTCGCGCGCACGTCGCCGCTGCAGAAGGCTCTCGTCGACGCTGGCGCTGCCGGGGCGATCAGCATCCCCACGCCGAAGTCCATGGACTTCCCGTGGGACCGCGTCGCCGCCAACGCGTCGCAGCCCGGCATGAGACTGTCTGCCGATCCCAAGGACGCGGCCGTCGCGGCACGCCATCCCGCGCTCGCCGACCAGCGGCACACCATGTTCTCCGCCACGTTCAATCCCGCCGAAGCCGAGAAGCTCTTCGAGGGTAGCGGACATACCTTCGCCGAAATGCTCGCCCTTGCCGACGCGCAGAAGCCGCTGCCGCGCTTCGCCCTGAAGAAGAGCCTGGCCGCGACGGTTGCCATCGAGAGCGGCACGGTCGAATCGCCGAATATTGTCGCCAAACTGGAGGGCTCGGACCCGCGCCTGAAGAACGAATACGTGCTCGTGTCGGCGCACCTGGATCATCTGGGAGTGGACTCCTCAGGCACGCTTTTCGCCGGCGCGATGGACGATGCGTCGGGTGTCGCCTCGGTGCTGGAGATCGCGCGCAGCTTCGCGCACAATCCCGAGCGGCCGAAACGCTCCATGCTGTTCGTGATTTTCACCGGTGAGGAAAAAGGACTGCTGGGCTCGCGCTATTTCGCCGGACGTCCCACCGTGCCCGAAGCCAACATCGTCGCCGACCTCAATATGGATATGTTCATGCCGCTCTTCGCGCTGAAGAAGTTGCACGTACAGGGGCTGGCCGAATCCACTCTGGGCGACGAAGCGCGCGCGGTCGGCGCCGCGCACCAGATCGAAATCGCCAACGATCCGGAGCCCGATCGCAACTCCTTCACGCGCACCGACCAGTACAGCTTCGTGCAGGCCGGCGTTCCGGCGCTCGCCATGAAGTTCGGCTGGATGCCGAATTCGCCCGAGTACAAGGCGTGGCGTCAATGGCTCGCGCAGCGCTACCACTCGAAGGAAGACAATTTGCAGCAGCCCGTGGACACCGCCGCCGCCGCTCAGTTCGATTCATTCCTGGGCGACCTCGCCCGCCGGGTCGCCAATAATCCCCAGCGGCCGCATTATCTGGAATCCAGTTTCTTCCATCGCTTCGAGAAGTGACCGCTCGATTGCCGACCCGCGAAAACTCTTGTGCAAACCAACGGAGCCGCGACCGTAAGGGAGCGAAAGCCTCGCTTGCTTACGCGCGCGGCTCCGATGGGAGCGATGAGCAGGGAGCGGGAAGGAGCGGTGCATTGTTCACAACACGTGATAATACCCGTCGCGCTCGAGGACTTCCACCGGGATGCCGAACAGCCCGCTGAGCGCCTCGTGAGTGAGGACGGCGGATTTCGGGCCGTCGCGGAACAGGCGGCCATCGCGGATCAGGATCACCCGCTCCATCTCGGGAATGATGTCCGGCAGGTGGTGCGTCACCATCAACATGCCGATGCCGCGACCCGCCAGTTTGCGCAGGATCTCGCGAAGCTCGCTGGTGGCGCGGAGGTCCAGACTCGTCGTCGGCTCGTCGAGCACTAGCGCCTGCGGGTCGTGGACCAGCGCGCGACCGATCAGGATGCGGCGGCCCTCGCCACTGGATAGCTCGTTCGTGTTGCGCTCCGCCAGGTGGCCGACTTCCAGCAGTTCCATGACGGCGCGCGCCTTCATTTCCATGGGCGGCGTCACTTCGTGATTCGGCCAGATCCCCACGCTGCCGAAGAAGCCCGACAGCACAATCTCGTAGGCCGAGTAGTCGCGCGTGCACATCTGCATCCAGTCGCCCGACACGATGCCGAGGTGATTGCGCAGGTCGAAGAGATGCCACCGATCGCGCCCCATGATGCGCAGGCTCCAGGGCTCCGGCTTCAGCTTCGGATACAGTTCGCGCGTCAGCAGCTTGATGAAGGTCGATTTGCCGGACCCGTTCGGGCCCAGGATGGCGACATGCTCGCCCTGCGCGATCGATAGCGTCACGCCGTCCAGCACGATGCGATCGCCGCGCTGCACGCTGACGTTATGGAATTCGAGAAGTGGTGTTAGGGTCAATCTTCTATGCTACTAATTCGGCTATCATGGGTGACGGAGTTCCTCCGTTTTTTGTGAAGCGATTTCCCTTCTTGGATTGGATGCGTGGGCTGGCTGTAGTCATTATGATCCAGTGCCACACCTTTAACTCCTTCTCGCGCATGGATATCCGCGAGCAGGGTCCCTACGTGCTTTCCCAGTTCGTGGGCGGAATGGCCGCGCCGCTATTTCTTTTCATGGCAGGCATGACGATGGCGTTCCAGATGGACAGCCTGCAAAAACGCGAGTCGTCGTTGCTGCGACGCTGGCTGATTTCGCTGAAACGCGCCGGATACATTTTGGTGCTCGCGTTCCTCTTCCGCTTCAGCAACTGGCTGCTCAGCTTCCCCAAAGGCACCTTCGCGGAATTGATGAAGGTCGACATCCTCAACTGCATGGGGCTCGCTCTGGTGGTGCTCTCCGCCGTCGCTGTATTCGATGCGAACGGCCGCGCGCGTTATGCCCTGGCTGCCGGACTCGCGATTGCGGGACTCGCGCCCGTCATGTCGAACCTGAACTGGACGGCGGCGCCCCCGCTGCTGCAGGAGTACCTCGTGCCGGTCGCCGCGCGCGCCCGGTTTCCGTTCTTCCCCTGCGCAGGATATGCGGCCTTCGGACTGGCGGTCGGAACCGTCGTCAAGCACACGCCCGAGGAACGCTTCGAGCGCGTCATGCAGTGGGGCATCCTGATCGGCTTCGGTCTGATTCTGGTGGCCCAGTATCTGTCCAACCTTCCTTATTCGATCTATGCGAAGTCGGACTTCTGGTCGAATAACCCGACTCTCATTCTCATACGCGGAGGCATTTCGCTGGTCATCATGGCGGGCGCGTTCGTATGGACCGAATACGCCGCCGGAACCGGTTGGAGTTGGATGCAATGCCTCGGTAAGAATTCGCTTCAGGTATATTGGGTGCACGTGATGCTGGTTTACGGCATCATCGCCGCGCCCGTGAAACGGACGATGACGGCGTGGCAGGCCGCGCTCGCCACGGCGCTGGTCACGGTGTTGATGATCTGGATGTCGAACGCCTGGCTCGAGTGGAAGCAGCGCCGCCGCGCGCGCCAGCCCGTGGCGCACGCGGTGGCAGCCGTTGGGCAGATTCCCTTAATGGACTGACGTATCCGACCCTCGGGCGCGGATTCCTTCGACCTGAATGGTGTTGCCGTGCCGGTAACCGTCGATCACCACCGGCATATCGGTATTCGAGTCTCGCTTAAGGATCCCACTGTGAAACGCGGCCATGGCCTTCTCGTTACCGGCGGCATCCAGCATGCGAATCTTACCCTCGGTGTGAATGGCGAACGTGGTGGTCGAAGCTGTCGGCGCGCACGTTACCCAGATTTTTCCACTCGAATCCGCGGGATTCTGCTGGTAGCAGGCCGCGTCGACGAGTTGGCCCCGGTACAGAGTCACCGCGCCGGCCGATCCCGCCGCCATTCCGAAACCAAGCACTAACATCGCGATAGTCTTCATAAGATCGCTCCCGCTGAAACTGTTGCAATCACCGTGCCGACAGGCAAGAACTACGCGTGAGGATCTATACATTCCCGCTGACTGCTTGATCGTCTTGAAGTTACTGGTATATGGCACGCCATCTGCCTGTCTAAATATATCCGTTTGGGCGAGAGTTCGAACGGGCGTGAAGATACACCGAAAGGAGCAATTCAAGATGAAGTCAAGTACTTTTATTCGCTCGCGGACGGCTCTCGCGGTGGCGTGCGGCGTCGTTCTTGCGGGCGCAATCGCAACAGAGCCTGCCAGAGCCGACGAGTGGAATAAGAAGACCGTTCTCACGGTCAATGAACCCATTCAAATCAGAGACACATACCTTGAGCCGGGGCAATACGTGCTTAGGCTGTACAATTCGCCGGCGGAACGGCACGTCGTGCAGATCTTTAACGCCGACGAGAGCCGGATCATCAACACCGTTTTTGCGGTTCCCAAACAGCGTTACCAGGTAAGTGGACACAGCGAGTTCATTTTCTGGGAAACACCGGCAGGCAAGGCGCGCGCACTTCGCGCATGGTTCTATCCGGGCGATCAAATCGGTCAGGAGTTTCCGTATCCGAAGCACCTGAGAGACGTCGCCATGACGGAAACCAGCAGCATCACGCAGACTACGACCACCGAGCAAGCCGCGGCGCCTCCGCCGCCGGCAACCACTCAAGAGACCACGACCCAAACGGTAGAGACGGCCGAGAACACGCCGCCTCCGCCTGTGGAACAGCCGCCCGCTCCGCCGGCCGAAACGCCCGCGGCCGCGCCGCCTTCCGCTCCTTATCAAGGTGAAGCCAATCGTGCGACAGAGTTGCCCAAGACGGCCAGTCCCTATCCTTTGATTGGGTTCGCGGGCCTGTTCCTGATCGGACTCTCGGGCCTGATCCGCTTCCGACGTTGGGCGTAATTCCCTGGAGAAGACTATGGAGCGGCGGCTGGCAATTCGAAATATCGTCATGACAGCCGCCGCCTGTCTTCTTCCCGATCTGAGCGCGCAGGATCAGGATTTCGTCATCCACAGCGACGTCCGCCTCGTGCTTCTCGACGTCAGCGTGAAAGACCCGGACGGCTCGTTCGTGGAAGGGCTTTCTCAGAGTAATTTCGAAGTCTACGAAAACAACGTGCGGCAGACGATCTCGACATTCTCCAATAACGACCTGCCATTCACCGTCGGCCTGCTCGTGGACGCGAGTCGCAGTATGGCGCCCAAACGCAATGACGTGCTCGCTGCCGCCGGCCTCTTTATCGCCGAAAGCAATCCTCGCGACGAACTCTTCGTCCTCAATTTCAACGACACCGTAAAACGCGGACTGCCCGACGGCGTCCTCTTCAGCGACGATATGGCGCAATTGCGCGCCGCCCTGAGCCGCGCGCGTCCGCAGGGCATGACGGCACTCAACGACGCGGTGGTCGAAGGACTCAAGCAACTGGAACTGGGCCGCCGCGAAAAGAAAGGCCTCATCGTGGTCAGCGATGGCGGCGATAATGCGAGCCACTGCACCCGTCAGCAGATGTTGGATATGGTGGAGGGCAGCATCGCCACCATTTACACCATCGGATTATTCGAAACCGGAGATCCCGACCGCGACCCCGGCATCCTGAAGCGCCTCGCGAAAGTCAGCGGCGGCGTGGCGTCGTTTCCAGCCGACGCCGGCCAAATGCGCGAGGTTTGCCGCGCGATCGCCAAGGACATGCGGACGCGCTACACCATCGGCTACGTTCCCGCTGCGCGAGGCGGGTCGCTCCGTCACATTCGCGTCCATGTTTCGGCGCCCGGCCATTCCAAGCTCCAGACACTCAGCAGAACGACTTATCGTTATGTGGACACCCAGAACCAGGCGCATCAGTAAATTCCGCAGGCGGACCGCCAACCTGTTGTTGGTCGCAGGACTGTGCATGGTGGGCGTGTGCGCGTGGTACATGCTGCGCGGCACGATATCCCAATACTGGGATAATCGGGCATTTGAGCGCGATCTCCACGTGCAGGCGCCGAAACAGCCCGAGGTCCAGCCGCGGGCCGCCGATGTTCCCGCGCCGCCGCCGATCGTATGGAACGGCGAGCGCCTGGGCCGCCTGGTAATTCGGCGACTCGGCGTCAGCGCAATCGTTCGCGAGGGCGTCGGCGAGGACACGCTGGGAGTTGCGCTCGGGCACATTCCGGGAACCGCACTCCCGGGCGTCACCGGCAATGTCGGCGTGGCCGGACATCGCGACACGCTATTTCGCAGCCTTCGCAAGATTCGCAAGGACGACGTTATCGAATTCGAAACGCTGAACGGAACGTACCGGTACCAGGTCGAGGGAACCAGGATTGTCACTCCCAAAGATGTGGACGTGCTGGCAGCCAGCGCCCGGCCCGAGATGACTCTCGTTACGTGCTACCCGTTTTACTATGTGGGTCCGGCGCCCGATCGTTTTGTGGTGAAGGCGCGGGCACTGGGCGCGGAAGCGCCGCCGCCAGCGCCCGCCATCCTGCGCGCGTCGACAGCGAAGGCATCGCTCCCTCGCTGGCCAAACGCCAGTTACGGCCGCGGCTCCGACGCGAGAACAGCCGATCGCAGTCCCCGGACGATCCCGTTCGACGTGGCCGCCGGCCATAGCCGCCAGTTGGCGCCAGGAATATCCTTCGGCCTGTCCAGCACCGACCCGGCCGCCCGCCGCCTCTACGGTTGGATGTGGGTGATGCCCGATCGCCGCACCATCTGGCTGCGCGGCCAGAACGCCTGGAGCCCGGTAATCTTCTTTGGCCGCACCGACGGCAAGGAGCGCAAACTGGTCATTACCAGCGTCAGCGCAAGGTCCGTCAAAGGCTATCTCGTCCTCCCCGGCGGCCCGGCTCTGTGAACTCGCGTGAACTCGCGCTGTGCCGCTCCTACCTTTGTGGTAAATTTACCGTAATCAGCATAAACAAGTAGGGGACGAACGGGGGCGTTCAAGACGAGAGGAGAGCTATGCTTTTTCGGCATTCGCATCGCCGGATTTACACGACGTTATTGGCTTTTTCGGCCTGTTTAGGTCTCGCCGCAGCTACATGGGGGCAAGGAAGAGGCGCGCAGGCTCCGCAGACGCCGCCGCCCAACCAATCCCCGGACCCATTGCTCCGCAGCTTTACGTTCCGCTCCATCGGACCGGCCAACATGATGGGCCGCGTCGACGATATCCAGGCGGCCGAGCAGGATCCCATGACCATGTACATCGGATTCGCGACCGGAGGCCTTTGGAAAACCACTGATGGCGGAAACTACTGGAAGCCTCTGTGGGAGAACATGGAGAACGCCTCCGTCGGAGCCATCGCGATCGCTCCGTCGAATAAGGAGATCGTGTACGTCGGCACCGGCGAAGCCAACAATCGCCAGAGTTCGTCGATCGGCGACGGCGTTTGGGGAACCACCGATGGAGGCGCGCATTGGACGCACCTCGGCCTCGACAATACCCAGTCGATCGGCCGCATCGTAGTGGATCCGGCCAACCCCAATGTGGTCTACGTCGCGGCTATGGGCCACCTGTTCGGGCCCAACCCGGAACGAGGCCTCTACAAAACCACCGATGGCGGCAAAACGTGGAAGCTCTCGAAATTCATCGACAATGACACGGGCTTCAACGATGTCGCGATCGATCTCTCGCACCCGAATGTGCTCTATGCGAGTTCGTACGCGCGCCGCCGCACCTGGTGGGGATTGAACGGCGGCAGCGCCAACAGCGGTCTCTGGAAGACCACCGACGCGGGAAATACCTGGACCCGGATCGACGGTGCCGGTTGGCCGAAACCGAAAGACGGCATCTACGGCCGCATCGCGGTATCCGTGTATCGCGCGAATCCGAATATCGTTTACGCGCAGGTAGAAGCCGGCGCGGGAGCCGGCACCGGCGGCGGCACCGATAAAGAAGGCGGACCGCAGAAGCCGCCCTCCACGGCGTCTGCCCCGCCGCCCGCGGGCATGACTGCCGAGCAGATCATCGCGGGCTTCGTCGCGGGCACTGTGCCCGTCGACCAGATGCGCGGCGCGATCTCAGGCGGCATCGTGACCGCCGAGCACATCCGCACCGCATTTACCGCAGGTACGATCACGCAGCAGAACCTGGCCGGTCTGGCGGGTCGCGGCGGCGGCGGTGACACGGGCGGCGGCAGTTGCCCTGCGGGCACCGACACCGAGTGGCTCGGCGCCGGCGGCCGTGGAGGTGGCGGCGGTGGCGGCGGACGCGGTGCTGCTGCGACGGCGGCACCCGATCCCAACGGCAGCGGCGTTTTCCGTTCCGAAGACGGCGGCAAGACCTGGAAGCAGATGAGCGGCTGCAACGATCGGCCGATGTACTTCAGCCAGATCCGCGTCGATCCGAATAACGACCAGAAGATTTTCACCGGCGGCAATCCCGGCCGCGTCTCCATCGATGGCGGCAAGACCTGGTACGGCATGCAGGCATCCCACACCGACTACCACGCGGTCTGGATCAATCCCAAGGATTCACGCCAGGTGTGGGTCGGCCACGACGGCGGTTTCGACAGCAGCAACAACGGCGCCAAGCCCAACAGTTGGGATCACCACAACGACATCGCCGTGGGTCAGTTCTATCAAGTGTCCGCCGACATGCGCCGGCCCTATTGGGTTTGCGGCGGTCTGCAGGACAATAACGCCTGGTGCGGACCTAGCGCCATGCGCGCGGGCAACGGTCCGACTAACGCCGACTGGTTCACGGTGGCCGGCGGCGACGGCTTCTACACGCGCCAGGATCCCACCGATTGGTCCATTGTGTACGGCGAATCGCAGGATGGCGCAATGTCGCGTCACGATCTGCGCAACGGCACGCAGAAGAGCATCCGGCCGAACGCCGGTCGCGGCGCGGTACAGGGCGGCGACGAAGGCGGTACGGCCGCGGCTGCCGCTGCTGCTGCCGCCGCGGATTTCGGCGGACGCGGTGGAACTCCGAACGTGATGAACGCTCCGGCCAAACTCGATCCTCTGCGCTTCTATTGGAACGCCCCCATCGAGATCTCGGTCCACAATCCGGCCAAGGTCTACATGGCGGCGCAGTACTTCTTCAAGTCCAGCAATCGCGGCGATAGCTGGTGGATGAATCCGACCGACCTCAGCAAGAACGTCAACCGCTGGGCGCCGGAGCAGGCCATCATGGGCGTCGCCGGCGATAAGCCGATGGCATCTAAGCACGACGGCTACGCGGCGAGCTCCCTGGCCACGCAGATTCGCGAATCTCCTTCGCGTCCCGGCGTGATCTGGATCGGCACCGACGACGGGAACCTGCAGGTCAGCCTGGACGACGGCGAGACGTTTACCAACGTCGCCGGCAACATCAAGCCTGCGCCCCCCGCTCCGAACGGTTGGGTGCAGATTTCGCGCATTGAGCCGTCCCACTTCGATCCCGCCACCTGCTTCGTGGCGCTCGACAACCATCGCAACGACGATTTCCGCCCGTACCTGTACAAGACCACGGACTACGGCAAGACTTGGACCAACATCACCGGCGACCTTCCCGCGAAGGGCAACATCAATGCTCTGCGCGAGGATTATGTCAATCCGAACCTGCTCTTCGTGGGCACGGAATTCGGCTTGTTCATGACCCTGCAAGGCGGCAAGGAATGGACCAAGTTCATGACCGGGCTGCCCAGCGTACGCGTGGACGATATCCTGATCCATCCGCGCGATCGTGACCTGATCGTGGCCAGCCACGGCCGCTCCATCTGGATCGCCGACGACATCACCGCTCTGGAACAGTACAAAGCCAATCCGGGCGCGGATGTGGTCCTCTACGAGCCGCGTCCCGCGGTGCAATGGAAGAACGATCCGTTCTCCAGCCGCAACCCCACGGCGCGCGAGTTCCATGGCCAGAATCCGCAGGGCGGGACGGCCATTTCCGTGTGGGCCAACAAGGAAGCTAGCGGCGCGAAGCTCGACTTCCTCAACGGCACGACGGTCGTGAGCACCATGAACGTAGACCTGAAACCCGGCATCAACCGCTTCCAGTGGAACATGCAGAAGGTGGCGGCGAATGCTGCGACGGCAGGTGGCGGTCGCGGAGGCCGCGGTGGTCGTGGTGGCGGTGGCGGTCGCGGCGGTGCAGCTCCGGCCGCAACGCCCGATACTCCCCCGCAGGCCGGACAGGCTGCTCCGGCGGCTGCCCCGGTTAACGTCACGCAGGTCCTCACCGAAGCTCTCGGAGGCCAGTTCGGCTTTGGCGGCGGCGGTGGCGGCGGCGGACGCGGTCGCGGCGGCACGGGAGTGCCGTTCGTTGCTGGCGGCCGCGGCGGTGGCGGCGGAGGCAGCACCCTCGTCGATCCCGGCGCGTACACGGTTCGCCTGACGGTAGGCGATCACACCTACAACTCCGCTGTCCAGGTCCTCGAGGACATCTGGCAGCGAGTGCAGTAGCTTTAGAGAACCGTTAGTAGAGAGGACCGGCGCCGCAAGGCGCCGGTCTTTTTTTGTTAGCGTAGGGCTCCCGCTGCGAACGCGCCAACGGCGCCCGTGGCCTTTCGGTAACACCGGCGATCTTTGTCGCCGGTTGCCGAGCGCCAGCTCGGCCGCTCTTTATCGAAGCCGCTGCCGGATGAACCTGCCCGCCCCACGCCAACGGCGTGCTGGTTGCTTCGAACGGAGCCGCGACCGTGAGGGAGCGCCGGTTCCAATCAGACCGACCGATTCACGCCAAGACGCAAAGCCGCCAAGCCGCAAAGAAACGACAACCGGCAACTCCTGACTCCTTCCCCTCACCCCAAGCGCCGCGAATTCCCAATCACCGACAGACTCGATAACACCATCGCCGCCGCGGCCAGTATGGGATTCAGCACGCCCGTGATCGCGAGCGTCACTCCGACGACGTTGTAGGCGAATGCCCAGAACAGATTCTGCCGCACGATGCGGAAGGTGCGCCGCGACAGATCCAACGTCTCCGTGACGCCCTCCAGCGATCGTCCCATCAGCACCAGCGGAGCCGCCTGCATCGCGATATCCGCTCCGGTGCCGAGCGCGATGCCGAGGTCGCTCTGCGCCAGACTCGGCGCATCGTTGACCCCATCGCCGACCATCGCCACGACCTCGCCGCTCCGCTGCAGCGCGCGCACGCATTCGACCTTCTGGTCTGGAGTCGCCTCGGCCCGCCACTCGTCGGCGCCGATCTCTGCCGCGATCGCCGATGTCGCCGCCGCCGAATCGCCCGACAGCAGCATCGTGCGAATGCCGCGCCCTCGCAATCCGGCGCACAGCGCTGCCGTCTCCGGTCGCACGCGATCGCCGAACGTCATTGCGCCGCGCACCTCGCTGTCCCACCCGAAGAGTACGCCCGCTTCGGCATCCACTCGCTCCGCGAGCATGCGAGCCAGCCGCGCGTTGCCGACGAAGTATCGTGTGCCGCGGATTACGCCGCTGATCCCCATTCCCGCATGCAGGCACACATCGTCGACCTTCACATCGGCGGGCGCATACGCTTGCACTACCGCCTTCGCGATCGGATGCTCCGACATCGCCTCCAGCGCCGCCAGTTCGCGCATGCGGCTGGTGTCGCCGCTCGCCTCCAGCAGCACGAACTCGCCCATCGTCGCAGTGCCGGTCTTATCGAGCACCACCACGTCGACCGACCGGATGGTCTCCAGCACTCGCGCGTCGCGCACCAGGATCCCGCGATGCGAGGCCGCGGCCACCGCTGCCGTCAATGCCAGCGGGGTCGCGATCCCCAGTGCGCACGGGCACGCGATGACCAGCACCGCGATGGCGTGCATCAGCGCTTCCGCCAAACTGCCCGTCCGGTATTGCCAGCCCAAACACGTGGCCACCGACACGGCCAGCACCGCCGGAATGAAGAAGCGCGCCACGCGATCCACCGTGCGCTCGACCTGCGTGCGATTGGCCGCCGCGCGTTCCACCGTCTGCACGATGCGCGCCATCGTGCTCTCCGCGCCCACCCGCGTGGCCTCCACCTCCAGCACGCCGCCGACGTTAATGCTGCCGCCCGCCACCGCATCGCCCGGACCCTTCGGCCGCGGCGCCGATTCGCCTGTGATCACCGACTCGTCCGCGTGCGACCGTCCTTCGCGCACCACGCCGTCGGCCGGAATCCGCTCGCCGGATTTCACGCGGAACATGCCCCCGGGCCGCAGCACCTCGATGGCCACGAACTGCTCGCGCCCGCCCGACACGATCCGCGCCTTGTTGGGCATTAGTCCGTACAGCAGCGCGATGGCGCGCGAGGTCTTCTCCTTCGCCGCGCGCTCGATTGTTTTGCCGGTCAGCACCAGCGTGACGATGGCGCACGCCGTGTCGAAGTACACGTGATTGTTGCCCGAGAACGCCAGCACGCCGCTGTAGCCGTACGCCATCAGGATGCCCATCGCCAGCAGCGTTTCCATGCGCAGCGTGCGCAGGCGGAGTCCGTGAGCCGCGATCCGCAGAATCGGTGCCGCGCAATAGAACACGGAAGGCGTCGCCAGCGCCATCAACAGAAATGGAATGTACCGCGTGAAGCTCGCGCCGATTTTCTGGAAGTAGCTGGTGTACACCACCAGGCTGAACGTCATCACGTTCATCGACAGGAACGCCGCGATCCCGGTTCGCAGTAGCAGGTCCTGCCGCTCGGCATCGGCGGCCCCATCTTTGCCGGGATACTCCGACGCGCGGTAGCCCAGCGACTGCACGCTGGCGACGATGCGGTCCTCCGGCAGATACTGCGGGCAGTAGCGCACGCGCAGCAGGTCGGAGGCGAACATCACTTCGGCCGACGCGACGCCGCGCACTTTTGTGAGAGCATGCTCGATCAGCCAGCCGCACGATGTACACCACATGCCGCCCAGTCGAAAGACCGCCTCGCGCGTTTCGGCGTCGGCGGGGATGGCCGGCGCGACCGCGATGGGGTTGGAGATCAGACCCAGTTTCAAGCTCTGCAGGTACAGTTCGCTCTCGCGGAAATTCTGGCAGGACGCCAGCACGCCGCTCTCCATCAGGATGGCGTAAACGTTCTCGCACCCCGAGCAGCAGAAGGCCGACGATCCGGAATCCAGCCCGCAGAGCGAACAACTCATGCCAGTAGGACCGTCCCTGTCGCCTGTCCCGTCTCGATCATCTGCGGATTGGCCTTCTTCGTTTCGATGTAGGCGAAGATCAGGATACCGATGAAAATGGCGGAGACCAACACCAGAACCGGAATCAGTGCCGGAACGGATTGCTTCTTCTTCATGGCGCTTGCCTTTCTGACGGTGCAAGAAATGTCATGGGGAACGTGTCCCGCGACTGGTCGGGTACGGTGCTCGATTCGATGCTGAAATGCGTGACGAGCTCGGTCTGCGCGTGCGGCGGCGTAGAGATTTCGAACTCACCCTGCGCGGTCTCCCCGGCCGCGACCCGGATAGGATTCGGCAGCATCGACATGGTCGCGCCGGGCAGGTGTTGCACCGACAAGATCACGCTCGTGGCGCCGTGTCCGCGATTAGCGATGCTGTAGCGGAAGCGGTTGAACACGCGGCCGTTTTCGTCCACCCGGTACATCGTCGCGCGGATCGGCGCGACTCGCACGAGCACCGTGTGCCGCAGCGAAAACGCCACCGTCAGGCCGCCCGCATAGCACGTGAGCAGCAGCAGGACCACGACGCGTTTGCCGTCGCGCAGTCCGACGCGGCGGTACCAAGGCCGCGGCGCAGGGTCGTTCAGCCGTTCGCCCTGCTCGCCCCAGGTGTAGTGGATCAGGCCGGGCTTCTTGAGCCGCGCCATGATGTCGTCGCACGCGTCGATGCATTCGCCGCAGTGGATGCACTCGATCTGGAACGGCGACTTGCGAATGTCGATATCCATGGGGCAGACGCGCACGCACTTCTTGCATTCGATGCACTGCTTCGGTTCGTCACGGTAGTGCACCAGCAGCGTGTTGCCGTCGCCGAGCATGCCTTGCAGGTAGCCGTAGGGACACACGGTCGTGCAAAACTTCTGGCGCACCAGGCTGAAATCGAGGAAGGTCAACAGCGTCACCGTCGCCCCGGAAATGCCGGCGGCTGTGCGGATGTCGAGCGATGCCAGGCTGTGGAAGAGGTCGCGCGGTTCCACGAAATAGGAGATGAAGATGAAGGCCAGAAACACGGAGCCGATCGCCACGGTGGAGTAGAACAGCACGCGGACTTTCCAGGTGTTCTTGTTGAGCCCGACCTTGCGGCGCAGCCAGTTCTCGAGCAGCACCGATGCCTCGCTGAAGATCATCTGCGGGCAGGCGTAGCCGCAGTAGACGCGCCCGTAGAGCACCGAGGTCGCGATCACCAGAAACATCAGAAACATCAGCGCGAAGAAGATGCTGGCGAATTCATTGATCCAGAATTCGATGCCGAAGAAATAGAATCGCTGGTGCGGAATGTCGGCCCGCACCACGTTCAGGAACGGCAGCGCCATGAACACCAGGAAACAAATCAGGTGGACGAGTTTACGCAGGCGATGCCAGGATGCATTGTTAGCCATGGCAGATAGGGTGCGCGGCGATTCCGCGCCACAAAAGGACAACTCCGAAGACCGTCACCGAAACTGCGGCCAGCCGGTTGCTCCACGGGCCGAGTCGCGCGCCCGCGAACGAGGAAGCGATGCCGATCCCGAACAGCGCGATCGCGGTGCCGAGTCCGAAAGCCAGCATCGTGAGTCCGCCGGCTACCGCGCTGCCCGAGTCCATTGCTTTGATCAACGCGGTGTAGATCAGGCCGCAAGGCAGGAATCCAAGCACCAGCCCCAGCGGAAATTTGCTGAACGGCCGCGGCGCCGTGAACCACCGGCTGGGCGCTTTGATCTGGATCAGGCTTTTCCGCGGAGTCAGCATCACGATTCCCATCAAAACCATCGCCGCGCCCGACACGATCCGCGCCGCCGACGCCAGCCCCGCCATCCGTCCCAGCATGCCGATTCCCGATCCCGCCGCCCCCGCCACTACGCCCAACAGCACGTACGTCAGAATCCGCCCGGCATTGTAAGCCGAATGCGCCGCCACCATCTTCCGCCGGTCGGTCATGGACATGCTATACGCCAGCACGATCGGCCCGCACATCTGCACGCAATGGACGCTGCTGACGAGTCCCAGGACGAATACCAGGCTGAAATCCAGGAGGGGCATAAAGCTTATTGGCCACAGATGAACACAGATGAACACAGATACTTCGGCTTTTCCCATCTGTGTTTATCTGTGTTCATCTGTGGCCTATTCTCCATCTCAGCAGCGGCCCACGGTCACGCATTCCCTGTAGAAATCGAAGCGCTTCATGACCACCGCCTGCGTCGGACACCGACTCGCGCACAATGAGCACCGGATGCACGTCGTCTCGTCTTTCAGCATGACTGCCGCGCCTTCGAGTTCCGGATCGTCATATCCGTCCAACCAACTAACCGGCACCAGCGCGATCAGATTTTCCGGGCAGACGTCCACGCACCCGTTGCACGCGACGCATTTCTCCGTCTCGAACACGGTGTTGATGTTGCACCGCAGGCACCGCGACCCCTGCCGCCGCGCTTCCGCCTCGCTATACCGCTCCTCCACGATCTCCAGCGATGCCGCGCGCCGTTCCACCTCCAGCACGGGAGGCGCTTCCCGTTCGATCACGTTCCACCCGTCCACCATCGTGTACGCCGCGGGCGACCACTTCTTGCGGATCACCACATCCGTCCGCGTGCCCCGCAGGTAATCGTGCATCGACCGCGCGGCGATCTGCGCCGACGCAATCGCATCGATGAACAGCCGCGCCCCGTGCGCGATATCGCCGCATGCGAACACGTCCGGCGCCGTCGTCCGATATGTCTCGCGATTCACCTTGATCAGCCCGCGCTCGCTCTCTACGTTGTCCGACGGATCGAGAAACGACAGGTCCGAGGTCTGCCCGATCGCGAAAATAATACTGTCGGCCGGGATGTCCTCGATCACCGACTCGTCGAAGCTCGGATTGAACCGCCGCGACGCGTCGAACACCGCCGTACACTTCACCGTCCGCAACCCCGACACCTTGCCGTCGCGCACCAGCACCTCGCGCGGCCCGCGCTGATTGTGCAGGTGGATGCCTTCCTCCGCGCCCTCGTGCACTTCCACGTCGTCGGCCGGCATCTCCTCGCGGCTCTCCAGGCAGACCACGTGGACTTCCTTATCCGCGCTCAAGCGCAGCGCTGACCTCGCCACGTCGTACGCCACCTGCTCGTCATGCGGACGCACTGCCGAACGGGCCACGTCATACGCAACATTTCCCCCGCCTATGACGATGACCCGCTTCCCTAACTGCATCGGCGTTCCCGCATTGAATGCGCGCAGGAAATCCATGCCGTCGATTACGCCGTGGGCATCCGCCCCCGCCATGTTCAACTTGCGGCCGTGAGGCAGTCCGATCCCCAGAAAGATGGCCGCGTACCCTTCGGCGCGCAGACTTGCGATCGTGAAGTCCCGACCCAGCTTCTTGTTGCACTGCAGATTCACGCCCAGCGACAGGATCGCCTGGATCTCGTGGTGAACCAGTTCGCGCGGCAGCCGAAACACCGGGACTCCGGCGGTCAGCATGCCGCCTGGTTCCGACTGGCTCTCGAACACCGTCACCTTGTAACCGATGCGCGCCAGATCGTGCGCCACCGTGAGTCCGCTGACGCCCGCGCCGACGACGGCAATGCGCTCGTAATCGCCGCGGTTCGGCGGCAGCATCAGTTCATTCGCCGCCTCGCGATGCAGCCGGTAATCGCCCGTCTCGGGACCGAACATCTCCGTCACGAAGCGCTTCAGCGGACGAATCGACACCGGCGCGTCCACGTCGCCGCGGCGGCAATTGGTCTCGCATGGCGCGCCGCAAACACGGCCGCAGATGGACGAGAACGGGTTCGTCGCCCGCGCGATCCGGTACGCTTCTTCGTAGCGGCCCTCGGCGATCGCAGTCACATACCCGCACGCGTCCGTGTGGACCGGGCAGGCGTGCCGGCACTTCACCATCTCGATCCAATAATCGGTGGCGTCCGGTACGCGGACCTGGTATGAGCCATTCTGCATGGGCATGTCCTCAGTCGTGCGACTTGCTGAAAGAGAAGAGAACCACCATCAGGCCGTAGATCACGATCAGCGCCGCGATTGCGTACATCAGGCCGCCGGACGCCTCCGTCGCCGCGTTCATCGCACGCACCAGCGGGCCGCGATCGGGATGGCTGGTCTCGCCGTACATGTACGTGAGGAAGTACGTGACGGCGCCCCCGGCGATGACCACGTAGGCGAACTTCAGGAACGCCGGCACCTCTGTGCCTTCCTGCTCCTGGATCCAGCCGCCGGCGTAGTCCTTAAGCTTATCTTTGGTCGGTTCCATGCGTTGCTCCCCGTGGGGCAGGCGCTTCCGCCTGCCCATTTTCTTCGAACACCCGATACTTGATCTCTTCGCTTTCCTTGCTCCAGTACCCGTCCTTGCGCGATCGAAGAAAAAAGTAGATCGCCAGCAGCAGGCAGATAGTGAAGAACAGGTACGAGAAGTACACGCTCGGCCAGGTATAGTCGTTCATTTCTCGTAGTCCTTATCCGGACGCCAATCCTTCGCGCGACCCAGCGTTTGCAGGTACGAGACCAGCGCTGTGAATTCCTTCTCGTCGTTGGCGATCCACGGAAACGTCGGCATCACCGAGCCCGGAACCAGGTCGCGCGGATTGCGCAGATGCGTGCGGTGCCACTGCGTGTCGTACTTGCCGCCGACGCGCGAAAGATCCGGACCGGTCCGCTTCGTTCCGAACATGTGCGGACTGTCGTACACGAACTCGTCGGGCGTGGAAATCGGCGAATCTACGCCGCGCCATCCGCTGCGTTTCGTATCGGCCACCAGAGTCCGTGTCTGCTGCGTGTGGCAATACCAGCAGCCTTCGCGAACGTATATGGCGCGTCCCTTCAACTCGACATCCGTGAGACGCCGCAGCTTGCCCGTTGGACCCTTCGCCGGATCGTGATTCTCGAAGGGGCGTCCCCACGTCTTATCCACCAGCGGCGGCACCACGGTCGTCACCAGCCCGCCGATGAAGAACAGCACCAGCGATGCGGCAACTGCGATGGTTGCACTGCGATCGGCCTTATTGAGCATATTCGCGCCTCCCCACAACGGTCGCCATGATGTTGTATGCAAAGGCTACGATGCCGGCGAAGATCATAGTCCCCGATAAGAATCGCACCAGCCACACCGGCTTAAGCGCCACCACCGTATCGATGAACGGGATGGCCGGATTGTTCCACTGCCAGCCCTGCCAGAAGCCGCCCAGCCACAACGTGACGAAGAAGCCCAGGCCGCCGAACATGAACAGCCAGAAACTCCAGTTGGCCAGCGCCTCGCTGTACAATTTCGTATTCCACATCCGCGGCACAATGTAATACGTGCCCGCCACGGCGAAGAAACTGAAGCAGCCCAGCAGCGCCATATGCGCATGCCCCGGAATCCAGTCGGTCTTCGAGACGATCGCGTTCACGCTGCGCAGGCTGTGCATCGGACCCTGGAAGCAGGTCAGCAGGTAGAACACGGTCCCCGACATCAGGAATTTCAGCGAGACGTTGTCGCGCAACTGATGCCACTGGCCTTTCATGGTGGCGAAGAAGTTGTAGACCACCGCCCACACCGGAATCAGCAGCATCACCGAGAACGTGATCGCGATCGTCTGCAGCCACTGCGAGATGGGACCGTGGATCATGTGATGCGCGCCCGTCCACACGTACACGAAGGCCAGCGACCAGAACCCGATCATGCTCAGCCGGTGGCTGAACAGCGGCGTGTTCGACGACCGCGGAATGAAGTAATACGCCACCCCCAGGCCCACCGGCGTGAAGATCAGGCCCACCGCGTTGTGTACGTACATCCAGTTCAAATTTGCCTGGTTGGTGCCCGTCGTGAATTCCACCGCGAAGTTTCCCGTGATGTACACGAACGCCGTCCACAGAATCGTGCCCATGATGTACCACAGCGAAACGTACATCTGTTGGTACTTTCTGCGCGCGATGGTGCCGAAGATGTTCACTCCGAACATCACCCACGCGATGACCACCAGGATGTCCAGAGGCAGCGGCAGTTCGGCGTACTCGAAGCCCTGATTCCATCCGGCCATCAGCGATACCACCGCGCCCAAAACGATCACGTTCCACAGCGCCGCCGTGGCGACCCCCAGCTTTTCACTGAACAGCTTCACGCCGCACAACCGCGGCACGATGTAATAGCTGAGTCCCATGTCCGCTGCCAGCAGCCAGCCGAACAGCATGCCGTTCACATGCAGGGGCCGCAGGCGTCCGTACGAAAGGTAGGGCACGGTACCCAGCATTTCCGGCCAACAGAACTTGGCCGCGATCGTCAGAGCGATGATTCCTACGATGAAGAAATATCCGATGGCGCTCACCAGAAACCATTTGGCCGTGGTGTCCGTGTGCGTGATAACGCCCTGCGTTGAGTCGGTTTGCAGAACCGGCTGACTACTTGCTGGCATACTGCTGGCTCCTGGGTTTCTGAACATTAATACTGCGGATGAAATTCAAAATGTCTCCCACATCGTTGCGGGAGAAACCATAGTCGATCCACGCCGGCATGGCCGTACCTTGCACGCCGTACAGAATGGATTCGAAGAACCGCCGGTCGGTGGTCGTATCCACAAACGCCGTGTTCCGCAGGTTTCGCGGATGCGGCAAAATGTCCAGCGAGTTCGGACCTTTGCCGTCGGCTTTGCGGCCGTGGCAGCCCGTGCACCGCTGCAGGAAGAGTTGCTCGCCGTGTGTGATCGAAGCGGCGCTGGTCGCCACCGGATTTTTATCCGGCACGTTGCGCGGCTTCGGCTCCTTGCCCGGCTCCTTGGTGAACTTCTGCAACACATACGCGAGCGTGCCGTCGATCTGCTCGGCGCCCAAAATGCGGCCCCATGGCGGCATCGACGTGCCGGGCACGCCGCTCTTGATCGATTCCACAAAGCGCGCGCGCGGCTTGGAATTCATGAAGCCTTCCTTGGTGAAATCGCGCGGCGAAGGATCGATATACCATGCGACCTTGCCGTTGCCATCGCCCTTTTCGCCGTGGCAGCGTTCGCACAGAGTTTTGTACGTCTCGGCCGGCGGCATGGCCGGCGGAGGCGTCTTCAAACTGGCCAGGTACGTGGACAGCCGGTCGAAATCTTCCACCGGGAAGCGGAAGCTCGGCATGATGGAGTCGGGTATCCGCGAGCGCGGATTTTTAAAGTGATCTGTCAGCCATTCGTTATCGCGGATCATGCCCTCGTACGTCAGGTCGGGCGCGATGCCGCCGTCCTTATCGTGCAACTTGTGGCAGGCAGTGCAGGCGCGATCGTTCAGCAGTTGTTCGCCGGCCTTCTCGTTGGCCGTGCCCGGCGGAATCACCACCGCGACATTCGCCACATGCGCCTTGTACCGGTCCAGACTGGTCTCGGCGAAATTCACGCCGCGGCGGCTCTTCAGGAAAATCACCAGCGCGCGCACATCCGCCTCGGGCAGATTGAACTTGGGCATGAAGCTGGTCGCCAGATTGGCCCGCGGCTCCACCACCGACTCCCACAAGTAGTCCACCTTGAACTTCTTGCCGGCCTCCGTGAGATCGGGTCCCAGCGTCCCCTCGCTCATGCCGTCGATCTTGTGGCACCCGTAGCAGTTCATCCCGTAAAACAGCTTGCGGCCGCGATTCACTGTCGGTGTCCCGGCGAAGTCCTCCTGCGTGTGGCACTGCGCGCAGTTGGCTTCCATGTACTCCTCGCCCTTCAGGTGCGGAGCGAAATCCTTGCGCCACGTCGTCTGCGTGACATAGCCGAGCAGCGGATCGGGCCAGAATTCGTCCTCGCCGTGGCTGTGGAAGTTGTCCAGTCCGCGACCCTGTCCGTCATGGCAGACCGTGCAGCCGAAGTCGGAAAACTTGTGGCGGCGCTCCCAATGTCCGTTGCGGAACACGTCGCCCATCGCTGCGGAGTAGGAATGGGTCTTGAGCGGCGAGCCCATATTGGCGAAGCGCGGATCGTCGGCCGCCAGATGGCATGTCGTGCAGCGATCTACGCGCGTATCGCCGAAATTCGTAACGATCACCTGCTCGATTTGCGGCGAGCGGGCCTCCAGCGCGGCCTTCTCTGCCGGATTCTGCGCCATGCTGCGCGCCTGCTCGAAGTACGCTGTCTGATGCCTTTCCCAACGATGAAAGAACTGTTCGTAAAAGACGACGCCGTGTACGATCAGCACTACGAAGCTTGCAATTGCCAGTGGAAGTCGCATTCTCGTTCAGTCCTTTCTCAGAATGGGGAGACGAAACTCCAGTTGGGTCCTCGGAAGAATGTCCCGATGATGATGAAGATGATGTTCAGCGTCACCAGCGTGAGGAACAACGTGTTGGCCAGCAGGCGCTCTCGCGCGAACCATCGGCCGACGCCCTGCGTGCCGCGATCGATATACGGCACCACCAGCAGCAGCGCCACCATGATCCCCGGGATCCCGATGCCGCCCCAGAACGCCGAGTAGCTGACCATCTCCTGCAGCCCCAGGAAGTACCACGGCGCTTTCGCCGGATTCGGCGGATGCATGACGTTCACCGGCTGCTCCAGCGGCGCGTTGAACATCAGCGAGACAACCAGGATCAGCGACACCGTCAGCACGAACACGAATAACTCCGCCATCAGCAGATTCGGCCAGCTAAACACCGAGTCCTCGGGCGTGTTGCCGACCTTGGTGAACGGTCCGCGCACAAACCCCTGCAGTCCATAAATTCTGGTCTTTACCACGACCGGCGCTGCCTTGAGCTTGGGCGCCTCTTCCGGCCGCGACAATCCGCCGTCCTTGCGAATCCGCCAGAAGTGGATGCCCACCAGGGTCACCAGCACCGCCGGCAGCACCGCCACGTGCAGCACGTAAAACCGCAGCAGCGCTTCCTGTCCCACCGTGGTATCGCCCAGCAGCACGAACTGCATCTGCTTGCCGATCAGCGGAGCGTACCCCGCGATCGAGGTCCCCACCGTGATCGCCCAGAAGGCCAGTTGATCCCACGGCAGCAGGTATCCGGTGAAGCTGAGGAACAGCGTGACCAGCAGCAGCAGCACGCCGATCACCCAATTGAATTCGCGCGGCTTCTTGTACGACCCTGTCAGGAACACGCGGCACATGTGCAGGAAGACCATCGCCACCATCCCGTGCGCGCTCCAGCGATGCATGTTGCGCAGGAAGATGCCGAACGCCACAGTGCCCCGCAGGTCCAGCATGCGGTCGTATGCCTGCGAGGTCGAGGGCACGTAGTAGAACATCAGCAGGATGCCGGTGGCCACCAGGATGAAGAACAGGAACAGCGAGATCAGTCCCAGCCCCAGCGTGTAGCCCGGCCGCAGCGTGTTGCGGTTGACCTTGACCGGATGGATGTGGAGGAAAAAGTTGGTGAAGCTGGTCGAGGCCCGTTCCAGGTCCGTGGACGGAACGGGATTGCGGAAAACGGAACTCCAGACATTGGAGGGCAGTTCCTTGAGCGCGCTCCACACACCGGCGGGCGCGGCGCTTTTCTCAGGCGTCTGGATGCTCATACCGTGAAGTAAGTTCCGGGTTCGATGGTGGTGTTCTTATCGACTTCGATCTCGCCATTCGGCGCCAGTGTGACCTTGAACCACGGCAGCGGCTTGGGCGCAGGTCCGCCGGTCACAGTCCCATCCTGGTCGTATCGCGAGCCGTGACAGGGGCAGGAGAAGCCGGTGTCGGCGATGCTTACGATGCAGCCCAGGTGCGTGCATGTGGTGGAGATGGCCGCCACGCGGTTGCCTTCGCGCACGATGCAGACGCGGTCCACGTCGCGCGAGATGCGCGTGCCCGGCGGAAAATCGTCGGGCTTGCCGATGCTGAATCGCGCGCTTGGACTGTACGTGACGCGCGGCTTAAAGAATACCAGGTCGGAGACGGCTGCCAGGACGGCCGAGCCGAACAGTCCCACGCTCGAGAGCCACGCCAGCATCCGCCGCCGCGGCAAGTTGTTATCTTCTTTCTTCCCTGCCACTGCCATTGCGATTCTTCTCCTCTAAGTCGCTCCAGAAGACTTGATACTTCGCAGCCTCAATGTTGTGGAAGTAGTTTTTCTTCACCGCAAAGACAAACACGCAGAGCGCGGCCAGCGCCATGCAAACACTGCCGGCGACCGCGATCCACGTCAGTTCCATTTGGCCGCGACTGCCTCCAGCGCCATGTCCTCGATGATCGCGTTGGCTAGCACATCGGCCATGGCCCGCTGCGCGCGATCCCAGACCGGACGAGCGGGGCACCAGGCCTGCCGGTTGCAGGCGCCACTCGACGAGAGGCAGACGTTCAGCCGCATAGGGCCTTCGATGGCTTCCACCACCTGCAGTAGCGAGGCCCGGCGATGCATTTCCGGAAGCTCGAAGCCGCCCGTGTTCCCGCGATGCGACACTACCAGTCCGGCGCGGGTCAGGCTCTGCAGCACCTTCGAGAGAAACTGTTCCGGGCATTCGGCGGCTTCGGCCAGAGCCGAGCGGCTGGTCCGGGTGCCTGTAGGCAGGCCGGCCAGATGGATCATCACCCTGGCGGCATAATCGGCGGCACGTGTAAGTTGCATAAAGGTATAAGGAGTATCTTTATCCGATTGACGGAGTCAGCAATTAGCGTGCCAGCGCACAATGGGTAGTTTATTCGGACTATTAGGGTCGAGAATAAAGGGAAAGCGGATTTTCACTCACCCAACTGGGTGAAATCTGGCGTGGAAAATCTCTACAATCAATGACATGGAAGAAGCTTGGCTGCGTGGTCCGATCCCTGGAGTGAGTCCGCTACTGGCGCCCGTTCTGGCGTCCTTTCAGCAAGCCCGCGAGGATCTGACACGCCACACCGAAGGTCTGACGACCGCCCAGCTCTGGGCGATTCCGGCGGCGGGCGGCGGCTCCGTCGGGTTCAACCTCCGCCACATCGCGGGCAGCGTCGACCGCCTCACGACGTACCTGCAGGGCGGGGAACTGACTGCCGCCCAGATGGCCGCGCTGCAGACCGAAAAAGACCCCGGCGCCAGCAGGGAGGAACTGCTCGAGTCGGTGGATCGCGCCTTCCGCCATGCCGAAGCGGTGGTCCGCGCGATCGATCCCACGACCCTCTCGGATCCCCGTACCGTCGGCCGCAAGCGCCTCCCCACCACCGTAATCGGCCTCCTGACGCACATCGCCGAGCACACCCAAAGGCACGTCGGCGAAAGCATCGTCACCGCCCGCGGGACGCGGTCTCGCAGTTTTTCCAGTTAGTACACAATGTGACTGGTTGCTCTGAGCCGGAACGGGAAGACATCTTGGAAGGAGGGTAGGAGAGGGCGGGATTCAGGTTGGGGCCCCCGGGGGACCCCTTCACCGTAAAAGCTAAGCGCGCCGACGGCTGACAAAGAAAAGAGCAGGCAAAAGCGATCCCATCAACAGCATCGTCGATGGTTCGGGCGTCGGAGTTTCGGATGTGAAACTAATGGTCAAAAACGGCTCGGAGTCGAACTGGGTGGAGCCGTCCTGAGGGAATGTCCCTGCGGAGCCGAAATACGGGGTTCCGACGAACCCACCGAAGGTTCCAGTGATGGTTCCGTTGTTGCCATCCGTCGTAGCACTGTACGTCGCCCCGCTCGTTACCGCGGTGGGGTCGCTGGGAAGGGCGAACAGAATTTGGTGTTGAGATCCATCCGAGAATCCGAGATCGATCCAACTGCCGGAGAAGCTGTTGCCGCCATCCGGCAGCGTAATGCTCGCAGAATCGCCGATACCGGTCGTCAACAGGTTTCCATTGACAAAGAATCCATTTTCAAAATCGCCTGCCGTCACGGTGATCGTGAACGGGTTAGAGTCGTCGAAACTAATAAACGCTGCTTGAGACGGAATCGCAGACAGCATCAGTAACGAAAAGCCGAGTACGAAAAGCTTCAAAACGCTTCCTCCATGTCTGGCAATGTTGTCATGGATAGTACTGTAGGTCAATAAGGCATAATCCTTACGGTGGACGCTGCGGGTCTGAATCTTAGATCACCAAACAATCGTCCGCGAATCCGAGCACACTTCCGAATCTTGGGGGGGTAAATCGCTGATTTCACCAGGGGGCTCAGATGAACCCGAATACGATTTTTCCCGCTCGCGCAAGAATCCTACCCGAAGCAACTCAAACGCCAGATCACGATTCGCATCGATGCGGCGGCGGTCGATGATTTCAAGCAACTCGCCGCCGAACTCGACATGCCGTACCAGAACCCGATCAACCTCTTCTTAAGGGATTGCGCCCTCCCAGAAGCGGCGTTCCGAAGATTCTTCTTAAACCGGACCCCCAACCCCACCAGCCCCGCCCCGATCATCATCGTCAGCGATCCGTGTTCGGCCGTGCTGGAAGACGTAGTGGCGGAATCGCCGCAGAAAACCTGCGAAAGTCATTTCTCAGCCCCCGCCTTGCTGCTAGAATGTGAAGCTATCCGCGGACTAGTCTTGGAAAATCAGTCAGAGGAATCAAGGGCAGGCGACATCACTCAGTGCCTGCAGCGCTGGCGCGATGGCGATGCCGATGCCTTGCGCCTGCTGACCGACGCCGTCTATCACGAACTGCGGCGCATCGCAGCAGTGTCCTGGCGCTCCGAATACGGACCGCGCACCTTGCAGCCCACCGCCCTGGTCCACGAGTTGTTCCTGCAACTGCCCGGCATCCGGCACCTGGACTGGCACAGCCGCATTCAATTCCTGAACGTCTCCGCCCGCATGATGCGGCATATCCTCGTGGATCGCGCCCGCGCCCGCCGCGCTTCCCGCCGTGGCGGCGAGGCCGTTCGCGTAACCTGGCATCCCGGCCGCGAGGACGCCGCCATGGACATCGACGTCCTGGTGATCCACGAAGCCCTGGAGCGATTCACCGGCCGCTATCCCCGCCACGCCAGGGTCGTCGAATTGAGATTTTTCGGAGGACTTACCTCACAAGAGACCGCCGACGTGCTGACGCAGGACGGCACGGAAAGTTCGCTCCGCACCGTGGAGCGCGATTGGGCATTTGCCCGCGCCTGGTTGCAGGATGCCATTCGCACAGCCTGACCCCGCGCCCGAACGCGTCGCCGACCTCTTCGGCCGCGCCGCCGATCTCGACCCCGCCGCGCGTGCCGCCTTCCTCCAACAGGAATGCGCCGGCGACACCATCTTGCTCCGCACCCTCCGCCAGTTGCTGGCCGCGTCCGACGCCGCCGAGCAGGATCCCATCTGGCGCGGCTCCGCGCTCGAGAGCGAAGCCCGCTATGTGCCCCCCGACCCGTCCCGCGAGAACGACCGCCTCGATCGCTACAGCCTCATGGAACAGATCGGCGCCGGCGGCATGGGCGTCGTCTACAAGGGCGTGCGGGCGGGCGGCGAATTCTCGCAGGTCGTCGCCATCAAGATTCTGCAGGGCGCGGCCGGCGACCAGGAACTGGCCCGTCGCTTTCGCCAGGAGCGGCAGATCCTCGCCGGACTCCAGCATCCTTATATAGCGCACCTGATCGACGGCGGCACGACTGACTCCGGCCAGCCGTTCCTCGTCATGGAGTACGTCGACGGCGTTCCCATCGACAGCTACGCCGCCGCGCGCGACCTTTCGCTTCCCGATCTGCTCGACCTCTTCCGCAAGATCTGCGCCGCCGTCTCCCACGCGCACGCCAAACTCATCGTGCATCGCGACCTGAAGCCCGGCAACATTCTGGTGACGCCCGACGGCTCGCCCAAACTGCTGGACTTCGGGATCGCCAAGCTGCTGGATGGGTCCGCCGAACGCACCATGACCGGCGGCGGCGCGCTCACGCCCGAGTATGCGAGTCCCGAGCAGGTCCGCGGCGAACAGGTGACTACCGCCGCCGATATTTACTCTCTCGGCGTGCTGCTCTACCGCCTGCTGAGCGGCCGCAGTCCGTATCGCAACACCGGCAGCGCCATCGACCTCGCCGTCGCCATCTGCACCCTCGAACCGGAACCGCTCACCGCCGCCACCGGCCGCAGCTTCGACCGCGATATCGACACGATCGTGCAGGTCGCCCTCCGCAAGGAGCCGGAGCGCCGTTATGCCTCCGTCGAGCAATTCGCCGAGGACATCCGCCGCTGGCAAGACGGTTATCCCATCGCCGCCCGGCCCGCCACGCGCGGTTATCGTGCCGTCAAATTCATCCGGCGGAATCGGCTTTCGATTACTGCATCTTTCTTAGTCGCCCTGGCGCTGCTCGGCGGGGTCGCTGCGACCGCGTGGGAGGCGCGCATCGCCAACCGCCGCTTCAACGACGTCCGAAAGCTGGCCAACTCCTACCTCTTCGAATTTCACGACGCCATTCGCGACCTCCCCGGCTCCACACCCGCGCGCCAACTCGTCGCCAAGCGCGCGCTGGAGTATCTCGACAGCCTTTCGCGGGAGAGCGGCAGCGACAAGGCCCTGCAGTTGGAACTCGCGGCGGCGTACGAAAAAGTCGGCGCCGTGCAGGGCGCGCCCAATCGCCCCAGCCTGGGCGACCTCGCCGGCGCGCTCGTCAGTTTCCGCAAAGCGCAGTCCATCCGCGAACGCCTGGGCGTAGCTACCCCTGACACTCAGGCCGGCCTCGACCTGGCAACGAATTACTTTTATTACGCCGAAATCCTGCAGATCACTGGAGATCTGCGCGGTTCAGCCGAGACCGCTCACAAAGCAGTGACTCTGATGGAGAAGTACGTGGCGGCTCAGCCCGACAACCCCGCCGTACGCAACTGGCTGGCAAAGTCCTACGACAGCATGGCCAGTGTGACCGGCAATATCGACGTGCCGAATCTCGGCGATTCCAGAGGCGCTGTCGACCTGTACCGCAAGTCGCTGCAAATCCGCAAGGACCTGGTTGCCGCCGACCCGGCCAGCCGCGACATGCGCCTGTGGCTGGGCACATCCTATGGTTTCGTCGCCACCATGAGCCAGGCTCTCAGCGATAATACTGCCTCCGCCGAAGCCTTTCGCGAAAGCGTCGCCATTTTCGAACAACTGGTCCGCGAAGAGCCGATCAATGCGCTGTATAAGAGACAACTGGCCGTTTATAGCCGTTCGCTTTCTCTTGCCTTAATCCGATTGCAGAATCTCGAGGCGGCGCGCGCGCCAGGCGATCGTTCCGCCGCGCTCTTTGATGAACTCGCTCTCGCAGATCCCAGTAACGCCCAAGCACAGGCAGAGCGTGCCGACAGCATTGTTTCCCAGGGCTTTCTGCTCGAAAAGACCAAAGATACGGCTGACGCGATGCACCACTATGAAGCCGCCGTCGCGGCCTACGAGGCCATCAGCGCCAAACACCCGGGAAACACACCGAACGGTCTGCGCACCGCCCATCAACTCCTCGCCGGGCTGGCGATTGAAATGGGCGACATCTCCAAAGGTTTGAAGCACGCGCAAAGGCAGTTGGAAATCGACGCGGTCTTGTTACAGGCGAATGCCAACAACGCCGGTGCGCGCCGCAATCAGGGACTCGCCTACATGCAGATCGGCAAAGCCCACGAACTCCGCGGCGAATGGCCGGAAGCCCGCTCCTGGTACCAGCGCAGCGTTGACCTCTGGGCCGATCTCAAGAAGAACGGCACCCTCATCCCCTCCTACGCCAAGCGCCCCGACGAAGCCTCCGCCGCCCTCGCCCGCTGCGACTCCCATCTGAAGTAGAACTGGCGCCGCTTTACCCTGCCCGCCGAACGTCAGTTCGGCTCCGGCTTCGAAGACTTCTCGAGGTTGTTTAATTTAACTCGAGCGGAGTTGAGTGCCTCGCCCTCCTGCGGTATGTTTCGCGTCCTTCTTTCTGATCAGGCGGGTAGAGAAGATCGGCTTTACGAAACAACACAGCGCATCAGAACGGAAATTCTGAATATCGTTAATCCAGTCGAGAAGTTCGGCATGGAAGCCTACTTCAACTTTCGAAGTGCTTCGGAGCAAGCCCAACTAAGAGATCTGGCTTGGGAGTAGGGCATAGACCTGCCCGAAGGCTTGCTTGACGTAGCGCAGCATCTATCCCGGCGTGAGCTGAGAAGTTCGGACAATCAGGCTGGCCTCCGACGAGCAGTTTCGACCGCATATTACGCGTTGTTTCATCTGCTGATCTCTGACGGGATTGAGAACTGGAAGCGCGTCGACGATCGTCATGAGCTCGCACGCATGTTCGAGCACAATAACATGAAGACCGCCTGTGCGAACAAACGCGATGCGCTCAAGGCTGAATCGAAGAAAGCCGCCAACATGGGACAGGAAGGTAACAATTCGGCGGGCAATAAGCACCTCCAAATTGTCGCTGAGACTTTCGTCGAGATGCATCAGCAGCGCCGCTGAGGACATCGCCTCGGCGTTTCGGCGGTGAACCCCACAAAATGAAAAAGCCGCCGGGTGGTAACCCGGCGGCCGAGGTTCTAACGAGGGGATAAACTAATCGCCGAAGCTGCCG
>Ga0105240_10002457_pt1 | contig 29782 bp, 15 predicted proteins | sample KBSC54metaG_FD_80426 | JGI IMG/M metagenome (GOLD analysis project Ga0105240, IMG submission 80426) | Corn rhizosphere microbial communities from Kellogg Biological Station, Michigan, USA - KBS C5-4 metaG | ecosystem: Host-associated > Plants > Roots > Rhizosphere > Soil | place: Michigan, USA... | reverse complement strand
TTATGGCTGAACGCATCCGCATTCCACTGCGGCATCACCACAATTGCCTGCTTCGGCCGCCGCGGATCCTTGTGCTCAGGCGCCGGATACCAGCGCGCATTCACCATGTCGTTTTCCGGATACGGGGTCCGCTCCGGCGAAGTAAACCGCAGAAACTGCGCCTTCGATGTCCTGCCTTCCGCTGCCAGCCGCTTGATCTCGGCGTCCTTCGCCAGCGTCTCCGGCCTCACATTTGTCGGAAACAATTCAGGATGCCGGTCTTCAAGCCTGAAGTCGGTCGGTCGCTCGTACCCGAAGAAGACATCGCTATGCCGGATTAGCAACTGATTGATGTGCACGATTGCCGCTTCAGCAGCCGCATCGTCGCGCAGCGCCTCAGGTCCAGGCAGCGCAGCGGCGAACCCGTGAGTCTCGAGAAACGGCTCAAGCCACTCGAAACCCCACTCCAGGGGCCGCACAATCCGGTTTTCATCACGCGTGGTGAGCCGCGTCTCCCACTCATACATCCAACGCGCGTACTGTTTCCTGAACATGTCCTGTGTTCAAGTTTACCAGTGCCAGCGATTCCTTCTCCGGTTGCTCGCCTCAACAAACATCCAGAAAATATCGAGCAATGGGATAGCCGCAATGATCCCCAGCGAGATCACGCAGTACAGACACCAGACGCCAAGCACATCGCGCTCGATATGTGTGAGATAAAGCGAAAACCCCAGTCCGGCAAGTGACGCAACCAGCACCGCTGCTTTCTGCTTTGCAAGCCCGAGCCATAGGATCGCGAGGTACCCCAGGATGCCGATCAACGCCACCGGGATACCCTCAATCACTGCGTAGGAGCTGTGATTCACGACTCCGCAGTCCCACTTCTCGTTGATAGAGCAGGGACTGGTGGTCATCGAATAGTGCACCTGAAGCGCCAGAAACGACACAACCGCACCAGCGAGGGCGAAAACCGCAATGACGTAGCGCATCGTGCATCTGATGCTAACTCATTCGTCATGGCTCGCGGAACCAGCCGGCCCCTCGGGCCGAATAGCGCCCCTGAACAGCGATAACATTGTGAAATGCATCCGTCCTCCACCGAGGCTCGTCGCATCGCGTTCTTCGGCGGCAGCTTCGACCCCCCTCACATGGGACATCTCGGCATCGCGCGTGCCGCTCAGACCCTTCTTCATCTCGATACAGTTCTGTTCACGCCCGTCGGATCGCAACCGCTCAAGCCTTTGGGACCGAGTGCTAGTTTCGAAGACCGTGTCGCCATGACAGAACTCGCCATCAGCGGCCTGCCAAACTTTGGCGTTTCCTTCGCCGACGCACCCGATCCCTCCGGCGAACCGAACTATTCCATCGATACCCTGCATCGCCTTCAGGCGCAGTTCCCGTCCGCCCAGCTCTTCACCCTCATGGGTGCGGACTCATTCCTCAGCCTTCGCCGCTGGTATCGCGGATCCGAGATCCCTTTCCTCGCCCCGCTCATCGTCGCATCGCGCTCCGGCCAGGGTCTCCACCATCTATCATCCGAGCTTCCCGACGGGCTCTCGATCCATCCCGAAACCCAATCGCCCGAGAATCGGCCCGGAACGCTGGAGGTCCATACCGTCCGAAGCGCATCGGGTGCCGAGTCTCCCTTGTACCTGCTTCCCGGACTCGAAATCGAGATCAGCGCTTCCCATATCCGTCAAAACGTTAGCGCAGCCGTCGACCGGCTCTGCGCCGGACACGACCTCCTGCCTGACGCCGTCTGCGACTATATCTCGACGCATCACCTATATTGCGCTGCTTGACTCCTCAGCAATCAGCCCCGCCACGCTCCCCAGTCCAGATCTTCATCATGCACCGGGCCGGCATGCAGGATACAAAGCCCATTCCTTTGCTATACGATGACCGTTGGAGATATTTTCCGCTGCATGAGCACAAGCCCCGCGCACGATCAGATCCGCATTCTCGTCCAGGCCGCCGCTGCCGCCTGTGAAAGCAAAAAAGGCGAAGACACCCGCATCCTTGAGCTCGATCCCATCGACTCCGGACTCGCCGATTTCTTCCTCATCACCTCGGCCACTAACGATCGCCAGGCCGTCGCCATTGCCGACGAGATCGAAGCCCGCCTCAAGCGCGATTTCGGCGTGGTGCCGCACTCTGTCGAGGGCCGCCGTCGCGGCGACTGGGTTCTCCTCGATTACGTCGATTTCGTCGCGCACGTCTTTCTTACCGAGCGCCGCGCCTTCTACGATATCGAGCGCCTGCGCAAATCAGCCCGTCCTCTGACGCCGGCCGAATTTGACACAGAGCTTAAGCAGGCCCTTGCCGCCAAAACCCGCGCAGCGCGAGGCAAATCCGCTGATGCCGCCCCAGCGAAGAAGAGCGCAAAATCCTCAAGCGCAACAAAGACTGCCGCCAAAAAAGCAAAAAAGGAACCCGCGGTGCCCAGAAAAGCCGCAGCAAAAAAGACCACGAAGAAATAGCCCGCTCCTAGGGCAGAAGAGCAAGAAAGGGCAGCCGTCTCCGGCTGCCCTCTCTTTTGTAGGACTGTTGTTAGAAGCTGAACGTTCCCTTGAACTGGATCAAGCGCGGTGAAGCATCGCCGCCCAGGAAGGCGCCCAGAATCGACGTCGGCGTGTTTGCCGTCGTGTAGATCGTGCCCGTGATTCCCGACGTCAGTCCCGCATCAGGAATCTGGAAGTTCGCATGGTTGAAGAGGTTGAAGAACTGTGCACCGATCTTCAGCCTGCCCGACTCGCGAATCTTGAAGCCCTTCGCGACATCCACATCGAAGTCCGTGTAATTCGGACCATAGAGCTGATTCCGGCGCTGCTGGCCCCAGTCTGTCGATGGCCCAAAGTGCGAGGCGAAATCGCACGGATTAATCGTGTGGCTCGCTCCGCCGCAATGGTGGTTGAAGTTGTTATCGAGCTGCGCCGCCAAAGGCACCGCACCGTAGATCACGTCGCCAGTGTTATAGGTCACTGAGAACGGATAACCGGTGTTGTGGAAGAACGTGCCTGCGAAATCCCAGTCGCCGCCCACGGTCTTGAACCCATGATAATGCGGAGTGGTAATCGCATAGTTGGCACTGACATAGTGGCGCGTGTCGTAGTCCGCGTTGCCATAGTTCTGCGACAGGTCGTTCGGATTGATCTGGCCGACAGGGTTCACGCCGAAGGCATCGAAGCCGCCATTCGACGTTGTATCCAGCGCATGGCTGTATGCGTAGTTGAACTGCATGCGGAGCCACGCGATCCGGCTCGTCAACGTTCCAATCACGCCGTTGTAGTTCGACCATGAACCGCTGTAGTACTCGGTCACAGAACCGAGCGCTGCATTGGGCCGGGTTGCAGGCAGGCTTGCAATCGTGCCTCCCGGATCGTATGCGTTTGGCGTGTTCGCAACCGGCTGGTGATAGCTGCGGTTTCCGATGTAGTTCACGGAGAAGACGGTATTGCGTGCAAGAGCGCGCTCAACCGAAAGGCTCCACTCTTCGTAGATCGGAAGCTTCACCGTGTGGGCCACCGAAGTGATCGTCGGCCGGGTAAAGATTCCGCCAGTTACGGTCGCAAGGCTCAGGTCTGGTCCGCAGCCCTTGTAGCAGGCGCCCTGTGAGAACAGGCTCTGCAGAGCGTTGTTTGAGGTCACCGCCTGCGCATGTCCGCTGAGAGGATCAGCAGCATCCAGCGTGATCGGGTTGCCGTACGCAGCTCCCAGAACTGTAAAGCGATCGACGTTCGGCAAGTTTGCCATCAGGTCGCCCATGATCTGCGCCGGGAAGTAATCCGCAAACATGCCGAAGCCGCCGCGGATCGTAGTCTTTCCATCCGCGCCGCCGGGCAGGAACGAGAACCCGATGCGCGGCTCGTATGCAATGTTCCGCTCGTCGAAGAACGCCTGTCTGCGGCCTGAAGAGATTAGTTGGTTGTAAGGTGTCGCCATCGTAGCCGGGGCGCTTGCGAAATCGCTCGAAAGGCTGGAGACGCAATTCGTAATGCAGATCGGGTTAGAGTTGTGCTCGATGCGGAGCCCGATGGTCAATGTGAATCCGGGAACCGGCTTCCACTGGTCTTCACCGTAGCCGCCCATCGTATAGAGCGCCACCGGCTCAGACAGACGCCGCGGGAAACGCTCCGCCCATTCATCCGAGTAGCCTGCCGCAAAGTCCCCCTCATCAAAGATGAAGTTCTCGCCGCCGCCAAACGCAATGTTGTGCTCGCTCGGCGTGTAGTCGGTAATGTCATCGCGACGGAACGTGTAGCCGAACTTGATCGTGTGCTTGCCTGTCGTATACGTCGCGTCGTCGTTGGCCTGGTACCCGGTAACATTGCGGCCCTGCGGGAAGGCGTAGTTCGCGCCGCCCACCCATGAGCTCGCGTTGACATTGGCATCCCAGTCGCCGCCCGAAGCAAAGCCCTCCGGGATCAGCGTGAACGGAATGTTACTCGCACCGAGCGATTTGCCATTTGTGTTCGTAAAGATCGCGCGATAGTAGCTTCCGTCAATGAGCAACTGGTTGGTCAGCCGCGGAGTGAACGTGTGCGTCCAATTGATCTGGCCTTCATACGAGGGCTGCGGGCTCTCCGCGTTGAAGACCGGATCCAGGAAGCTGGTCTGCGTCGGCTGAACACCCTTGTCCACCTTAGAGTGGATGAAAAGGTGATCGTTCTGCCCGAGATTGAAATCAACACGATCGTTGATCAGCCACTCACGCCCGAAGTTGGTCGTCTGTCCCTGCCAGATCCACGTGCGCGGATCGTTGGGATCGACGCTGCCCGAGCCCCAGTTCCGGGCACCGTTGTAGTAGTTGAAGATCGATTGATATACCGGTGCTTCGGCTGCGTTCCCGTTGTCGGCAAGGTTGCCGTACGGGGCGAGGGTCGCATCAGCGGTTCCGGGCGCGCCTAGAACTGCCGCCTGGAATGCAGGACTCGGACCATAGGACTTCTGGTTGACAGGGATGATGACGCGCACGCCTTCGGTGTCGATGAAGGCGAACACCTTGTCCCTCTTCAGCGGACCGCCGATCGCCGCCGCATACTGGTTGGCGTTGTCGAAGCTGCGCGGAACGCCGGCCTGCTTGTTGAAGAAGTTGTTCGCGTTCATGATCCGGCCGTTCCACCAGTAGTGGAGATCGCCGTGCCACTTATTGCCGCCCGCGCGAGAGATCTCGTTCACCTGCGCTCCGCCGAGTCCACCGAATGCAGCGTCATAGCTGTTCGTGATCACGGTGACGTTGTCCACGTCATTGTTGCCGAGCAGGAGGTTCGTGGCGCCTGAGTTGTTCAGGTTCAGGTAAGGATCGCCTTCGTACCCGCCGTTCACCGTATAGGTATTCGCCGTGCCCGGAAGGCCGTTGACCGAGAAGTTGCCGTAGCCGCCCTGCGTGTTCATCACAGCACCCGGAGTCGTCTGCGCGACGAATGTGAGGTCGTTGCCCGGGTTAGGCAGCGTCTGGATCTGCTCGAGATTGAAGTTCGTCGAAATCTGCGCGTCATCGGTGTGCAGCACCTCGCCCGAACCGGCCGTAACTTCCACCGTGGTCGCTGCTTGCCCGATTGCCAGCTTGATCTGCACCGGCGTCACTTCGCCAGCGGACACACCGATGCTCGTCGTCGCCGTGCTGAATCCGGAACCTGTCGCCGAAATCTTGTAACGTCCGGGAGGAAGCAGCGGAACGCGGAAGTTGCCGGACTGATCAGATATGACGGCCTTCTGCAGGTTGTTATCGAGGTTCGTCACCGTCACCTGTGCGTTTGGCACAGCGGCGCCCGACGCATCGAGAATGCTGCCCGAAATGTCGCCTGTAATGTTCGATTGAGCGTAGCCGGTCGTGGCTACACAGTTGGTCAAAAATCCGGCAGCGGTGAACAGGCTCAGTGCCAGGACCAACTCTTTAGACCGCATAAAGCGCATACAACTCCTCCAATTCGTTGCAAGCCAAAAAGCCCCGACTATCGGGGGCCCTGAAGCAATTCGCACATTGTCATGCTTGCGTCCATCACATGCTCGCGCACAAGGACGTACATGCGCGGGGTCTCAAACTACAACCACGCTCAAACTTTTCAATTTAGGTCTTGCTTTGTCCCAAGGCTTGCAGGGGAAGTGCAGGGACACGTGCACCGCTACTCATGCACGACGCATGCCACTTAGCAGATCCAACAGCATGCGTTGAAGAGAAAGGGATTACCCCAGTACTGAACAGTAAACAGTCAACTCGTGCCTCCAGATTTTGGGATAACAATGGTCCTAAATTCAGAAAACGGTAAGCCGCCTGCAAAACCGGCTCTTCAGTTCAACGACCGGTCTTAGGTCAGTCCAACTACCTCCATAAACAATAGGTGTCATTCCGACCGGCCAACGGGACTGGAGAAACCCGCAGTTGCTTCTAAGCGCCCGCATCTCCAGTAAGCCCCCCGGCGATCTCCAACGGTTCTCGAACCTCGAATCGCAAGCCGACGCAATGATGTTTGCCTTTGCCTCCACTCCAACAAAAAAGTAGGCGCTCTCAAAGAGAGCGCCCTCTAGTTCGTTAAAGCTTCTAGAACACCAGGCTCGCTTTCATTTGGATCAACCTCGGCGACGCGTCGCCGCCCAGGAAGGCGCCGAGTACCGAAGTCGGAGTGCTCGCCGCCGCGCTGATGATTCCGTTGTTGGACGAGTTCACATCCGCCGTCGGAATCTGGAAGTTCGGATGGTTGAATGCATTGAAGAATTGCGCAGCCAACTTCAGCCTGGCCGATTCCCACTTTGGCGAGACACGGAAGCTTTTGGCGAAATCAACATCGAAGTCCGTGTAGTTCGGGCCGTAGAGCTGGTTGCGCCGCTGCTGTCCGAAGTCGGTGGAGTTGGTGAAGTGCGATGCGAAGTCGCATGGTGAGCTTGCGTGGTTCCCGCCGCCGCAATGATGGTTGAAGTTGTTGTCGATCTGTTTCGCAAGCGCTGCGCTGCCCAGTGCCACTTGCCCGGTGTTGTCGGTTACTGAGAATGGATATCCGGAGTTGTGGAAGATCGTTCCTGCGATCACCCATCCATCCGTCAGCACCCGCGGTCCCCCAAAATGAGGAACATTGATCGCGTAGTTCGCGCTGATGTAATGGCGAACGTCGTAATCGGCATTGCCGTAGTTCTGCTTCAGATCAAATGGATTGATCTGGCTGATTGAATTCCCGCCAAAGGCGTTGAAGCCGCCATTCGATGAGGTATCCAGCGCATGTCCGTACGTATAGTTGAATTGCAGTGTCAGCCAGTTCAACCGGCTCGTCGCGGTCGTCTCCAGGCCATTGAAGTTGGACCACGAACCGCTGTAGTACTCCTGCACCTGTCCAAGAGCCGCGTTCGGTCGTGCTGCTGCCAGCGAAGCGTTCGAGCCCGGGCTGCCATTCGGTGACCAGTACGCATTCGGGAACCGCGAAACTGGCTGGTGGTAGCTGCGGTTGCCGACATATGTCACAGAGATTGCCGTGTTCTTCAGAACCTGGCGTTCAACCGCGAAGCTCCACTCATCGTATGTTGGCAGTTTGATCGAGTGCGCGACGGAGATGATGGACGGCCGGCTGAAAATAGTGTCGGTTGCGCAGTAGAGACTCAGCGGATCGGGGCATGCGGTGCTCCCGCGATAATAGCCGCCCTTCGGATAAAGCTCCACGAGCGCTGCATTGGATGACGCCGCTTGTGCGTGCCCGCTATCTGGAAGCTTGCTGTCGAGAGTGATCGGGTTGCCGAATGCCGTGCCCAGCACCGTGAACCGTCCGACGGTTGGAAGGTTCGTCATCATGTCGCCCATGATCTGCGCCGGGAAGTAGTCATTGAAGAGCCCCACACCGCCGCGAATCGTCGTCTTCGAACCTGAGCCGCCCGGAAGATACGAGAAGCCAAAACGAGGCTCCAGCGCGAGTTCCTGCTGCTGGAAGAACGCCTGGCTGCGGCCAGACGCCATAAGCACGTTGTACGGTGTGTTCCGTGCTGTCGGAAGTTTGTCAAAGTCCTGCGCAAAATTTGAAATGCAGTTTGTGCGGCACAGTGGGTTCGAGTTGTGCTCCATTCTCAGCCCGAACGTCAGCGTGAGATTCGGAAGCGGCTTGTACTGATCTTGCGCATACCAGCCTGATACATACATCGCGACCGGCTGGGTAAGACGTTGCGGGAAGCGCTCCACCCACTCGTCCGCGTAGCCTGCTGCAAAGTTGGCCTGATCAAGGATCAGCGCCTCGCCCCCGCCCGTTGCCATGTTCCGGATGCTGCCCGTGTAGTCGGTAATGTCGTTACGGCGGAATGTGTAACCGAACTTCCACGTGTTCTTGCCCTTGATCCAGGTCACGTCATCGCTGAACTGATACCCGGTCACATTGCGCCCTTGCGGAAACGCGTAGTCTGAGCCGCCTACCCAATTTGAGGTGCTGCCTGCGTTGTCCCAGTCGTAATAGCGCAGGCAATTGTCGCCGCCCGCGTCCGTCACCGCGCAGCCCCACTGCCAACCCTCGGGAGCAAGCACGAAGGGAATCGCCGAAGAAGCCAGCTTCGCTCCGTTCGTGTTCGTGAATACCGCCCGATAATAATTCGCGGCAAAGAGGAACTGGTTGGTCATACTCGGCGAGAACGTGTGCGACTCGCTGAGCTGGCCCTCGTACGAAGGCTGCGGACTCTGGGCATCGAAGATCGGATCTAGGAAGCTGGTCTGGGTCGGCTGCACACCTTTGTCGATCTTGGAGTGGATGTAAAGATGATCCGTGTCGCCAAGATTGAAGTCGACACGATCATTGATCAGCCACTCGCGCGCGAAGTTGGTCGCCTGGCCCTCAAATATCCAGGTGTCAGGATCCAGCGGATCGACCGAACCAGTCTTGAAGTTCGGCGCGTTGTTGTAATAACCGAACGCCGCTTTATACAGCGGAGCCTGGCTCGATTGATCGTTGTACGCGAGATTTCCGTACGGGATCAGTCCATTCGGATGATCGGTATCAAGCAGATCTTTAGCTGCTGGTCCCAGAATCGCTGCCTGATAGTTCGGGCTCGGCGCATACACCGGACCGATCAAGGGGATAATGACGCGAATTCCTTCTGTATCGATGAAGGCGAAGATCTTGTTCTTCTTCAGCGGCCCGCCCACCCCGGCCGCCCACTGATTCACGTTATCGAAGTTGCGCTTGTTTCCATAGAACTTGTTGAACCAGCTGTTCGCATTTAGCGCCCGGCCGTTCCACAGGTAGTCCACATTGCCGTGCCACACGTTCCCACCGGAACGCGAAATCTGATTCACCTGCGCGCCGCCAAGTCCGCCAAACGCCGCGTCATAGCTGTTCGTTGTAACCGTGACACTCTCCACGTCGTTCTGTCCCAGCATCAGGTTCGACGCGCCTGAGTTGTTGAGGTTCAGGTACGGATCACCTTGATAGCCACCGTTCATCGTGAACGTGTTCGACGTCCCCGGCAGTCCATCGGTGGCGAAGTTGCCATATCCACCCTGCGTATTCATCACCGCACCCGGTGTGGTTTGCGCCACAAACGTAAGATCGCCGCCGGGATTGGGCAGATTCTGTAGCTGTGCCAGGTCGAAGCTCGTTGAGAGCTGTGCGTCATCCACGTGGAGCACCGCGATATCGCCGCTGTTCACCTCGATCGTTGTCGATGTCTGGCTCACCGCCAGCGCTACATTCACCGGCGTGATCGTTCCCGCCGATACCCGCACCTCAACCTTCCCTGTCTGAAAACCGCTCGCCGCAACTTTGATCTCATACCGTCCCGGCGCAAGCAAGGGAATGCGAAAATCTCCTACCTTATCCGTAGTCACTGCTTTCGACTGGCCCTTCTCAAGGCTCGTCACAGTGATCTGCGCGTTAGGCAAAGCAGCGCCGGACGCATCTGTAACCGTCCCGGTAATGTCTCCGGAGATGTTGGATTGGGCATAGACGACAGGGGCTGAGGTAGTCGCCACAAGACCGGCAAGCACCAGAAGACTCAGCGCCAAAGCAGCATTCAACAACCGCAGGTATCGCATCATTTCTCCAATCGACTTCGGATCGGAGATAGTCATGAGATATGACTGCCCGATCCGCGTCGTGCTCGGCGTCTCGGTCTAGCTGGGGATGGTTAGGTCCGTTCCGCGGTGATCAACAAGGACCAAAATAGGGATCGATTTCCACCACTCCGACCAGAGTGACGAATTTCGCTCCTGAATATTTGGATTCTTGCCCTGAGAGAAATGCACTCAGCATGCCAAAGCGCGCACGCGTCCCATTTCTGATCCAAAGAGCTTAGTTAAACGATTGAGTGACATGGATCACACGCTGTTATGAATTGCTGTATCCGGTCAGCGAAACACTCCGTATTTTCGTTTTCGTCGCCCGAAAATCTGTGGCTTCTTTCGAGTCGCCGCGCGCTTGCCCGCTGCGATTCCCCGAACCGAGATCTGCTGCTACTCAGTCGGCGCCAAAGAAATGGCCGCGGCGTGATGCCGCGGCCACAGAACCTCCACCAGAATTCCGGTTAGAAGATGAACTTCACTGCAAGCTGCATATTGCGTGCATTGTTCGAGAACACCGCCTTCGGATTATTGAACTTGGTTTCGCCGGGAATCAGATAGCTGTGCGTATCTCCATCCGTATACCCAAGTGAGTTGATGTTGTTCACCGAGCCCGGCAGGTACTGCGAGTGGTTGAGCACGTTCCATGCCTGCGCCTGGAATTCGAACTTGTACCGCTCCGTAAAGCTGATTCTCTTCACTGCCGTTGCGTCCAGATCGTTGATCGGATTGATCGGTAACGTGTTCCGGCTTGAAGTCGGCAGCGTGCCGGAACCGGCGACAACGTAGTACGCATTCGGATCCGCTGCATAGTAACCCACGACTGCATTTCCTGCATTCGGGTCCTTGATTGCCACGCTCTTTGTTCCCGTCCCCTTTTTGCCTGCTGGGTTGATGAAGACGCGATCGCCGGCCGAATCGCCATTCAGGTTCGCATCCACATTGGATTGCACGGTGCCATACTCGGGCGATTGATACGTATAAGCCGGTGCAAGTTCCCAGTTGCCGAGCACATTCCGCTCAATCCAGTTTGAATGCTGGAAGAACGGCAGATCGTACACCACCGCAAGCGTCATACGATGCGTGTGATCGAGAGCTGAACGCGAATAGTCCGCACCAACATTCCGGAAATCCTGCGGCCGCCGCGGCGTCAGATATGTCGAGAACACATCCGCCGTCGCGTCATCCATCGTCTTGCTCCACGTCCATGCCGCATTGAACAGCAACCCGTGGCTGAAGCGTCGCGTCAACTGAGTGGCCAAGCCGTTGTATGCCGATTGCGACCATGGCATGAATGCCACGATGTTCGATTGATCGAATCCCGCAGCAGCATATTCCGAAACAAAGCTGGACCGGCGAGCTTTGACCTGCGTGAGTGTCAGTGCGTTTGCATCTGTGATTGCCGTTGGACTGAAATACATCGGCAGCGCATTCCCTGTTACCGCCACATTCTGCCGGTTGAGACGGTTCTGTGTAGAAAGATGAATTCCGCGCGTACCTACGTACCGAACCTCTGCCGTGTAGTCCTTTGCGAACGTGCGCTCCACGCCCAGAGTCCAATTCTCCGCATAAGGTAGCTTCTGATCGGGAACCCAGGCTGAGGTCAACGCCTTTTGCGTTGCCAGATCCGGGATCGTGGCGGTTGAGGGCAACCCTCCGCTTGCAAGGAAGTTCGGCGTTGGCGCAACCGACGTGTCCACATCCTCGGTCACCTGGTATTGCGGAGCAGACGAGAGAATGCCCAGGTTGTCGTACAGCACGTCGTAGCCCATACCGAACCCGCCGCGAACCACGGTGTTGTTGTCGACCGAGTAAGCGAAACCAAGGCGCGGGACAAAGTTGAACTTCTGCGCCTTCGGCACGCCGAACACAATCAACCCCTGCACGCTCGCCGCCGCGTTCGCCTTCTGCTGCTGCTCGCCTAGCGGGACGCCCGTATATTCATACCGCACGCCCAGGTTCAGCGTCAGCTTCTGTGTAACACGGAAGTCGTCCTGCAGGAACCCATAAAACACTTTCTGGTTGCCGTAGAAGGTTGGGGCCACGCCCGGAGCGGTAGCATTGCGCTCACCGAAAACGTTCGGTGATTGATCCAGCAGGTACTGCTCCAATCCGGACTGACCCGTTATGATGTCCTCCCCCCATTCGTAGTCGCCGCGAAGTCGCTGTACGAAGACTTGCGGAGAAATAACGTCCCGGAACTCGGCGCCGAACTTCAGTGAATGCTTGTCGCGATTCCAGATGATTGACTCCGAACCCTGATACGTGTTCTGAATCGTACCCTGCGGAGCGTTCGGATCCGGTCCGATGTTGACTCCGCTCAGATCGTCGATCGTGATATTCGGAAATACCGTCATCCCCGGAAAGGCGCTTGGCGCAGTCAGCACGCTGTAGTAGCGGTTAAATCCTAGACGGAATTCGCTCGTCATGTTTGGATTGAAGATATGGAACTCGGAGAATGTTGCCAAGTGATAACGGTTAGGAGAAGGCGTCCAGAAACTCGGGAATGTGGCCGCAGTGTCATTTCCGTCCGAACGGTTGTAGATATACCGCGCGCGAAGGCTGTCCTTCTGACTGATCGTCCAGTCCACGGAGTTGATCGAGCGGAGATTGTTCGTGAACGTCCCCGCCACGAATCCCACTTTGCCAATCGGAATAGCTTTACCCACTACTGAAATCGTGGAATGACAAAGCTGGAGATCTTCTGAAGAGGTCGCCTGCGTGCTCGCCACTGGACTGTACTTCTTGAAGATCGAGAGATTGTTCGACGCCAATCCGGCTATGCTCCCGAGAGTCGAGAACCCATCCGCCGTCGGAGCACAGAAACTCACCGTCTGGCCCGGCTGCCCCACCGGCTCCTTTTCATAGTTCGCAAAGAAGAATAGCTTGTTCCGCTTGATTGGCCCACCAACCTGGCCACCGAAACGGTTGTCGTCGTAACGGGGATTTTTTACTTCCCCGGCGCGAGCCGTCGCTGCGTCAATCGCATTCAGATTCCTGTTCTGGAAGTATTCATAAGCCAGCCCATGGAAATTGTTCGTTCCCGACTTCACCACCTGGTTGAACTGCCCGCCATTCGAGTGCCCATACTCGGCCGAAAACTGATTCTGCAGAACCGTGAACTCCGAAACCGCATCGCTCGGAATTCCGATCAGCGGACCCGTCACCGACTTGCTGTTGTTGTCGATGCCTTCCACCGTGTAGTTGTTGTTGCGCGGACGCTGCCCGCCAACCGCCGGTCCTGATCCCGCTCCAACTCCGCCTGACGACGTAACGCCCGCCGTCATCAGCGACAGATTCAGAACGTTATTCGTCGCCGCGGGAAGCTCCGTCAGTTGCGCAGACACAAACCCCGTTCCAACCTGCGCCGTCGTCGTGTCCAGCGCAACCGCGGCCTCGGACGAAACCTCGACCGTCTCACTCGCCGCTTTGATCTGGAGCACGAAGTTCGAAGTCGACGTCTTGTTCAGCGACACTTCGAATCCGCGGACTGTGGACTTGCTGAATCCGGTCGAAGTCACAGAAATCGTGTACTTGCCCGGAAGCAGGTTCGACATCTGGTATTCGCCGATACTGTTCGTCACCGCCTGATACGCAACTCCGGTCGCCTCGTTCGTCGCAACCACTTCGGCCCTCACCACAACCGACTTGTTGGAGTCTGTTACCAGCCCGACGATGTTGCCGCTCACAGCCTGCGCGTGAACAGTCGGACCCGCAAACACCATGAAGACAACCGCAGCCATGAAAACCGATAGTATTGCCGCACGCAGAGAATGAGCTCGATTCATGAGTCTTCCTTCCTTCTTGCACTTGTCCAAAGCGCCGTCCATGCGCTTCTTCCTTCAAACGGAGCAAATACGCCAGCAGCCCATCAAACGCGACGAGCAGTCAGGACCCTTGAGGGAGAGTTAGCCTTGCAAGTGCAACTTGCATGCCAAACCGCCGACAAGTGCTTTTGTTGGGAAGCTATAGGGTTAAGCAGATGTATTCAGTGACTTGGATCACAATCGAATATGAGTTCTTATAGAGACGCCCCTGGATATCTCACAAATCATTTGCAAACAACGCGGTGATGCCCGTTCTGTGCAAGCGCGACTTGCGCCGTTGTATCGTCACTGCATGCAGATAGTGCTGGCGCACATCGGACCCAAACTGTCCTCGCGCGATCCCCGCGATCCCTTCGCTCAGCTCGTCATCATGTATTTGCAGCGCTGCTCCAAGTTCGCGCAATGCGACGAACAATCATTTCGCACCGAGGAAGCTCTCTTCGAATGGATCGATCGCCAGCAGCGCCGCGCGCCCTCCATCACAGTCCTACTCGACAGCCGCGGACGCCAGATGACCTCCGAAGCATTCTCACAGTGGCTCGGCAAGCAGCGCGACACAGCCACGCAGCAAATCGTCTTCGCCATCGGCCCTGCAAACGGCTGGTCAGAAACTTCCCGCAAACGCGCAACCCTGCTGCTGTCACTTGGCCAGATGACCTTTGCGCACGCTCTCGCACGCGTCGTTCTCGCCGAGCAAATCTACCGCGCCTTCACCATCCTCACCGGCCACCCCTATCACTCCGGCCACTGACTCTCGATCACACATTCCAACCACAAATTTTCATCGTGTCAATGCCGCGCCCAAATTCCCGCTCCAACTCCATTCCCGCCAACCCCGCGATGAGATCATGAATTACGACCCAGCAACCGTGAACTAAGAACTACGAACTATGAACTCAACCGACTCCTCTCGACGCGGTCTCATCCTGATCAATACCGGCCCAGGCAAAGGCAAAACCACCGCCGCGATGGGCACGGCTCTGCGCGCCGTCGGAAACGGAATGCGCGTTCTCATGCTCCAGTTCCTCAAAGGTTCCTGGCACTACGGCGAGCTCGACTCCACCAAAGCCTTCGGCGAAAACTTCGTCCTTAAACAGATGGGCCGCGGCTTCGTCAAAGTCGGCGGAGCCGAAACCGATCCTGAAGACATTCGCCTCGTCGAAAGCGGCTGGGCCGAAGCGCACGAAGCAATCATGTCCGGCGAATGGGATATGGTCGTGCTCGACGAGATCAACTACGCCATCAGCTACGGCATGCTCGACCCCGAACTGGTCGCCGAAACTCTTCGCAATCGCCCCGAGATGGTCCACGTCATCCTTACCGGCCGCAACGCCCACCCATCTCTCGTCGAAATCGCCGACACCGTCACTGAAATGCGTGAAGTCAAACACGCCTACCAGAAAGGCATACTCGCCCAACGCGGCATCGAATACTGAAACCGTAAGCGAAGAGTGCAATGCGAACGCCACGACAACCCAGAGTTCCAGTGCCGACTCAACGAATCCTGTGTTCGGCCTCAAGTCCCTTAGTTCACCGAATTACACTGGTCTTGTAGCGCCCGAGGTGCACGGTTCACTCGCGCGTAAACCCCATGCCACTTTCATGAGGGTAGAAAAGATGTGCACGACGGGACCCGCAACACCAGACCTTACTCATTGGCCGAATTTTGCAGGCGAAATGTCTGCCCGCATTCGCGACTTCGACTGGGCCGCCACTCCGCTCGGGCCCATTCACACCTGGCCGGCAACCCTTCGCAGCACAGTCGAATTCCTCCTCACCTGCGGATTCTCCTCCACCCTCCAGTGGGGACCCGACGCCATCCTCCTCTACAACGACGCCTACATCCCGGTCATCGGAGCCCGCCACCCCTCCGCGCTGGGCTGCTCCATCTTCGCCACCTTCCCCGAGATTCGCGAAACCTACGAGCCGCTCTTTCAACGCGTACGCAACGGCGAAACCGTCGTCCTCGAAGACCTCCCCTATCGCTACGTCCGCGACAGACACCCCATCGACACCTGGTTCAATCTCTCCTACAGCCCCGTGTGCGACAACTCCGGCTCTGTCACCGGCGTTCTCGCCATCGGCGTCGAAACCACCGCCCGCGTCGCCCTACAGCGGAGCCAGGAACTCTATCGCACCCTCTTCGAAAACATCGACGACGGCTGCATGATCATCGAACAGCTCCCTCCGCGTCCGGACGGCCTGCGCGACTATCGCTACGTCCTCGTCAACCCTGCATGCATCGCCATGTTCGGCATTCCCGATCTCGGTTCAAGATCAACTCGAGACACCTTCCCCGATGAAGACGAAGAGTGGTACGACTTCTACGACCGCGTCATCGAAACCGGACAGCCCATCCGCTTCGAGCGCACCGCATCCTCCCTCGGCATGGTCATCGAGATGTTCCTCGCTCGCATCGGTGACTCATCGGACAAGCGCCTCTTGCTCCTGATGCGCGACATCACCGAGCACCGCCGCTCCCAGGAAGCTCTCCGCCAATCCGAAAAACTTGCCGCCGTCGGCCGACTCGCCAGTTCCATCGCCCACGAGATCAATAACCCCCTCGAAGCCGTGACCAATCTCGTCTACCTCGCCCGCCGCGGCGACGTCTCACCCGACACTGCCTCTCTCCTCGACCAGGCCGACCGAGAACTCCGCCGCGTAAGCCTCATCACCCATGAGACTCTCCGCTTCCATCGGCAAGCCTCAGAGCGAACGCTCACCGACGTCGCTCAGCTCCTCGACTCCGTCCTTCTCCTCCACGAGAGCCGCCTCCATCAAGCCCGCATCACCGCCGATCGCAAATATCACCGTCATCCCGACATCCTCTGTTCGCCAAACGAAATTCGCCAGGTCCTCGCCAATCTCGTCACCAACGCCATCGAGGCCATGTCCAACCTCGCCGGTCCGCGCACTCTCCGCCTCCGCCTCCACTCCGCCACAGATACCCGCAACGGAAACCCCGGCATCACCCTCGTCATCGCCGATACAGGTTCCGGCATGGCTCCCTTGGCCCAGGCCCGCGCCTTCGAACCCTTTTTCACGACCAAAGAAGCCACCAACACCGGCCTGGGCCTTTGGATCACCCGCGAGATCATCGAAAAACACCACGGCCGCCTGCGCTTCCGCTCCCGTCAATCCGAGCCGCATCGCGGAACCATCTTTACCCTCTTCCTCCCAGCCGACCCAACCAGTTAGCATGGTTCCGCTCAGCGGCACGCTCTCCGCCGCCCATCATTACGGCATCACACTCGTAGTAATAAGGAGACACTTATGCGCCTCGGACGTTTCACTTCCGTCATCCTCGGGTTGACCGCATGCTCGCTGCTCAGCGTCCTACCCGCCACGGCCCAGTCCTCTGCCAAGAGCTCGGCAAAATCCACCGCCAAGTCCGCTCAGACCTCCGCGACAGCCGCCAAAACCGACCTCGTCGACATCAACTCCGCATCGGCCGATCAGCTCAAGGCGCTTCCCGGCATTGGCGACGCCTACTCCGGCAAAATCATCGCTGGTCGACCATATGCCAACAAGACCCAGCTCAAGACCAAGGGCATCATCCCCGCCGCCACCTACTCCAAAATCTCCAGCATGATCATCGCCAACCAACCCCCCAAGAAATAACCCACCGCTCAACGAACCGGGTGCCCCAGAGCCTGCCCTGAGCTCGTCTAAGGGTCTCCCGCTGTTGCAGACCTGGGATACAAAGATCCCAAAACTCAGCTGTGCCCCCTTCATCGCGCAGCCCCATCGCGCGATGAATGGGTAGGCGAAGAGACTCCAGAGCCTGCTTTGAGCTTGGAGGATTTCCGTCTTGTACAAACCTGGGATCGCCACAAGCTCTGAAGTACCGGTGTGCCCCATTCATCGCGCAGCCCCACCGCGCGACGAGTGGGATCGGATCCCGAACCAACTACGAACTGCGAACTAAAACTGAAAACTGCCCTATACCTGCGCCGCCACCGACCTCCGCAGCGCAGCCCACGCCAGCAGCCGCGTCGAATCCAGCACCGGCAGCGGAGAATTCCTATTGCTGATCACCAGCGGAATCTCCGTGCACCCCAGCACCACTGCATCGCAACCCTCATCCTTCATCCTTCGGATGACAAGCTGAAAATAGGTCACCGACTCCGGCCGGAACACCCCATACACCAGCTCATCCATGATGATCCGGTCAATCTCCCGCCGCTCGTCATCAGTCGGCCTCACATATTCGATCCCGCGCGCACGAAGCTTCTCCGGATAAATCTCGCTTCGCACCAGCCACTTCGTGCCCAGCAATCCCACGCGCTGATACACGCGCTCCACCGCTTCATCCGCAACCACCTCGGCAATATGCAGCCACGGCAGCGGCGATCGCGGCTCTACAAGCCCCATCGCTTGGTGAATTGTGTTGTCCGGACAAATCAAAAACTCCGCTCCCGCGCGCTCCAGCTTCCGCGCCGAATCCAGCATCAGCTCCGCGACGCCTTCCCAATCATTCCCGTCCAGACACTCCACATATGCGGCGAAGGAATGCGTATGCATCGTGATCTCCGGATGACCATGCGGCCCCAGCACCTGCGCACCCTTCTCGCAGATCGTCCGATAGCACAACGAAGCACCCTCTGCCGAACACCCCACAATCCCGATATGCGACGACGAAAGCATCCCCCGATTCTACTCATCCCTTTCCCTGCATGCACCGCTCGCTGGGCAGGTCTTCAGGCTCACCCAAATTAGCCAAGCTCACTACAACTCACCGCACCACCGCCTCCCACTACCCATACAAGTCCTTGATCTCCCGCCGCTTTCTCGCGCCCATTCCTCCTTAGTCACCACTCACCGCATTACGAGCGACCTCCGCTACCCATATCGTGTGATTGCTGCTAACCCGTGCACCGATGCAAGATTTCCACATACAACAGCAGCAATCTGCCGAGGTCTTCACCAATGCTCGAAGCGACAAAGAGTTTGGACTACTACGAGTTTCTCCAGATCAGCCCCCACGCGGATTTCGAGACCATTCACCGTGTCTACCGCTATCTCGCGTCGCGTTTCCACCCCGATAATCCCGACACCGGCGATCCGGAGAAGTTCTTCCTCCTCAAGTCCGCGTACGACGTCCTCTCCGACCCCGACCGCCGTTCCGAATACGATCGCGAGTACGAGAGCGAAGAGCCCGTCCGCAACGTCCCCCTCTCGCAGGCTGTCGACTTCATGGATCAGGTGCAAGGTGAGCTCAACCGTCGCCTCGCAGTTCTCGCGGTCCTCTATTACAAGCGCCGCTCCAATCCCTACAACCCGCAGGTCAGCCTCGCCGAAATCGAGCACCGCATGGGCTTCCCCCGCGACTACCTCGACTTCACTACCTGGTATCTCACGAAGAAGGGTTTCGTCACCAAGGCCGACAACTCCGACTTCGCCCTCACCGCTGAAGGCGTCGACTACATCGAGAGCCAGCGCGCCCGCATTCCCGTCCTCAATCGCCTCCTCACCTCCGGCAACGTCATCGCCAAAGCGGACATGCCGCAAGGGACCGTGCGATTCGATTCGACCGCCGCCAATCTCACCTCGAGCTCCACAGCAATGGTCGTCCTTCCCGATGCCCGCAAGATTCCCGACCGCCGCGTTAACAATAATTCCGATCGCCGTCAAGGCGCACCGGACTGGCGCAACGACAAGTTCGATCGCCGCAAAAATTCCCGCCGCAATCAAGATCAGCGCCTCAACTAACTTCAGGCGATCAGCACCTCAGCGGGGCGCTCTCGGGCGCCCCGCTTCATTGCTCCTCCTCCCTCATCCCTCATTCCCTGCTCTAGTACAATGAGCTCTGGCGTATATGTCTTGGTTCAAGCGTGAAAACGGCGAGTCAGAGTCCCCTGTCTCCAGCAACGACGAGGAGAAAATCGTCCGCACCGAAGGCCTTTGGATCAAGTGCAACGGCTGCCGTCAGACCATCTGGAAAGCCGACCTTGAGGTCAACCAGAACGTCTGTCCCAAGTGCCAGTACCACTTTAAGATCAACGCCCGCCAGCGCCTGGATCTGCTCCTCGAGCCCGGCTATGAACTCGTCGACGTCGGCCTCCGCTCCACTGACCCGCTCAACTTCTCCGACATCAAGCCATACAAGCAGCGCCTCAAAAAAGCCCAGCAGGAGACCGGCCTCAACGACGCCATCATCAACGCCGTCGGCCACATGGGCTCCCACGCTGTCGTCGTCAGCGCTATGGAGTACGGTTTCATCGGCGGCTCCATGGGTGCTGTCGTCGGCGAGACCATCGCACGCGCCGTGGACCGCGCCCGTCTTGACCGCAAGCCTCTGGTCGTCGTCGCCGCATCCGGCGGAGCCCGCATGATGGAGGGCGTCGTCAGTCTCATGCAGATGGCCAAAATCTCCACCGCGCTCGCCCAGCTCGACGACGCCCGCGTCCCCTACATCTGCGTCCTTACTGATCCCACCACCGGCGGCGTGACCGCCAGCTTTGCCATGCTTGGCGATCTCAACATCGCCGAACCCGGCGCCCTCATCGGCTTCGCGGGCCCGCGCGTCATCGAGCAGACCATCCGCCAGAAACTCCCCGAAGGCTTCCAGCGCTCCGAGTTCCTCCTCGAAAAAGGCTTCCTCGACGCCGTAGTCCACCGCCGCGACATGAAGAGCTACCTCATCCGCGCTCTGGACTTCATGCGTATCCCCGCCTCCGCCTGACACGCCGCCCAGGTGACAGGCCTGAAACGGCCTTAGCCCTGCGTGAGAACTCGATCGCTCAAGCAAATCGGAGGGAGCAGCAGCCTTCAGGCTGCTGAAACCCGCGACACAAAGATCAAGGCGGCTTTAGCCGCGGAGTCGAACGGCCCCTCAATCGAATCCACTAAACGAAGATTTTCACTGCAAAAAGTTTGGGGGCTCCTCCGTGGGAGCCCCCTTTGTTTGCGTCACTGCAGCCATCTGCTTAGAACTGGAACTGCACCTTCAGCTGCGTGTTCCGGTTGCTGCCGTAATTGTAGCGGTAATCTTCGAACGATCCACCCACGTCATCGACCAGCGTGTCGGGAGTTCCAAGGTACTGCCGGTTCAGTGCGTTGTAACCAATCAGCGATAGCGTCATCGACAGGCGCTCGCTCAGCTTGGTCTGCTTCTGCAGAGCGACATCGAAGTTGTTCCACGACTGCCCGCGAAGCGTGTTGCGGCCGGATCCGATATATGGATTGCCCGCTTGATTGGCCAGCAGTTGATTATTCCTAAGCCAGTGGAATGAGTCCTGGCTGCCGGGATTGCAGGTTGCCCAGTCGTAGTACCCCGGATCGCCGCCGCATACTGAACCGTCGTCGAGAATTCCGACCGTTGTGACCGGTGCGCTCTTGTTGTTCAGAACAGGCCGTGCGTTGTCGAATCCGCTGAGCTGCCAATTCGCGAAGTTCTGATCGCTGTAGCTCTGGTATCCCGGTCCGCCACCGAAGAATCCGTACTGCCAGATGCTGACTGGCTGGCCGGTGTTAAAGGTCCAGATCGTATCCAGGCGATAGCCGCCCAGGACGCGGCCCATGAATCCATTCCCATGGTGATAGCTCGGGAGTTCGTAGCTGAACTGAGACGACGCAACAAACTTCATCGAGTCGCCGCTCACTGCCCGCTCAGCGTTCGAGGGGTCGAGCGGGTTCTCCGCAAATGCAACCGTGTTACCGCCTTCAAAGGTGCTGAAGATCTCTGAGGTGTTGTCGATCGTCTTGCTGTATGTGAAGTTCGTGTTCGTCGTCAACCCATGGAAATGCTGAGCGGTGATATTGGCCTCAAGCGCATCGAACAGAGCATAAGCACCGTTATTGCGTTGACGCACGTTGGTCAGGTTGCAATCAGGATGCCCATATCCAACCTTCGTCTTGTCCGTGCAAAGCGCTAGCGGAGCCGCACTCGGATACGCCGCCTGCACTACGTTCAACTTCGGATTGGCATTGATCGATTGGAAGTTGCCCACTTGGTGGTTGCCGACATAATTGACCGCTGCGACCACATGGTTCCCGACCTGATGAGAGAGACCCAGAATCCATGACTCGGTGTACGGGTTGTGGAAGTTCGGCGAAACACTTGTCTGGTTGCGGGCCCCCGGATTGATGCCAGGCCCGATCGGCAGATAGCCCAGATCGAGTGCCCGTACCTGGGCGCCAAGCGCGCCGCCCGAGGGCAGGCAAGGCTTTGACGGACCGCAGCCATTGATCGTTCCAAGGTTTACTACGGGAGCGGCTGTCGCCGAGTTCAGGAACATGTTGTAGAACGCTGGATCGAAGTTGATCGAGAACCCGCCGCGAATCACCAGCTTCTTATCGAAGTCCGGATTGAATGCGAATCCAACACGCGGCTGGAACTCCCTCCAGTGGTTCGGTGTGTAAGGTACGGTGCGAACATAAAGCGGCAGTGATTGATCCCAGAACGCAGTGGAGGGATCGCTCTCTCTCTTCACGGTTTCATCGTGAAGCAGATTGACCGCTTGTCCCGAGAACTCCCAGCGGATGCCAAGGTTCAGCGTCAACTGCGGCGTGATTTTGTAATCATCTTGGAAGTACGCTGCTGCGTCCGGCTCAGTAAACTTCGTGGTGAAGTTATTGCTGTTGCCCAGCGTCACAGATCCAGTACCCGTGAGGAACCTGCTGAACCCAGTCGCTCCGGGTACGCTAGAGAAGGTGAATCCACCGCTGTAGTTGGGCAGGAACGGGTTCGGTGAGTTCTGGTAGTCCCACTCGCCCCCAATCAGAATCGTCTGCTTCTTGTGCGTCCAGGTCATGTTGTCCTGAACCTGCGTCACCTTCACAACACGGCCCTGTGGGATGTTGGTCGCGTATCCGAAACCAAGCATTGAATACGGCGTATCGCTCGCCGGATCGTTGATTTTGCCGCCGATACCGATGCTCGTGGTGCATTGATCCGGCGAGGTCGCCACGCACTTCGGCTGCGCTCCGCCCTGAAACAGAAGGCTGGTCTGCTGGAACGAATAACGGATCTGGTTCACGATATTAGGCGACCACGTCCGGCTCCAGTCAGCGCCGATCGAGTGCGCCGTATCCGGCACGTTGTACCACGAGCCTGCCGTCACGCTGCCGCCGCCATTGAGATACGGGTCATCCTGATAGAAGTAACGCAGGAAGATGTGGTCTTTCCCAGTGGCTTGCCAGTCCATGCGGCCCAGCAATTCCTCGTCGTTATAGAGCGACGGAACCGAGCGCCCGATCTCCGCCATCTCGATGTTTGCCGTCGTCGTCCCGACGGTCACCGGAAGATCCACCGGGGTCCCCACAGGATGAGGATTGCCGGTCTTGATCGAATACGGACCGTTGTTCACGAGCGCATCAACGCCCGGATTGCCTCCAAAGGCAGCCTGAAGCTGAGCCAATCCATTCGGAGTGGGAGTCACCGTGGTCGGACCACTCACTGCCGTTCCGCCACCATTGCGGAAGCGATCGAAATATGCGCTGCCGAAGAACCAGAGCCTATCCTTCATCCCTGGTATCGGTCCGCCAAGAGTGCCTCCGAAGCGGTTGTCAACGTAGCGGGGAAGCGTCGGAACCTGGCAGCCATCGGTCGTATCTTCCCCGGGTGCACAGAATCCCTGGAAGGGCGACTTCTGCCCCTGTGCGAACGACTCTCCCCAGTTGCCTTCATAAAATTCGAAAGCCGAACCGTGAAACGTGTTCGTGCCTGAGCGGGTCAGATAGTTCACCACCGAACCGGCATTGCGCCCGTACTGCGCACTAAAGTTGTTGGTGATCACCTCAATACCGGCCAGTGCATCCTGGTTCGAGAAGAACACCTGCGGACCCGCAACCGAGTTGTCGTTGTTCGACTGACCGTCGATCTCAAAGTTATTCGACCGGCCGCGCTGCCCCTGCGAGGAGAATCCGCCGTACGCGCCGTTGTTGTTCGAAAAGCTGTTCTCGTGCGTGATTGCGACGCCGGGCGTCAGCAGTGCAACCGTGTCGAATCCGCCGCCAAAGGGCAGGTTTTCGAGAGACTCGGCCTGAAGCGTAACTGCAACTTCCGACTGCTCCGTGCTCAGCAGCGGAGCCACTGCGCTCGCCTCAACCGTCTCCACGCCTTCGCCGATCTTCAACTGCTCAGTCCCCAGCGTAAGCGTCCCCACCGTGACACTTACCTGCTTGATCTGCAGGTTCGAGAAGCCAGGCGAAGAAATCGTCAGGTTGTACACGCCGATCGGCAGCGCCAGAACACTGAAGTCTCCGTTCGCGCCCGATGTTTGCGTGTACGTCGCACCGGTGGACGAGTTGACCACCATGATCTTCGCGCCCGGAACCACTGCGCCCTTGGGATCCACCACCGTGCCGCTCACGCCGCCGGTTGTGATGCCCTGTCCCATCGCCGTTGTCGGCACACTAAGCGCGCAGACAAGCAAAAGAGCAATGAACATCGCTTTCAGTTTTGGCAGATTCGTCATACCCTCACGTTCCTCTAATTGAGATTTGAGAGACCTTCCGGACCTTGTTTGATTTCGCTGCCGTCTACTTTCTCGACGAGAGCTCTTTATTTACCGGATGTACTCAGGGAAGCCAGTTGAGACCAGAAACAGATGCCCAATGACGCCGCGTTTACCGCAGTGCACGAATGAAGACCTTAGGACCTGATACCAGCGGGGAGGGGAAAACTGCTACTTAGGATGCAATCCCAGTGCCAAAGCATTTCGTCACCGGCAATGTCACTAAGTTGCTCACCAGCAGAAGCTTACAAACTTACCCATGTTCACATCCGAACAGGTGCCCTATAGAAAACTGCATTTTCGATTAATTTGTATGAAATTCGGTACTTTCGGAACCTCTGATTCCTATTGCCGAAATCCCTCAGAATCCCCGTTTTTTGTAGATTTCGAGCGGTGTATCCAGAGAACTGTGTCTCCATTCGTCACTCGTCACCACAACTGGTCACTAAATCAACTAGATAGGTGACTTCCACATTGTGACGAACAGCGGAATTCTGGTACCCGGAATGCATCATTATTTGGCAGCTTTACCGATTTACGTGACGATTCCAACCCGTACGCGGATTGGAACGGGCCTCCTCCCGCTCTGCTCGCGAGATGGGCTTCCCCCTCACAACAACACAACCTGTTCGGAGAATCACAAGTGACTTTTCGCAGCCGCATCTTCTCCTTGTTCCTCGTGTTGCTGGTCGGCATCTCCATCGCCAGCGCACAGACCTCAAATGGCACGGTCGTTGGAGTAATTACTGACAGCAGTGGCGGTGCCCTCGTGGGCGCCACCGTTACCATCACTTCGACCGATACAGGTGCCGTCCGCACCACAGTGACGAATTCCGAGGGCACCTACCGCATTGAGTCCGTCCTCCCCGGAAACTACGACGTCTCGGCCAGTGCTACCGGCTTCCAGACCACAGTCCACAAAGGCCTCCAGGTCCCCGGCACAACGATCGTGACCGCCAGTCTCGTCCTCAAGGTCGGCAACGCCGTTGACAAGGTCGAAGTATCCGCCGACAATGCCGTCCTCAACACTGATAACGGCCAGCTCTCCGGAACCATCGGCGAAGAAGAGATCCACAACCTCCCTATCGCCAGCCTTAATCCCTACGAGCTCGCGCTCACCCTTCCGGGAGTCATGAACACCCAGCTCGGCGGCTTCTCCAACGGCGTCAACTTCAACGTCGGCGGTGGCCGTCCTCGCGCCAACAACTTCCTCATCGAAGGCCAGGACAACAATGACGCCGGCATCCAGGGCCAGGGACTTCAGCCCAGCAACGACGAAGCCGTAAAGCAAGTCGTCATCATTGAGAACGCCTACACCGCCGAATACGGCCACGGTGCCGGATCCGTCTCCAACCTCATCTTCAAGAGCGGCACCAACCAGTGGCACGGCTCCATCTACGAGCGCCTCCAGAACTCGTCGCTCGACACCGTCGACAAGAACGAAAAGTTCAACGGCATCACCACCGTGAACAAGTACCGCGAGAACCAGCCCGGCTTCACCATCGGCGGTCCCATCATTCACGACAAGCTCTTCGGCTTCGCCTCCTATCAGTGGGACTACTACCGCTCCACGGCTAACCTCGCCACCCTCGAAGTTCCCACCGCGGCTGGCCTCGCCACTCTCGGCAACTTCTCCGGCAACCCGCGCGTAGCCAACTTGCTCAAGGCCTACGGTGGTCTCGTTGGCACCATCAACCCGAATAACGTGATCGCTCCCATCGCCCTCGGCCCCGACCCCCTCACCGGCGTCGATCGCGGCACCGTCGAGATGGGCACCGTCGAGCGCAACCTCGGCGCCAATGACGATGCCCCCGAAATCGACCTCAAGGGCGACTACATCATGAACCCCAAGGACACCCTGAACCTGCGCTTCATCCGCAACAAGTTCACGGCTCCTTTCGACGTCTTCAACTTCAACGCCCAGCTCCCTGGCTTTGACACCGATCAGGACGGCACCTCCTACAACGCCGGCATCGTCGAGTCGCACGTCTTCTCGCCCACCGTCGTCAACGAAATCCGCCTCTCCTACAGCCGCATCGGTTTCACCTTCGGCCTCCCGGGCAGCACGCTCGCGAACCCCCTATACAACCAGCCGGCTGTCTCCATCTCCGGCATGACGGGATATGGCATTCCCGCCGGCACCGTCCCCCAGGGCCGATTCCACAACACCTATCAGTTGCAGGACACCCTGAGCTGGACGCGTGGTAAGCACTTCATCAAGGTCGGTGAAGACATCGCCAATATCCGCGTGAAAGACCAGATTCCCTTCGACTTCTACGGTTCACTCGGATACGTGAATGACAAAGCCGCAACACCGGTAGTCGGCGGCGGCACCTACAAGTACTCCGCTCTCGCCAACCTCATCGACGACTTCGGCGGCCCCGGAAGCACCGTCTCGCAGAACTTCGGCAGCCCCGTCGCTCAGCCGCGGATCCTGAGCCAGAACTACTTCGTGCAGGACACCTACCGTCCGCTTGCGACCCTCAGCTTCGATATGGGCTTCCGCTACGAGTACAACGGCGCTCCCTACAACGCACATGGCACCCCCTATCCTGGCTACGATCCTGCCAACCCTGCTTGCTGGCCTCTAGCTGCCGGCGCCACCTGCAACACAAAGCAGACAGCCGACAAGAGCAACTGGGGACCCCGCGCAGGCATTGCATGGAGTCCGACGTTCCTTGGCCAGAACAAGACCGTCATTCGCACCGGCTTCGGTGTCTTCTATGACGTCCTCTTCGCCAACATCATCGACAACACTCAATCCAGCGCACCGAACGCCGCTTCGCCCGTCATCACCAGCAGCAGCACTGCAAACGGGGGTCGCGGAACTTCGGCTTGGTCCACGCGCTTTGCAAACCTGAGCCAGACGCCGCAGCCAACCGATTTCGCCAACCCCATCGTGAATCACCTGCTCTCGCCCCGCACGATGCACTGGAACCTCAACATCGAGCAGGAACTTCCCTGGGACACCACCCTGCAACTTGGGTATGTCGGCGAGCGCGGCACTCACCTCTTCGGCAACTCAAACGTCAACCCCTTCGTCGGTCAGTACGAATTTGCTGACCGCGTGATTCCCACCCGCGGCCAGATCGTCATCCGCGACAACTCGAACGACTCTGAATACGCGGGCCTCTGGACTGAGCTTGACCACAAATTCAATCACTCATTCCTCTTCCGCGCTTCGTACACTCTGGGACGCTCCTTCGACGACGGATCCGAAATCTTCACCACCGTGAATCAGTCGTCCTACCAGTTCAGCCGCTACGGCACTCCGCGTGGCGTCTCCGACTGGGGTCCCTCAACCTACGATCATCGCCATCGCCTCGTGTTGAGCTACATATTCACGCCTCCCGTCTGGCACACCGAAGGCGGCATGAAGGTCCTCGGCAACATCGCCAACCACTGGGCCCTCGCCGGCGTTACGCAGTTCCAGTCTGGCCCTCCGCTCAACGTCGAAGACGGCTTTGACGTGGACGGCGACGGCATCGGCAACGACCGCCCCATGCTCGGCAATCCCAAGGCTCCACTCAACACCTACGCCATCGACAACGCCTGGTTCACAGGAGTTTCCGACGGTAGCGTCTGCTCCGGCCCCAGCTTCTGGTACACCAGCGATGATTGCCACCCCGTCTCGCGGGATTCAGTGCATTGGATCATTCCTGGATTCGACCAGTATCCCAATCCTCCAGTTCGCCGCAATTCCTTCTACGGAAAAGGATTCCAGCAGTGGGATACCAATGTGCAGCGCTCCTTCAAGCTGACGGAGAAACTCCAGCTCGACTTCCGTGGAGAGCTCTTCAACGTCTTCAACCACGGCCAGGTCAACACCAACGGCTTCTTCCAGAACACCAGCCTCGCCGGAGCCACACCGGGCATCAACACCGACGCATTCAACGATAACGGCACGAACATCTTCGGCGATCCCGCACCAGCAACAAACGGACATCGTCACGCGCGCCTCTTCGTCCGCGTCATCTTCTAACCTGAGCTTCCGCTCAACAACAGGGCAGCCCTCCCCGGCTGCCCTTCTTCTTTGCTCTTCAACCGCTCGACTCATGCCGTAGACTGTTGCCTTCAAGAGGCATCAGCCAGAATATGATTCGCAATTGCACTGCCCTTTTCAGCATGGCATCCGTCATGCTCTTCGCCGCAATCTCCGCAGCATCCGCTCAGACTTCCGCTCCCGTTTTCAACACAATTGCTCCAATCCAGTTCGACACCTCCGGCCCGGTCATCCGCTCCCACGCCGAAACCGAAAAGCCCTTCACCGTCGCCGGCGAGCGCGCCGTTGTCCTCGGTCAGCAGAACGGTGTCTTTGAAGCCTGGCCCCTCCCCGTCAAGCTCCTCTCGCACATGACCATCGAAGCCGAGATCGAGGGCTACACCGTCCCCATCGACGTGAACCAGCAGGCCGCCGAAATCGAAGTCCGCCCAGACCGCACCATCATCACCTACAGCCACATCGGCTTCACCGTCCACCAGATCATGTTCTCGGCGAGCGACGTCACTGCGGGAACCGGCCCCGTCGTCCTCTACCAATTCGACTGCGTTCACCCCACTAACTTCACCTTCCGCTTCACTCCCGAACTCCGCTGGATGTGGCCCGAGCGTAACGAAGGCGTCCCCGGCATGGAGTGGGTCGCCGGCCCCGCCGCCGCACCCAATGCCAAAGAGCCCGGCCCCTCCGGCTCCATCTCCGGCGTGCCCCTTCCCAACCACGGCTACTACATCCTGCACGCCGATTACCCCGACCTTGCCGGAGCCGTCACCATTCCCGGCGCGCAGCCCGGCGTCCTCGCTCCATATCAGGAGCGCCCGCAGGTCCATCCTGTCGAGCTCCGCCTCCACATCGATCCCTCCCGAGACCGCGGCCGCCTTTTCCCGCTGCTCATGGCCGTCGGCATGAACAAAGAGACCGCCACCAACGCCGCTCTCGGTGCAAGCCTCCAGCGCCTCAACCAAAGCATCCCCGACTTGTACAAACAGCAGTCCGAGAGCTACAAGAAACTCCTCGCCAACTCCGTCTCCATCCAAACGCCCGACAAGACCCTCAACGAAGCCTTCCAGTGGGCCGTCATCTCCATAGAGCAGCTCAAAACCAAATCCCTCTCGAGTCAGAGCCTTATATCAGGTCACGATTCCCAAAATGCTGTATCAGGGCACGACTTGAGTCGTGCCGAACAAGGCGGCCAAACCAACACCGGGGCTTCATCTCCTGCTCCCGACTCCCAGACAAACGACAAAAATTTGGGTGCCCCAAGTCTCGCTTCTGAGACCTGGGATCATGATGAAACAGCGTTAGTCGCCGGCTACTACGCCTCCGCCGACTCCGCCCGTCCCGGCTTCGGCTGGTTCTTCGGCCGCGACGCCCTCTACACCCTCTTCGCAGTCAACGGCTACGGCAACTTCGCCCTCTCCCGCTCCGAACTTGAATTCCTCATCCACCGCCAGCGCGACGACGGCAAAATCATGCACGAGTGGTCGCAAACCGCCGC
>Ga0105240_10002456_pt1 | contig 29783 bp, 27 predicted proteins | sample KBSC54metaG_FD_80426 | JGI IMG/M metagenome (GOLD analysis project Ga0105240, IMG submission 80426) | Corn rhizosphere microbial communities from Kellogg Biological Station, Michigan, USA - KBS C5-4 metaG | ecosystem: Host-associated > Plants > Roots > Rhizosphere > Soil | place: Michigan, USA... | reverse complement strand
GAGCTGCGCGCCTGGGTCGGCTTCCTGTCGATCGAGGCGAAGGAGCCGGCGCTGCGGGTCACCGTCGACGACGCCGACGTCGGGAGCACGCCGCTGCCGGCGCCCATCGCCGCGAACGCCGGCCGGCGGCGCATCGACGTCGTCGCCCGGTCGGGCGAGCACCAGACCCGCACCGTCGAGCTGGCGGCGGGCGACATCCTGTCGGTTCCGTTCGGAGCGGTGACGCCGCCGTCATCGCCGGCCGTCGTTCCGGACCTGCGCCGCGCGCTTCCCGCGGCGGGCGCGATGCCCGCACGACCCGAGGCGCAGGCCGCACTGCCGGTGATCGAACCTCCGCGAGCGCCCCCGCCGTCGCGGCCCGTCCTGTCCCCGCCTCCACCGGCGCCGCCCAGCCCAATGGCCTCGCCCGCGCCTCAGGCACCGCGGGACAGGTCGGGACGGGGCACGCCGTGGGTCACCTGGACGCTGGCGGCGGTCGCCGCGGGAGGCGCGGCTGCCACCGGCGCGCTCGCCTGGTCGACGTCCCGGTCGCTGCACGACGAGGCGGCGAGGTATCCCGTGCGCGCCAGCGACCTGCAGGACCTTCACGACAGCGAGCACCGCTACGCGCTGGCGAGCGACGGCTTGCTGGCCGGCGCGGTGGTCCTGTCTGCCATCGCCTTGTACCTGACGCTGACCCGGCCTTGTTCCGCGGGCGCGCCTTGCCCCGACTCACCCTCGTCCGCCACGATCGCGTCGCCCGCCCGGTGGTGAGGCGCGACCCAGGTGGCCGTCAGCGCGCGCGCACCAGCAGGTTGTCGAACGAAGCGGCGGCGCTCGCCTCGTCGAACGGCTTGACCACGACCAGGCGGACCAGCAGCGAGCGCGTCCCCTGCCCGGGATGGATGATCTCCTGGACCAGCCGCCAGCCCGTCAGCGTCTGATCCAGCAACGTCGTCGGCGCCATTCCGCTGGGCATGCCCGAACAATCGGCCGCGTCGTAGAAGCCGAACGTGATGCCCGCCTGCACCACGCCGTCCGAGGCCGGGCCCACCGAGACCTCCAGGTAAACGTCGTAAGACGACGCCGTCGCGTTCGCCAGGCAGAACGTCGACCCCGCCATGGTCAGGCCCGAGGTCATCGCGGACTGGAGCGGGTTCGTGATCGACAGCGAGCCCGAGTGGGGATCGCCCTTCCCGTCGCCGGACGAGAAGGACTGCGTGATCCCCACCTCGGGGGTCCACCCGGCGACCCCCGAGGCGAAGTCGGCGCCGGGGATCAACGACTCGAGGCAATCCCGGACGCCGTTGCCGTCCAGATCGGGACAGCCGTCGGAGGAGGCCCCCGGCGTGCCGCCAGCGCCTGCGGCCGATCCACCGCGCCCCCCCGTAGCGGACAGCGCCCCCGCCCCGCCGTTCCCGGGGCTGGAGCCACCGCCGTTCCCCGCCGGCGAATGAACGCCGCCCTGCCCGCCCGTGTCGGGAAAGAAGCCGGTCACGCAGATGCCCTGGCCCTGATCGCACAGGGTGCCGGGAAAGCGCGCGCAGTCACCGTTGGTGTGGCACTGCGAGGCGTCGTCATGAAGCAGCAGCGAGCAGGCCGGCGACAGCACCGCGCCCAGCGCGACGCCCAGCGCGGCGACCAGGGACCTGCGTGCCCTCATGTCTCTCGGTGCTCGCGCCATGGCCGTCAGCGCGCCGCCCTCACGGTGTCGCGCGGCACGTGAACGGGACGGCGGCCTGCCCGTCGCATTTCCGGTCGGACACGGTGACGGTCAGCATCACGTCACCCGCCCGCGCGCAGGTGTAGGTGGTCGAGGCGGCGGTCGGCACGGCGAACGTGCCCGCTGGCGCCGACCACAGGTAGGTCAACGCGTCCCCGTCCGCGTCGTCCGCCGTCGCGTCCACGGCGACCGGCTTGCCCGGCGTGCTGGCGGACGGACTGGCCGCGGCCAGCACGGTGGGACAGCGATCGACGGTCACGTTGATCCGGATGGGGGCGTCGTTGGCGGCGCCGTCGTCGCGCGCGTCTTGCGCGTCGTGCACGGTCGCGTCGGTGGCGGCATCGACCCCCGCGCCTCCCGTCGCGCCGCCGCCGCCGGGGCTGCCGGCGGCGCCTCCGTCGGGCTGGCCGGCCATCATGGTGCCGTGACCGCCGCCGCCGCATCCAAGCAGAAGGAACGCAGCGCCGAGCGACAGGACGGCGCCCGACAGTCGCCGCCGCGGCCCCTTCGGGGGCAGCGCCGTTTCTTCATTCGTGCGTTCCAGCGTCATCACGCGCCGCGAGGTTACGGCTGTCGCGCCGCCGCGCGGGGCAACAACTGGGAAACGATTCCTCCGCGACCGGACCCGGCGCGTCGACGAATCCAGCGCGCTCGTGGATTCGGCGCGCTGACGGTTCCGACGCGTCAGCGGATCTGGATGGCCAGCGCGGCGCCCAGCGCCGCCACGACCCGCGCGTGGGCGGCGTCGACCTCCGCGTCCGTCAACGTCTTCTCGTCGGCGCGGTAGGTCAGGGTCCACAGCATGCCCTTCTTGCCGGCGGGCACGAAGCGCGGGTCCCGGAAGTCCTCCAGCACGGCGATCTCGCGCAGCATCGGCTCCGCCGAGCCACGCATCGCCGCCCGCTGCTGATCGGCGCTGACGGCCGCATCGATCCAGAACGACACGTCGCGCGTCACGGCCGGAAAGCGCGGCGGCGCCGAGGCGCGTACGCCCCCGCCCAGCTCGTCCATGCCGTCGATGTGCAGCTCGAAGTAGAACGCCGGCACCTCGATGCCCAGGCGCCGGGCCACCACCGGATGCAGCTCGCCCGCCAGGCCAAGCGGAAACGCCGTCCCGTCGCCGCGGTCCACGTCGATCGCCGCCGCGACGCCGGGGTGCAGATAGGACGGCGCGGTGCCGGCGGGGCAGGCGGTGAAGCGCGGCGCACGCACGCCCAGGCGGGCCAGCAGCTCGATCACCACCCGCTTCAGATCGAAGAAGTCCAGCGGCGCGCCGGGCTTCAGCCAGCCCGCGCGCGTGCCCGCCAGCAGCCCCGCCGCCGTCGTCAACTGCCGGTGATGGCTGTCGCCGGCCTCGGGGAACACCGTCGGTCCCACCTCGAACAGGCGCACGTCGGAGACGCCGCGGGCCAGGTTGCGCCGGGCCGCCTCGGCCAGCCCCGGCAGCAGCGACGTCCGCATCACCTCGTAGTCGGCCGAGATGGGGTTCTGCACGGTGATGGCGGCGGCCAGCTTCGCCTCGCCCAGCGCGGCCAGCGCCGCCCGCGGCACGAACGCCCAGCCCACGATCTCGTGCAGCCCCAGCGCCGCCAGGGTGTCGCGCGCGCGATCGGCGAACCGCTCCGGGCTGGGCTCGGGGGCCTTGCCACCGGGCGGCAGCCTCGCCGGCACGCGATCGAGGCCGATCAACCGCATCACCTCCTCGACCAGGTCCTCGGCGATCGTGACGTCGGGTCGAAACGTCGGCGGCACCGCGACCAGCACGTCGTCCTTCAGGTCGGCCCGGAACTCGATGGCGCGCAGGAGCCCCAGCGCCTCGTCCGCCGGGATCTCGAACCCGGCGATGCGGCCCAGGGTCGCCAGAGGCAGCGCGATCTCTTGCCGCACCAGCGGGGCGCCGTACACGTCCACCGGCGGGCCGGCCACGCGCCCGCGCCCCAGCTGCGCGATGTAAGCGGCGGCGCGGCTGCCTGCGGCCGGCACCCCCTCGGCGTCGACGCCGCGCTCGAAGCGGTGCGAGGCCTCCGAGTGCATGCCCAGGCGCTTGGCCGTCTTGCGCACGCTGCGCGGATCGAACGTCGCCGCCTCCAGCAAGACGTTCGTCGTCGTGGCCGAGACCTCGGTGCGCGCGCCGCCCATCACGCCGGCCAGCGCCACCGGTCCCTCGCCGTCGGCGATGACGATGTCGTCCGCCGCCAGGGGCCGATCGACGCCGTCCAGCGTGCGCAGCACCTCGCCCGGACGGGCCCGCCGCACCACGATCCCGCCCACCACCTTGTCCAGGTCGAACGCGTGCAGCGGGTGCCCGGTCTCCAGCATCACCGCGTTCGTCACGTCGACCAGGTTCGAGATGGCGCGCACGCCGCACGCCCCCAGCCGCAGGCGCAACGCCGCCGGGCTGGGCGCCACGCGCACGCCCTGGATGATCGTCGCCTGGTAGCGCGGGCAGGCCACCACGTCCTCGACGGTGACGGAGATCGACCGCGTCTCCTTCGCTGTCATCTCGAGCACCGGCAGCTCCTGCGACGGGCGCTCGCGCGGCAGGGGCGGCAGCGGCGGCAGGTGCCACTTCACGCCGAACGCCGCGGCCACCTCGCGCGCGATCCCCACGTGCGAGAGCGCGTCGGGCCGGTTCGGCGTGACGTTCACCTCCAGCACCTCGTCGGCCAGGCCCAGCGCCACGGAGAGGTCGGCGCCCAGAGGCAGGTTCGACGGCAGGATCATGATGCCCTCGGCCGCCTCGCTCAGGCCCAGCTCCTTCTCGCTGCAGAGCATCCCTGGCGAGTCGAAGCCGCGGACCTCCTTGCGGCCGATCTTCAGGCCGCCCGGCAGCACGGCGCCCGGAGCCGCCCACGCCACCCGGCCACCGCGCGTGGGCACGTTCGGGGCGCCACACACCACCTCGGCGTCCTGGTCGGAGCCGGCGCTGGGATCGACCTGCAGCCGCACGATGCGCAGCTTGTCGGCGCCCGGGTGGGGGCGCACCGCGCGCACCTCGGCGACGCGCACGCCCTTCAGCTCGCCGCCTCGGGACGCGATCGACTCGACCTCCAGGCCGGCCAGCGTCAGCCGGCGCGCCACCTCGGCGACGGTGGCGCCGTCGGGCAGCGTGACCAGCTCCTTCAACCAGTTGAACGAGATCTTCATGGCAAGCGCGCGAAGCCTTCGTCAGCTCACTGAAATTGCGACAGGAAGCGGATGTCGTTCTCGTAGAACGCCCGCAGGTCATCCACGCCGTACTTCAGCATCGCCATGCGCGACAGGCCCATGCCGAAGGCAAAGCCGCGCACGCTGTCGGGGTCGTAGCCGACGGCGCGGAACACGTTCGGATGCACCATCCCCGAGCCGCCGATCTCGATCCAGCCCGAGCCCTTGCACAGGCGGCACCCCGCCCCCTCCCGGCGTCCGGTGCCGCCGCACAGGTAGCAGCCGGCGTCGACCTCGGCGGACGGCTCGGTGAAGGGGAAGAAGCTGGGGCGCAGGCGAATGCTCAGATCGGCGCCGAAGAAGCGGCGCACGAAGTGCAGCAGCGTGCCTTTCAGATCGGCGAACGAGACGTCGCGATCGACGTAGAGCCCCTCCACCTGGGGGAACATCGGGGTGTGGGTGGCGTCGTCGTCGCGGCGGAACACGTTCCCCGGCGCGATGATCTTGATGGGGGGCGGCGACGTCATCATCGTCCGCACCTGCACCGGGGACGTGTGCGAGCGCAGGATCCGGCCCCCGTCGACGAAGAACGTGTCCTGCATGTCGCGGGCGGGGTGATCGGCCGGCGTGTTCAGGGCGTCGAAGTTGTGCCACTCGGTCTCGATCCAGGGACCGGTGCGCACCTCGAAGCCCAGCCCCAGGAAGATCTCCTCGACCTCCCGCCGGACCAGGGTCAGCGGATGCAGCGTGCCCAGGGGCTCGCCGAAGCCGGGCAGCGTCACATCGACGGTGCGCGCCAGCTCGCCGGCCAGGGCCGCGTCGGCCAGCGCGCCCAGGCGCTCGGCCACCAGCGCCTCGATGGCGCCCTTGGCGCGATTGGCGGCCTCGCCGACGGCGGGCCGCTCCTCGGGCGGCAGCTTGCCCAGCGCCTTCATCAACTCGGAGGCGCGACCCTTCTTGCCGAGGTAGCGCGCCTGCGCGGCGCGGATCTCCTGCTCGGTGGTCAGCGGGCGGATCTCCTCCGCCAACGCCGCGGCGAGCCGGTCCAGCTCGTCGATGATCTGTTGGGCGCCGGGGCTCGGCATCACGGCCCCGGGGCTACGCTGCCCGAGCCGCCTCGACGACCTTCTCGAAGGCCTTCGGATCCGAGATGGCGAGATCGGACAGGATCTTGCGATCCAGCTTCACGTTCGCCTTGTCCAGGCCGGCGATCAGCCGCGAGTACGACAGGCCCAGGGCCCGCGCCGCCGCGTTGATGCGGATGATCCAGAGACCACGGAAGTCGGATTTCTTCTTGCGCCGGTGGAACAGGGCATAGCGCCACTTGCGATGGACGGCCTCGATTACGGCCTTCCACAACTTCGAGCGCCCGCCCCGGAAGCCCTTGGCGGCCTTCCGGATCCGATTGCGGCGATGACGAGACTTGAATCCACCTTTTGCGCGGGGCATGTCCGACTGTCCTTGTTACCTGTGGGTCTTGCCGGTGATTCTTGGCGTTGCTGGGTGACGGGCTGCGGGGGGCGCTTACGTCCCGTACGGCAGCATGGCCTTGATCTGATGCTCCTGCGTCTCGCTGATGTAGCCTCCGCGACGCAGGTTCCGCTTCGCGCTGGTGCTCTTCGCACCGAGGTTGTGGCGCAGGTACGCCTTCTTCCTCTTCACGCGTCCAGTGGCGGTCAGCTTGAAGCGCTTCTTCGCGCTGCTGTTGGACTTCATCTTAATCTTGGCCATGTGAGCGGCGCAGTATAGCGATCCGTGTCCCGTAGGCAACAAAAAACCGGCGGCAAGACGTGGACGCGAGAAAGATCGGTCTTCAATCCAGAAAGCCCGCCTTCAGGGCCTGGGTCAGCGCGTTCCGGGGCCGCCCGCCGGCGGCGCCCGCGGGCAGGTACCCCTCCCCCAGGGTCCATATGATGATGCCGCCGTAACCGTTCGCCTTGGACCAGGCCCCCTTGGCGGCGATCGAGGTCTCGTCCTCGTAGGTGATGTAGCGCGTCGGCGCGCCGCACCCCGGGTCGTTCACGGCGGCGGCCAGCGACAGGTACGGCTCGGCGGCCACGGTGTCGCGCTTCATGTCGGCGGTCGACGCGCCCGCGAACGTGCCGCCCGCGGCGTAGAACCGGCTGAGCGGGTAGTCGTTGTCGCCCCCCACGATGGCCTGGGTGGTGCCGTCCGTGGCCTGGCGCGGCCCGGTGATCCCGCCCGTGTAGCAGATGGCATAGAACGCGATGCCCATGCCCAGCTTCGCCCTGGGGATGCCGGCGGCGGCGTACCTCTGCAGCGTGTCGTCGATGGCGACCGGCGTGGTCGACGTCATGCCGGACAGCGGGCTCGAGAACCACGAGCTCCAGCCCGAGCCCGCGTACGCCGTGGACGGGTAGTAGGTCTGGACGTTGAAGCGGTCGAGCGCGCCCGCCAGCGTGACCAGCTGCGGATCCACGGTGGGGAAGTTCGCGTTGAGGGCGCCGGCCGGATAGGTGAGCACGATGTCCGGCTTCGCGGCGCGCAGGGCCTGGCCCAGCGCCGCCAGGTCGGCGAGGGCGACGCTGTCTTCCCAGTCGAGATCGATCCCGTCGTAACCGAGCGTGGCCAGCCCGGCGAGCAGCGTCTGCACGAAGGTGGCCCGATGGGAGGCGTCCGCGGCGGCGGCGATGTTGACCCCTGCCCCCGCGCCGCCGAGCATCAGCAGCGCCTTCACGCCGTGCGCGTGCGCGGCCTGCGCCAGCGCCTTGGCGTCCGCCTCGCCGGTGCCGTTCGAATCGCTGAAGCCGAAGTCCAGCGTGCGATCCGCCTTCACCAGCAGCGGCGCGAACGCGATGTGCGTCAGCGCCGACCAGTCGATGGCGGAGATCGGATAATCGTTGATCTGGTAGCCGACGTAGTAGCCCAGCACCCACTGCGAGCCGCCCGCGGCGCCGCCGCGTCCCCCCGTCGCGGCGCCACCGGCGCCGCCCTCGCTGCCGCCCGTCGCAACCATGCCGCCCGCGCTGCCCGCGTGCCCGCCACCGGCACCCCCGCCGACCGCGGGCGCGCCACCGGCGCCCCCGCCCGTCCCCGAAACACCGCCACCGCCGTGGCCGCCGCCCGTCCCGGCCGGGCCCCCGCCGGCGCCCGCCGCCCCGGACAGGCCGCCGCCGGCGACACCTCCGCTGCCGCCCGCCCTTCCACCGGCGCCGCCGGCGCCCCCGCTGGCGATCGTCCCACCACCGTGTCCGCCGGCGCCGCCCGACACCCCGCCGCTACCGCCGGCGGGCGACGAACCCCCACACGCAGCCAGCAACGACACCGCCAGGGACCCCATCCAGACCGCCGCGCGCGACCCGCGAACGCGTCCCCCGGCCTGCGGCGACAGTGACATCGGGAAACGGTAACACGGGGCCGCGGGCGCCCGGTCTCTCAGCCCGCCGTCTCCAGCTCCCGCTCGAGCGACTCCCACTCCGCCATCAGCGTGTCGATGCGCGGCGCCAGCGCCGCCTCCTCCTTCACCAGCGCCTCGACCTCACCGGGCGTGGACCGCTGGTAGAAGTCCGGATCGGCGTACGTCGCCTGGATCGCCGCCTTGCGCGCCTCGGCGGCCGTCAGCTCCGCCAGCACCTTGTCCCGCAGCTTGGGAAGCTGGGCCAGGCGATTGCGGCGCTTCTTCTGCTCTTCCCAGTTCTCGCCGGTCGGCGCTGCCGCCGCGGCCGCCTTCTTCTCTGCCTTGTCCGCCCGCGCGCGCGCCGCCACGGCGTCGCCGTCCAGGTGATCGTCGCCGAGGCGCTCCAGGTATTCGGCGTACGTCCCCGGAAAATCGCGCGGGCCGGCCGGCGTCAGCTCGATGACCCGGGTCGCCAGCGCGCTGACGAACCAGCGATCGTGCGACACGAACAGCACCGTCCCCGTGAACGCCTTCACCGCGTCGATCAAGGCGTGGATCGACTCCAGGTCCAGGTGGTTCGTCGGCTCGTCCAGCACCAGCACGTTCGGGCGCTCCACCGCCAGCAGCGCGAAGATCAGCCGCGCCGCCTCGCCCCCGGACAGCAGCGCCACCCGCTTGTCGACGTCGTCGCCCGAGAACAGCACCCGCCCCAGCTGACCGCGCACGAAGGTCGGGCTCTCGCCGGGGCAGGCCGCCTCCAGCGCGCCCAGCGGCGTCGTGTCGGCATCGCTCAGCACCTCGCGATGATCCTGCGGGAAATAGCCCACGCGCGTCTCGTGCCCCCACTTCACCTGGCCGGCGTCGGGGTCCAACCGCTCGACGGCCACGCGCAGCAGCGTCGACTTGCCCAGGCCGTTCGCGCCGATGATGGCGACGCGCTCGCCCCGGCGCACCGTCAGCGAGACGTCGGTCAGCACCCGCTTGTCGCCGTAGGACTTGCTGACCCCTTTCAGCTCCAGCACCTCGCGGCCGCTGGGGCGCTCGGGCGTCACCTGGAACTCGGGCGCCCGGCGCGACGTGGTGGCCAGCTCGGCCACCTCGATCTTCTCGATCTGCTTCAGGCGGCTCTGCGCCTGCGTGGCCTTGGTGTTCTTGGCGCCGAAACGCTCGACCCAGGCCCGCTTGCGCGCGATCTCCGCCTCGGCGCGCGCCACCGAGGTCTCGGCGCGCTCGCGCGCGGCGGCCTTCTCGACCATCGCCTGCGAGTAGCCGCCCGCGTAGACGGTGACCGTGCCGTAGTCGAGATCCAGGGTGTGGGTGGTGACGTTGTCCAGGAACCGCTGGTCGTGCGAGATGATGATCGCGCAGCCGGCGTAGCCGGCCAGGAACTTCTCCAGCCAGCGGATGGTCAGGATGTCCAGGTGGTTCGTGGGCTCGTCCAGCAGCAGCACGTCGACCCCGCCCACCAGCACCTGCGCCAGCAGCACCCGCAGCTGGAACCCGCCCGACAGCGTCGACAGCGGCGCCCGGTGCAGCCGCGTGGGGATGCCCAGCCCGTCCAGCACCTCGCTGGCGCGCGCCTCCAGCGTGTAGCCGTCGTGCGCCGCGATCACGTCCTCCAGATCCGCCAGGCGTCCGGCGTCGACGTGGCCGCCGGCGGCGGTCAGGCGGCGCTGCTCCTCCAGCGCGGGCCAGACGATGTCGTCCCCGCGCATGGCCAGGTCCAGGATGATGGCCCCTCCATCGAGGAAGCGATCCTGCCGCAGCACCCCCACGCGCGCACGCCGGGGGATGGCGAAGGTCCCCTCGGAGGCCTCCTCGTCGCCCGCGAGCAGCCTCATGAACGTGGTCTTGCCCGAACCGTTCGCCCCCACCAGGCCGTAGCGTGACCCCGCGTTCAGCTGCAGCGAGACCTCCGCGAACAGCACGCGGGCGCCATATTCCTTGCCTAGGTTCGTGATCGCGATCATCGGGGTGCTTCCCCGCGGCCGTTCCGCGGGCGCGGTACCTTACCAGCCGGCGAGTTTGTTAGAGTGTCTTCCAAAGCAACGGTGGTCCTGGACGTGGAGCTGACGAGCGACGACGCGAACCTGGTGCGCGCCCTGCGGGGCGGGCAGTCCGGCGCCGCTTCCGCGTTCTACGATCAGTATGCCGGCGTGGTGGTTCGCACGCTGCGCGCCATCCTGGGCGCCGACGCCGACGTCCCCGATCTGGCGCAGGAGGTCTTCATCCGCGCCATCGATCGCATCGGCGACCTGGACGACGGCAGCCGGGTGCGCAGCTGGCTGACCACGATCGCCGTCTGCACCGCGCGCGACCACATCCGCCGCCGCCAGCGCCGCAGCTGGCTGGGCCTGTTCTCGCCCGAGCACGGCCGCGCGCGCCAGCACGAGCCGCCCCCGGCCGAGGCCCGCTTCGCCCTGCGCGAGATCTGCGACATCCTGCAGACGCTGCCGGCCGCCGAGCGCATGGCCTTCCTGGTCCGCGTCGTGGAGGGGGCCAGCCTGCCGGACGGGGCGGCCGCCTGCACCACGTCGCTGGCGACGTTCAAGCGCCGGCTGGCCCGGGCCGAGCGGCATTTCGTGGACGCCGCCCGCGGGCGCCCCACCCTGCGCGGCTGGCTGGAGGAGGGAACGCGCTGGTCCGCCGCGCCGCCGTCCCCCGAAATCACGCCTGTCGGGGCCGACGACTGACTGCCAAGCCTAGCCGAAGCCTAGGCGGCCGGCCCGTCGGCGCAGGGGCGGCTCTGGCAGTGGCGGTCGACCGTCTCCAGGAGCCGCTCGATGTCGACCGGCTTGGACAGCGCGTCGCTGGCCCCGATCGCGCCGGCGATGCGCCGGATGTTCGGATCGCCGCTGACGACCACGACCGGCATGTCCCGAAGGGCCGGCGTCGAGACCATCAGCGCGCGGAAGCGCTGGGCGCTCATGCCTGGGGTGCGCAGGTCCAGCAGCACCAGCGCCACCCGCTGCCCCGACAGCAGCCACTCGATGGCGTCCTCGGGCATGGTGAACACCGTGACCCCGTACCCTTCGTCCCGCAGCACCTCCGCGAGAGATTCGGCAAATTCCTTGTCGTCCTCGACGACCAAGATGTCGCAAGCCACCAGACCGATCTGTATCGACGGACCGCGAACTGCAAGATCCGATTGCGGTAATCCGCGATCGAGGGTCGTGCGCCCGGAGGTCCGCGCCTCCCCCGCGCCGGAAAATCGGCCGGCGGCTACGACCCTCTCGGCGTCGGCCGCGCGCGCGCCGGTCAGGGCCCGCCGTCGGGCGCGCCACCATACGTGGCTGGATCCTTGACCAGCTGCCAGAACAGGCGCGTCGAGTCGGCGCTGGCCACCTGCGTGACCAGCCAGTCCGGTCCCCCCGTCTGGGCCACCAGATCCGGTCCCGCGGCTGACCCGCCGTCGGGCAAGGGACCGATCGACACGGCCTCGACCGAGGCGGCGAAGGTCTGCACCCCCACGGCCAGCACCCCGACCTGATCCGCCGCCTGCGGCAGGTTCCAGACCTGGGGTTGCTTCATCGTGATCCAGTCCCCGAAGGCGTTCGTGGGCAAGGACCCCAGCTGCGAGGTGGGGACGTCCGTGAGCTGATCGTAGAAAGAGCTGATCTGCACGAACCGATAGGACGAGGTGACGATGGCGTCTGCCCAGGGATCCATCTCGCCGTTGGGTGGCCCCATCGCTGCCCCGGAGGTGGTGAGCGAACCGAGAGAGGCCACCACGACCACGCGCTGCGCGACGGTGGGGTCGATCAGGAAGGCGTCCGCCACGTCGGTCAAGCGGCCCCCGCACACCACCGCCAGCGGCCGGTAGGGCAAGCTGAGGTGCGAGGAAGTCTCCAGGATCAGCTGGGCGCCCTCCGAGTGGTTCGCCGACGTCGACGCGAACTGGCCGTTCGCGGGCCGGGTCAGCGGCGGACCGATGCTGGTGATCGGATCGGGCACCGACCGCATCCCGCTGGCGCGCGCGGCGGCGACCAGCTTGCGCCAGCCGTCGATGTTCGCGTTGATGTCGGGCGTGTTCCCGCCCGTGTTGACGATCATGCCGGCCAGGGTCATGCCCCCGCCGTTCGCCATCAGCAGCGCGAACTCGCCCTGCCAGTTGTCGTACACGCCGTCGTTCACCAGGATGATGGGATTGCGCGCGTCGACGGGCAGCTTTCCGCGCGGCACCGTCGTGCCGAGATCTCGCGTCTCGGCGCAGGCCGCCGCGCAGAGCGCGCCCAGCGCCAGCAGGAGGCCGCAGGCCCGGCGTCGCCCGGCGGTGGCGCGCGCCCCCGTCATGGAATCCATACGCCGGCCTCCACGCCGAGAGAGGCCACGAACCGGGGCGCGGTCCAGACCGGGACGCGGTCCAGCGTGGCCGTCCACCGGTTCAGGTTCGCCAGACCGTCCAGGTGCGCTTGCCAGAACAGGTGGCGACCCATGCGCTGCCGGGCACCGGCGCGCACGCCCAGCTCCACCAGCGGCACGTTCGCCGACGTGGGACGGTCGATGTCTTCGCCGTGCATGCGCACCTGGCCCACGTTGGACAGCAGACACGCCGACAAGCGTACCAGCGTGGCGCAGCCCGCGGCCGCGAGAAACACAAAACGCTGCGAGTACCCGGCGCCGTCGGCGCGCCGGGTGATGTCCGGCGCGCTCAGCGCCGCCCCGAGCTCGACCGAGACGTGGGGCCAGGCGAGCGCGCCGAAGACCCGACCGGACCAGGTCGGGTTCGACGACATCCCGACCGCCGCGGCCGCGCCGGCGCCGATGGCCAGCGCCGGCCCCGCGCTGAATGTCGCTGGCGGCACGGCGGGCGGCGCCTGGATGGTCACGGGCGGCGCCGGGGCCGGGGCGACGGGGCTGGGCGGCGGCGGGGCGACGGGCGCCGGCTCACGCGCCGGTGGGGTGGGCAGCGGCAAGGCGCCGTCGTCCAGCTCCAGCCGTGTCGCGGCGAGGATCTGGATCTGGACCGCCAGCGCGAAGCCCATCGCGTGCGCGAGGCGCCGGCAGTCGGTGCCCGAGCCGGGGAAGGCCTGCTCGCCCGCCCACTCGCCGTGACGATCGCGCCACTCCACGCGTCCGTTCAAGGCGTCGCCGCGCGACGTGATCAGGACCAGGACCTTCTCGTCGGCGCCCTCGGAGAACGGATCGTAGCCCAGCCGCGACTGGACCGTGGCCGCGAACTCGGGAGCGGCCGGGCAACCGGCACCGGCCCTGTACTCGAGGTTGACGGCATACGGCGCCGCCTGCGCTGGCCTCGCCGTCGCGAGCGTGATGGCCGCCCAGCCGCACAGCGCGAAGAGCAGCACGCCTCCGAAAGAGCGGCGGCGCGTGGGAACCTCGGGCCGCGCGGCGACGCTCGTTCGCACCGGACGGTCCCCCAGGCGCGAGGCCGCCGGGAGCGTCCGTCCGCCCGTCACGGTCGCGCGCTCTCCTCGCCGTCCAGGCGTTGCAAGAGCGCGCTGCGGGGAAACTCGACCGCGAACGCGGCGGCGACACGGTGAGCCTCGGCGTTCCGCCCCGCCGCCAGCAACGCTCGGACGCGCAAGGCCTCGCGCTCTTCCGCGAGGCGGCCATTCGGAAACCGGCGCGCGTGCTCCGCCAGCAGCGCCAGCGCGCCCGGCAGATCGCGGTGCGTGTAGTCGGTGTGCGCCCGCTGCAGCAGCTCCAGCTCGACGGCGAAGGCATCCCGCGGTGCCGCGGGTCGTGGCCGATGGGCGGGCGCCTCGATCGCTGCGCTGGGCGCGGCGGTCGGGGGCAGCGGAGCAGCCGGGATCGTCACGGCCGGGGCCGCCTGGACATGGGGGGCAGCGGACGTCGCCGGCTGGACCGCGGGGCGGACATCGGGGCGCACCTCGACGGCAGGCTGGCGCGGGAACGAGACGATCCCCCACACCGTGCCGGCGGCCAGCACCACCGAGGCCGCCACAGCGAGGCGCGCCAGCGAGCGCGCCCGCACCGGCGCCGGTGAATCGCCCCTGTCGTGCAGATGGGCGGGGGGCAGCAGCCGGCCCGCCACGCCCCGCTGACTGGCCCGCGCCAGCACGCGGGCGCGCGTCTCGGCAGGCAACCGCCGCGTCAGCCGGCGCGGTTCGATGAACGCCTCCAGCTCGGGAGGCAACGACGTCTCCCGATCCCTCATGACCGCACCCTTCCCATTCGCCTCAACGCCGTGGCCAGCTCCCGTCGTCCCTTGTACAGGCGCGTATAGACGCCGATCCGGCTCATGTCCAGCCGGCGGGCGATCTCGACGATCTCGACGCCGTCCAGCTCATGCATGACGATCACCGAGCGGCGCGCCGGCGGGACCTGCTCCAGCGCCGCGCGCAGCAGCGCCAGGGACTCTTGCTCCTCGAACCCCACCTCGGGGCTGGCGGCCGTCTCTTCCACCTCGACAGTGTCGCGCAGCACGTCGCGCGCCGCGCGGCGCCGCTGCGCCCGCACCACCCGCAGCGCCACCCCGAACAGCCAGGGCCGCAAGGGACGCGAGGTGTCCAGCTTGGGCCAGTGCCGCTGCAGGACGACGAAGATGTCCTGCAACAGGTCCTCGACCTCGGTGGGGCGGGCGCCGAACCGCTGGAGCAGCACGTACAGGTAGTCTAGCTCCTGGTCGAACACCCTCAGGCAGTCGCCGTCCGGCAAGGGGGCCGGGACGCCGGATCGGACCAAGCGCAGATAGCCCACCCAACCTACTGTCTCGGGGCCGGGAAAATTGTCCAGGGAGAGTGAGCATTTCTCGAAGCTGCGTTTCTGGACGCCCGCCCGCCGGCGGGCCTGCTATCACTCCCGGTCGGCTGCGGCGTGTCGCCATGTTTCTCCTCCCTGCCCGGGCCGTCCCCGCTACTTGGCGCTGACGACCATCGCGGTGCCGTCGTACTTGACCATCTGGTCGGCGGGGGACGTGACGCCGCCGCCGGCCCCGTGCGAGGCGCCGACCCACACGATGTTGAAGGTGCGGGTGGCCAGCATGCCCGTGAACGTTCCGGTGCGGGCGCCGATCGTCAACTGCTGGGCGCTGTCGTCCCACGTGAAGGGGATCTGCGCATACTGCCCCTTCTCGTAGTCGTAGGTATCACCTGAGTCCTCGTACAGCGTGAAGGCCCCGTTCGCGCCCTTGTACACGCGGATCTCCAGCGGGTCGACGCTCTGGGTGGCGTACTGGATCAGCGGCCCCATGGGCAGGATGGCGCCCGCGCGGACGTAGATCGGGATCTGGCTGAGAGGCGCGCTGGCGGTGGCCATCGCACCGCCCATCGCGGTCGACCCGGTCCAGAAGTCGTACCAGGTCCCCGCGGGCAGATAGACCGATCGGCTGGTGGCGCCCATCGCGGTGACGGGATTGACCAGCAGCCACGGACCGAACATGAACTGGTCGGTGATGCCGTAGACCTTGCTGTCGTCCTGGAAGTCGAAGACCAGCGGGCGCATCATCGTGTACCCCTGGTTCGTGACCATCCAGGCGACCGAGTAGATGTACGGCATCAACCGGTAGCGCAGGTTGTCCACCGCCAGCATGTTCGCCTTGCCCTGCGCGCTCCACTGCGAGCCGTACAGCTCCTTCGAGGCCTGGCCGTGGATGCGGAAGGTGGGGCAGAAGGCCCCGAACTGGAACCAGCGGGTGAACAGCTCCTCGCTGGGCGTGCCGAAGTAGCCGCCGATGTCGGTCGTCCAGTACGGCATGCCCGAGATCCCGAGGCTGAGGCCGCCCGGGATCTGCGCCGTGTAGACGGCGGCGGTGGCGTTGATGTCGCCCGACCAGACGCCCGCGGCGTACCGCTGCTGGCCCGCGAACGCGCTGCGGGTCAGCACGTAGACGCGCTTGTCGTCCGGCCCCATGCTGCGCCAGCCCTCGTAGATGCCGCGGTTGTGCTCCAGCGGATACGCGTTGATGTACAGGGCGCCCTTGCCCAGGGCCGTCGTGGCGGCGTGCACGTTGACACCGTCGGGGTAGCTCTGCGGCTCGGTGTTGTCGGCCCAGATGCCGTCCCAGCCGTACTTCGCGATCAGCCGATCATGGTCGTACTGGTAGGTCAGCGTCCGCGCCATCGCGTTGAACGTGTCGTAGAAGTGGTAATAGCCGCCGCTGGTCGTGTCGGGGTAGAGGGCATTGATGGCGTTGAGCGCGTTGTACGGATCCAGCTCGCCCGTCACCATGGCGGTGTTGCCCGCCCGCGTCTGGTAGAGCGGCCAGATCGAGATCATCGTGTGCACGTTCGCCGCGTGTAGCTGCTGCACCAGGCCCGCCGGATCCGGATAGCGGCTGGGATCCATCAGCTGCGAGCCCCAGACGTAGGGGCTCCAGTACTGCCAGTCCTGCACGATCACGTCGACGGGGATGTTGGCGTTGCGGTACCCCTTCTCGACGTTCAGCAGCTCGGTCGAGCTCTGGTAGTGATCCTTCGACTGGAACAGGCCGTACGCCCACTTGGGGAACAGGGGGGCCGCGCCGGTGGTGATGCGGTAGTTCGCGATCACGCCGTCGATGGTGGGGCCGTAGAAGAAGTAGTAGTCGACCAGATCGCCCGCCTCCGAGCTGAAGCTGTACTGCGAGTTGCTGGCGACGTTGCCGGCGAAGTCCGAGGTGGAGTAGTTGTCCCAGAAGACGCCGTAGCCCTTGTTGGAGACCACGACGGGGATCTGGATCTGCGTGTTTGCGTTCAGCATGTGCAGCGTCGAGCCCTTGCGGTTGATGACGCCGTCCTGGTGCTGGCCCAGGCCGAACAGCGCCTCGGTCGAGGGCGACAGAAAGGCCGCCTTGACCGTGTGCGTGCTGACCCCCTCGACCGTCGCCGCGGTCATGGTCTTGCTGGACTCGGCGAGCACGGTCGTGCCGGAGAGATCGGCGTACGTCACGACGCCCGTCATCTCGTTCACCGTCACCTTCAGACGGCTGGTCGTGATGGTCACCACGCCGGCTGCCTCGGACACGCAGAACGGAACGGGGGTGCTCCAGCTGTTGCTGACCGACAGCTCCGTCTTCGTCGGGATGGCCGTCGCCGTCGTGTACTGCACGTGAATGATGTCCGGGGCGCAGACCTGCACCTTCTCCTTGCCGGCCGTCAGCGTGAAGGTCACGCCCGTGGCGTCGACGGTGAACGACGAGCCGGTGGCGTTCGGGCCCGAGCAGGATGGCGCGCCCCCCGCCCCGCCTCCCGTGCCCGTCGTGCCGCCCTTGCCCCCGGTGCCGCCGGCGAGGCCACCGCTACCGGTAGCCCCGCCGGCGGCCCCCCCCGTGCCCGCAGTCGTCCCACCGCCGGCGCCTGTGCGACCCCCCGTCGCTGCCGCGCCCCCGCCGGTGGCACTGGCGCCCCCCGACGCCGTCGCACCACCGCTGCCCACCGAGCCCCCTGTGCCGGTGGACGTTTCCGAACCGCCGGACCCTCCGCTGGCCTTCGCGCCACCGGTGCCCGTCGCGCCTCCGCTGCCCCTGCCGCCGCTTCCGGCGGGGCTGGGCCCGCCTGTCCCCCCTTCCCCGGAACCACTCGACTGACAGGCAGCGAGCGTCGACACGGCGAGAGTGAGGGCGAGACATCGAGCAGCTTTCAGGGCGCGCATACCAGCTACTGCGAGCGTGAGCGCCGGTGTATGTCGAAAAGTTTCCGATCATCGCTGAAGATCCTCGACCCCGCTGCCCATCTGAGGTGACGGCGACCGGCAGACCACGCCTGGAAGGAGAGCCGCCATGGGAAGGTATCGTGCCAGACAGGGAATCGGGCTGGGCTCCTTGTTCGCGACGCTGGCTTCGCTGTCGCAGATCGCCTGTGGGGGCGCGCCAGCGCGCAGCTCTGGTCTCGACGCTGGCGATGCGTCGAGCAAGGATGCGCCCGTCGAAATCGGGAGCCCGGCTTCACCAACGGCCGGGTCTGGTCCCTCACGGCGGACGCGAACGACGTCTACTTCGCCGATTCGAACGGCATCAACAGCGCGTCCTTGGCAGGAGGCGACGTTCGGCTCCTTGCCGCTCAGGCGAGTCAACCGGTGCTGGAGGACACCGGCCTCGCGGTCGTCGGCCCCAACGTGATCGCGACGGTGTTCACGGGGCAGGACGGGGAAGTCGTCAGCGTGCCCATCCAGGGAGGATCACTGACGACGTTGGCGACGCACCAGCCGAACGCGTCCTTTCCGATGGCGTGCGGCCCTGACACCTGCTGGTGGACGGGCGCGGGGGCCAGTCCGATGAGCGGCCCCCTGGGGCCCGGATACATTGCGCGCCTTGGCGAGACCGGGCTGACGATGACCGCCGGACAGGTCTATCCCTGGAGCATCGCCTTCGACGGCTCCGACTGCTTCGAGACGGTGGGGTGCGACTTGTGTGCGGGGAGCCTGGTGCGCATCCCCGCCTCGGGCGCGCCGCCAACGGCGATGGTCTCGGCCGGCTTCGTCGCCGTCGACGACCAGTGCGCCTACTTCTCCGTCCTGCTCGGCGACGCCACCTTGCCGTCACAGAGCGACGGCGGCTTGCCGAGCACCGGAATCTACAGCGTCGCCAAGTCGTACATGGCGCCCTGACGGTAGGGTCCGCCCTCGGCAGGGTCTTCGCCCGGTTCGCCGAGTAACCTCGGTGGGGTCTTCGCCAGGAAGTCGTCGATCACCACGAATCGGGGCCGGCGCAGCCGGGCGAGGCCAGCACCTCGGGCGAGTCCTCACCCAGCGTGACGACCTGCTCACGGCCGTCGCGGACGCGGATTCCGAGCGTGACTGCGCGAGGTCTTCATGATGCAGCCCCGCGCCCGGGGAGCGCCGCTCGACTAGGATAGCCCGATGAAGGTCCTCCTGTTCATGACCGGGTTCAGGCAGGTGAAGGAATACGACTACTTCAGCCGGTTCCTGCAGCGCTTCCAGACCCTGCGCCACATCTGCGACATCTTCATCTACTGCAACAACCCGGACATCTCCCAGGAGATCGTCACGTTCTACCGGGCGTTCGCGCAAGAGAACTAGCGACTCTTCATCACCTCCGTCAACGCTGGCTTCGTCATGGGAGCCGCGGAGGCCGTGAGCACCGGGATCGAGATGGGCATCTTCGACGGCTACGACTACGTCATCCATCTGCACCCGGACGTCTTCATGACGAACGAGGCTCCGATCGTCCGGTTGCTGGAGGACAACGCGGAGAATGACTACGTGTTCCTGGTGAACCGCTCTCTTCCGGACGACCAGCGGGCCTTCAGCTTCGATTTCTTCGTCTTCAAACCGCGCCTGCTGACCGAGAACATCTTCATCGACGAGCTGCCCACCTACCAGGACATCCCCGAGCACTTTCTCTTCGACATGCTCACCAAGAAGGGCGTCAAGCACCTGGTCGGACAGCGGTTCGACAGCGGCGATTGGTCTCCCCGGCGAATCGACGATCACCTCGCGCTGTATCACGAGCACGATCTGGAGCTCGTCGAGAGGCTGCTGGAGGCGCCCGTCTCGCCGCCCGATGGTTCCCCGCGGACCGCCGCTGCGAACTGGCAGCCCCCGATCGTCGAGCTGCATCCCCCGTCTCAGGCCAAACGTTGAGGGTCGAGGGCCGCTGCCGCGCACGCGAAGGGGCTCCTGCCGGACAGGGGCGACGGCTGTCATTCAAGGTCAGCAGCGGCGCCAGCACGGGCTGGCTGGCCAACATCCAGACGAAACGGCAGCCGCGCCTCGGTCAGACCGGGGATCGGCGCCGGGCCGCCGACGTCATCTCCCCCAGGTGATGCCCGACGGAGGCGAGGGCCTGGTAGAGCCCGACTTCGCTGTAGGCGATGCCGCGCTCCGCGCAGAACTCGCGGACGACCAGGCGCATCTGGCGGTAGCGGTTGTGGGGCACGCGCGGGAAGAGGTGGTGCTCGATCTGCGAATTGAGGCCGCCGTAATAGAAGTCGAGCAGACGAGGGTTTGCGATGTTGCGGCTGGTGGTGACCTGCTGCTCGAGGTAGCTGATCGCGTGCCCTGGAACCAGCCGGCGCATACCGATGTGGTTGGGGATGAAGACGGACGCCGTCATCAGTGACGAGATGCAGGAGACGACGACGTAAGCGAGGAGCGCGGCCGGCCAACCGAAGATCAGCCCCGGGACGACCAGCAGCACGATCCAGTGCAGCGGCATCAGGAAGCGATCGATCTTCGTCTCGTTGGGCCGCTGGAACAGATCGCGGATGCCATCGTAGCGGAGAGTAACCCAGTAGAAGGCGGCCAGCGGCCAGAAGGCCCACTTCTGGATGCGAAGGAAGAAGCGGCCCAGCGGCGTGTGCCAGTTCGCCGAGTCCGGGTAGACGGAGAACAGCACGCCGAAGTGCATGTCCGGATCGCCGCCCACCTCCTGGCAGTGGACATGGTGGAGGTTGTGACGGGAGCGCCAGAATCCGAAGCTCATGCCGCAGAGGAACGTCATCCCGAACTGACCCCACAGGTCGTTCACCCAGCGCCTGCGCGAGAGCGCATAGTGTCCAGCGTCGTGGCCGACGTACCCCATGGTGAGCAGGCCCACCGAGGCGATGATCGCCAGCAGCAGCCACCCCGGTCCAAACGGAAGCGCCAGCAAGCCCAGGTAAGAGAGGAAGAACGTCGGGATCCACAGGAGCAGCTTTCGCGTCCAGAAGCGCGAGGGCTCGAGGAGGCCGCCCTGCTCGAGACGGGCGCGGAGATCGCGCATCGACTGACAGTCATCGCGCGCCGGTCCTGCCTGACTGGGGGTGAGTCGCATCCCCGATGGTGGCATCCCGCCGGGCGCGCGTCTTACACAAGACGGTCATGATCCGACCAGGCCCGTGTCACGGGTCGAGATGCAATGCGTCCCGCCGCCCGCCGGGGCGATCTGTTCCAGGTGTGGTCTGGTTCTCAGCGCGACCGGGATGAGGTCGGCGTCAGCGAGTCGAGGATGGCTTCGACCTCGTAGGAGGGATCGCTGTTCGTCTTGAAGTCGAGCGCCCCCCAAGGGTCCTGCGTCCACTGCGTGAACTCGAAGGTCGCTGGCAGCTTGTCACTGGAGAGGGCCTTGGCGGTCAGATCTCTGAGCGTGAGCTGAATGTAGGATGGCGTCGATTGCGCCAGCCCCAGGTTGGTCTCGTCGCTGCTGAGGATGACGAAGGCGTCGGCGGGCGTGGCGCCGGCGTCGTTCTCGACGATGATGGTGGTCGTGCCGGGCACGAAGCTCCAACCGCCGCTCTGCACGAAGAGCCCTGTCCCGGCCCCGGTTTGCTGGTACTGCGCCATCGTGGGATCGCCTGGCTGGGTGTCGGCGGCGGTGATGTCGTAGGTCAACGTGCCGGTCACGGGATCGCCGACCGCGGGGATTCCGGGGATGGCCCCGGGGTTGCCCATCCTCGCGGAGTAGACGTGGCCGGTGAAGGCGAGCGTGACCAGCGTCGAGGACGTGGCGCCTCCCGCGGCATTGCCCCCGAGACCACCTGCGCCACCGCCTCCGCCTGCCCCTCCTGCGCCGCCGCTGGACGTCCCCCCGCCGCTCGCGCTGCGTCCTCCCGCCCCACCGCTAGCCAAGCCGGCCGGGGGCGAGCCCGCGGCGCCAGCGCAGCCCACCGTCCCGCCGCCGCTGCCGACCGCGCCGCCGCTGCCGACCGCGCCGCCCGAACTGGACGCGGGCCCCGAGCCCGACCCGCCGCCCTGTCCCGTCGAGGCCGTCCCTCCGGTGCCGGAGCCGGCACGGCCGCCGGTGCCCGTCGTGCCGAGGCCCCCACCGGCGCCGACCTCGCGTCCAATCGTGTTGGGCGTCGAGCAGGCGCCGAGCGCCAGCGAGGCCAGCCACACCAGCCTGGCCAGACCTTTCGGGAGACCGCTCTTCATCATCATTCATCCAGTATCCGCGCCGCGAAAAACGGATCACCGCCGGCCCACACGATCTCGGTGATCCGTTTCGCTCGCACCCGCAACTATGATGGGGCATGCGGATCGTCCGCCAGCCGATCGACGCCCAAGCGCCGCCGCCGATCGTGGCCACGGACGAGCTCGCCGCGCTAGCCGACGCCGCACTGCGACAGCAGGCCGACGCCATGCGGACGCTCATCGTGACTGTCGCTCCCGCGATCTTGCGGGCCGTCCGCAGCGTGCTCGGGACGCGGCACCCGGACGTCGAGGACGTGGCCCAGGAAGCGGCGCTAGGGTTCGCTCGCGCGCTTCCCGAATTCCGGCGCGAGTGCAATCTGATCCACTTCGCCTGCCGGATCGGCGTTCTGGGCGCGCTGGCCGCGCGACGCCGACTGCGGGCGCGCGCCGAAGATCGCGTCGACGACGGGTTCGCGCTCGACCTGGTCCAGGATGGCTCGGCCTCGCCAATCGATGCGGCCATCGAGGCACGCCGCCGGGCCGCCCTCCGCGACCTTTGCGACGACCTGCCCGACGGGCAACGGGAGGCGCTGGTCATGCACGTGGTGCTGGGGATGACCGTCGAGGAGACGGCCGCGGCGTGCCGGGTACCGGCCAACACCGTCCGCAGCCGCCTGCGATTGGCGAAGGAGGCGCTGCGCGCGCGGATCCAGGCTGACGTTCGTCTGAGGGACGCGTTATGACCACGCCGAGCCTCTGCCCTGATCACCTGCTGGCACGCGCGCGCACCAGCGCGCTGGCGGACGGCGAGCGGGGCGCGCTCGAAGCGCACCTCGAGCAGTGCGGCGCGTGCCGGGCCGCGCTACGCACCGGTCAGGCGTTCGACCGCGTCCTGGGGCCGCAGCCCGGCGACGACCAGCTCGCGACGCGCCTGTGGTGCGAGGTCGAGCGGCAGGTGGTCCGGCGGCAGTCACGCCGGGCGCGGACGATCGCCGCAGTGGCGGCCGCCGCGGTGATCGCCCTGCTATCCGTGACCTCGGTGGCCATGCTCCGGGCGCGGCTGGGCCGGCCGAGCGGCTCGGTAGTCCCCGCGCCCGCGAGCGCGGCGGCCCGCGGGGGCGTACCCGGCGCCCGCGCGGAGCCGCCACGCTCGCCCTCCGAACCGGCGCGCGCCGTGCCGAGCCAGCTGTCCGACCACCTGCCGCCGCCGGAGGCGCCCGCCATGGCACCGGCGGCGAGCGAGTCCCCCGCGCCCGGGCGGGCCAGTCGTCCGTCCCCGTCGAAGCCGGCGCGCGTGCGAGCGGCCGGCGGCGATGCGCCTCCCGGCGTGCGACCGACCGACGACGGCGAAGGGGCCGGCGCGCTGTTCTCTGCCGCGAACGTCACCCGGCGCCGCGGCGAGACGGCCCGCGCGACGGAGCAATACCGCCGGCTCGTGAAGGAGTATCCGTCGTCGCCCGAGGCGCTGGTGGCGCACGTGGCGCTCGGCCGGCTGTTGCTGGCGCGCGCGGGCGCGGGCGCCGGCGCGCTGGCGGAGTTCGACGCCTATCTCGTCGCCGCGCCGACGGGGGCGCTGGCCGAGGAGGCGCTGTTCGGCCGGGCGACCTGCCTCATGCGCCTCGGTCGCGACCGCGAGGAGGGCGCCACGTGGCGACAGCTCGTCGAGCGGTTCCCGCGTTCGGTCTACGCGGAGCGGGCGCGTGTGCGGCTCGGTGAGCTGTCCCCGTGAATGCCATCGCGGCTGCGCTCGCCTGCGCGGTCGTCGCGGCCGGAGCGGACGGGGCCGCCCCTGCTGGCACGGTCGCGCCGCCGGGCGGCGCCGGCGCTGCTCCGCTCGTCGAGGTCGTCGCCGCCGGGGGCGGCACGCAAGCGGCGGCGCTGAGAGAGGTCGTGACCGAGCTTCTCGGCCGCCTGCCCGTGCGACTGGCCTGGTCCGAAGAGACGTCGGTGACGCCGACGCGGATCCTGGCGCGGTCGAGAGCGTTCGACAGTGCCCCACCGACCCTGGCCCGGGTGTGGATCGATCTGTCCGAGGTGGATCGCGCGAAGATCTACATCGCCGACGCCCGGCACGATCGTTTTGTGGCCCGAACGGTACCGCTGGCGCCGTCGCGCGCCGAGGTGGGTCGCGAGACGCTGGCGCACGTGCTCGAGTCAACCGTCGATGCGCTCCTGGCCGGGCGCGTGGTGGGCGTGCCCCGCGATCTAGCGGCGCGCGAGATCGCCGATGCCGCCGCGCCGACGCCAGAGGTCGGAGGAGCAGCACCGGCAGCGTCGCCGCGCCCCGTCCGTGTGGCTGGCGCGACGGATGGCGGGGATCCGGCCGAGGCGCCGTCGCCCGCGCCCACGCGCGCGTCCCCGCGTCCCCGCGCGCGGAGCGCGCCGCCCGGGGCGGCCACACCGGGACGCGGCTTCGAGCTGACCTACGGCGCCTTCTACCGCGCGGAGGTTCGCGCGGCGGCGCTGACGATCGCGCACGGGCCCGGCGTCGACATCGTCTGGCGGGCGCGCGCGGGGCGCCACGCGCGCGCCGACGTTCGCCTGGCGGCGGTCTACGTCGCGCCGTTCGACTGGACCGGCACGCCGGCGGGCGCGCGCCTGCAAGGAAGCACCGGATGGCTGGAACTGGGGGTGACGCCGCCCCTCGGAGGCATCATCGGCGTGCGCATCGCGGGCGGCGTCGGGGTCGACGTGCTGCGCGTGACGCCGGTCGTACCGCCGGCTGGTACCGTGACGGCCAGCCCGCCGTTCTGGAAGGCGGCGCCGCTCGCCACCCTTGGCGTGGGTGTGACCTTTCCGCTCGCGCGCACGCTGGGCCTGATCGCGTCCGGCGGCGCGACCGCGGATCTGGCCGGCAATCACTTCGACGTCGAGCGCGCCGACGGCTCGCGGACGACCGCGCTGTCTCCCTACCGCGTCCGTCCCTGGCTCGCCCTCGGGCTCTCCTTCTCCCCGTGAGGAGCGAGATCTGTCACCGGGCGGACCAGACCGCCCCGTCCCAGTGAACCTTGGTGCCAGCGCCGCCGACGGCCCAAGCGTCCCGCGGGCCGCTCCCCCACACGCTGAGAAGCGTTTGATCAGTGCCGCTGGCCACCACGGACCAGGCCACCCCATCCCAGTGAATAATGGTGCCTGCCGCGCCAACTGCCCAAACATCGGTAGGTCCACTGCCCCACACTCCCGCCAGCGGCTGGTACGTTGCGGTCGGGCCGTCGCCCCAGCCGAAACCGTTCCAGCGAACCGCGATGCCCGCCCCGCCAACGGCCCAGGCGTCGCCAGCCTCACTCCCCCACACGGCGTTAACAGGTTGACCCACGGCATCGGGAACGTCGGACCAGACGGTGCCGTCCCAGTGAATGAAGACACCGCCGGTGCTCGAGTCGGCGCCGACGGCCCAGACGTCGCTGGGGCCGCTCCCCCACACGCTGATCAGTCCGCCGAGCATCGGGTTACTGCTGGGTCCGGGTGTGACAGACCATGCCGACCCGTCCCAGTGCAGGATCGTGCCGACGAGGGGAATCTCGTGGTTGGCGACGCCAACGACCCAGACATCGTTCGGTCCGCTCCCCCACACGTAACTGAGGGAGGCAGTGTTGCCGCTGGTGGCGGTAGACCAAGCAGCGCCATTCCAGTGGAGGATCGTTCCTGCCAGGCCCACGGCCCAAACGTCGTCGCGCGCAATGCCCCACACGCCTTTCAGGTCATGCGAGGTTGGACTGGTGACGCGCGCCCACTTGGTGCCGTTCCAATGCAGGATCGCGCCGGCATCACCGACCGCCCACACGTCGTCGGAACCGCTGGCCCAAACCCGCGCGAGATCCGGCGTTGGCGCTTGCTCGACGGCGTCGCCGCAGCCACCCAGCGCGACGACCCCTGTGACCACCGTAGCCAGGGCTCCAAGCCGAATCGTCCTCGCGAAGGGAGCAATCAACACGGCGACCAACACTACAACGAGCCGGCGTCCGGTCAACGAAGCGCTTCTCAACGGCCCGATCCTCCGACGGATTCGGTCGCCGAAGTTCTGGTACAGGACGAGGTCCCACGGCAGACGAGCCGTACGAATTGGTCGTCACGAAGCAGTGAAGGGTCGCGGCGCCATCCTGTTCGAAGCTAGGGAACGTAGGTGACGGTGCGCCACCATCTCCGCGACTGCGCCGCGAGCTGCATGTTCCAATCTTGGACCTGCTTCTCCGCGACGTTCTGAGCGGTGATGACCATTCCTAGGCCGGTCGGTGCAACCAAGGCCAGCATGGCGGCCGGGATCGTCACCTGGCCGACGGATGCTTGCACCACGCAGCTGACCCCCACCGTCCTGGTGGTGTCCCCATAGCCCTGCAGGTAGACCTCGACTGTTCCTTCGCCGCCGTGCAACCAGGTAACGGTGTAGTCGCTGCTGGTCGGGATCGCGGGCGTTCCCGTCTCTGGGACGGCGGGAACCGTCACCGAGATCGGGCTCGGTGCGTTCAACCCAAGATCGAAGGCCGGCACGTCGGACGACCCCGTCGCCGCGGCCGAGATCGTCCCCGGTGCGGTCGAGCTCCACAGGCCCCCACGGATGTCGTAGCTGTATCCGGAGCCGAAGGAGTACTGGAGCGCAAACGGTTCAGGGAGGTTACTGAACGACATCGTGACGTCCCCGGCGGCGAAATACGTGATGGGCGAGAAAGGAGTTATCGCGCAATCGAAGTATTGGCAGCTACCGGCCGTCGCTGACGCCGGGCAGGCAATCGGATCGATCTGCGATACGAATGATGCCTGAAGCGTGTTCATGCTGAACGCTGGGTCCTGAACGACGGACAACGTTCCGCGCTTCACAGGGATCGGCATCGCGGCACCACCCGCACCGGCGTCGCCTCCGTATTTCTGGCCGCCGGTCGAGGACGCTCCACCCGTCGGTTGAGAGCCTCCAACGCCGCCGACGGCCGGCACAATGCCACCGCCGCCAGCCGCAATTCCACCGGCGGCTGCGCCGCCACCGCCGTTCGATCCGCCCACCGATGAAGTTCCTCCGGCGCCGCCGAATCCCGGTGTGCCGCCGACGGCCGTCGCGCCGCCGACGGCCGTCGCGCCGCCGATTCCCGATCGGCTCCCGCTGCTCGAGCAAGCAGTGATGAAGACGAGGATTCCTGCTGCAAAGAACGCGACGGCCCGAACCATGGTGGCCACGTTTCTACCAGGCTCGCCGCGAGACGTATCGTCGATCGTCTGCTGCCTTCACCGCGTTCTCGGAGAGTGGAAGCTGGCCAGCTCGGAACGCACGTACGGCCGTCCTCCGGCGGAATGGTGGGCAACCAGTCCCGCCGCCTGCAGTCTCCGCCGCCCATCGGTAGTGTCTGCCCCAGGGCTCCTGTCAATCGGGCGAAGGGGACCTCCACCAGCAAGCGGCGAGAACTGGCAGCCGACGCGATCGGATCGACGGAGGCGCGCTTCGCCCGCCAGAGTCACCGCCACGGGTCAAGATCCGGCGTGGCTCTCGTCGCGTTCTGGGAGGGGGCCCCGTGGGGGAGGGCTGCCCTCCCTCGCGAGCGAGCGAAGCGAGCGTTCTTTTGTGACCCCATCGGGACTTGAACCCGAGATTTCGCCGTGAGAGGGCGACGTCCTAACCGCTAGACCATGGGGCCATGGCAGCCTTTTGGGCTGCCCTTGCGTTCGGGGACAAGGATTCGAACCTTGATAGCCAGATCCAGAATCTGGCGTCCTGCCATTAGACGATCCCCGAGTGATACCTGCGCCGGACCGGACCCGTGTCCGCCCGGCGAAGGGCACATATGTAACAGGGAGTGTCTAGGTGTCAAGCCCGCGGATCGCGGGCCGAAACGGGACCAGAACCTGGGCCGGCGGCAGGGGCATCCGGCCCAGTTCCCACCTTCCCGACTCTGCACGTTCATGGTAGCTACGAGAAGGTTCGGGGTCCCGGACCGTACGAGAAGAGGAGCCCCGGCATGGAGCTGAGTTTCTGGGCGGCGACCGACGTTGGCAAGAAGCGCGAAGCCAACGAAGACAACTTTCTTGTCGACAAGAAGCTGTCGCTGTTCGTGGTCGCCGACGGCATGGGGGGACACGCCTCGGGTGAGGTGGCCTCCGACATCGCCGTGCACGAGTTCCGCAACGCCGTGGACGCGAACCGGGAGCTGGTCGAGCGCTACGCGAACGGCGACGTCAACATCCGCCCCCAGGACATCCTGAACCTGCTGGAGGGCGCCCTGCAGACCGCCTGCCACGCCATCTACGAGCGCGGCCAGAAGGAGCCCGAGAAGCGGGGCATGGGGACCACCACGTCCGCCCTGCTGATCGCCGGCGACCGGGGCTTCATCGCGCACGTGGGCGACAGCCGCATCTACCTGGTGCGGCGCGGGCAAGTGGTGCAGCTGACCGAGGACCACTCGCTGATCAACGAGCTGGTGCGGCGCGGGAAGATCACCAAGGAGGGGATCGACGACTCCCCCTACAAGTCCTACAAGAACGCGGTCACGCGCGCCGTGGGCGTGTACGAGACCGTGCAGACCGACACCATCGACTTCGAGATCCTGCCCGGCGACCAGTTCCTGCTCTGCTCGGACGGCCTGCACGCCTACCTGAAGGACGACAAGATGATCGAGCTCTTGTCGGGCGACGACATCACGGGCGCGCCCACGCGCTTCGTGGCGCTGGCCAACGAGGGCGGCGGTCACGACAACATCACCGCGGTGGTGGTGCGGGTGGACGCGGCGGCGGCCGGCGCCGCGGCGACGGCGGCGGACGACCGCGCGGACGAGCTGCAACGAAAGGTCGACGTCCTGAAGCAGATGCCGCTGTTCCGGCACCTGACCTACCGGGAGATCATCCGCGTGCTGAACGTCACCGAGGTGAAGGAGTTCGCGCCCGGGACGGACATCATCAAGGAAGGCACCTTCGGCGAGGAGCTGTACATCCTGCTGAAGGGCAAGGTCCGCGTGCACAAGAACGAGGCCTTCATCACCTACCTGCTGCCGGGCTCGCACATCGGCGAGATGGCGCTGGTGGACCGGATCCCGCGCTCGGCCAGCGCCACCGCCGAGGATCCTTCCCGCCTGCTGATCCTGCGGCGGCGTGAATTTTACGAGATCGTGCGCAAGGATCCGTCGCTGTCGGTGAAGCTGCTGTGGAGCTTCGTGCAGGTCCTGGCCGAGCGCCTGCGCAAGACCACGGCCGAGCTGTCCGGCGCGCGCCTGGAGGCGCACGCCCAGGACATGACGGACGACGTTTTGTTCGACGAATAAGCGAACTGGCAGCACAACGGACCGCCGCTGGCGACAGTAGTACCGACCGGTCGCACACGTACCGGCGCCAGCGAGAGCGCAGCAAACGCATCCTCGAGGCAGTTTCCATTGAAGCTGGCGCCACCGTCGGGACTGGTCCTGATGTCAGATGTCAGCCGCCCCTTCCCTACGTTCGTGATCTCGCCTGACCCGCGAGTTTTCGAGGTACCTGATCACGACTTTCCGTGTTATCGCCAAAGACCCCTGGAGGATCCCGTGAAAACAGCTCGTGTTCGCGCTGCTCGCTCGTCACTGCTCGCACGTTTCGTCGTCCTCGGAGCCCTGGCGCTGGTTCCTTGTGTGATCGGCTGCTCGGCCAACTCGGAGGGAAGCGGAGGCTCGAACGGGAGCGGGGGGAGTTCGAACGGCAGCGGTGGTAGTTCGAACGGCTCGGGCGGCTCGACGTCCAGCGGCGGGAACACCGGCAGCGGCGGCAACAGCGGCAGCGGCGGCAATACCAGCAGCGGCGGGAGTACCGGCAGCGGTGGCAGCACCGGAAGCGGTGGATCAGGCAGCGGCTCCGGCGGGTCGACCGGCTCGGGCGGGTCGT
>Ga0105240_10002453_pt1 | contig 29792 bp, 27 predicted proteins | sample KBSC54metaG_FD_80426 | JGI IMG/M metagenome (GOLD analysis project Ga0105240, IMG submission 80426) | Corn rhizosphere microbial communities from Kellogg Biological Station, Michigan, USA - KBS C5-4 metaG | ecosystem: Host-associated > Plants > Roots > Rhizosphere > Soil | place: Michigan, USA... | reverse complement strand
CCGCACCCTGACCGAAGGCGGCAAGGTGACCAATGTGCGCGAGGAGGACGGCGAGATCTTCGTCGATCTCGAGCTGTACGGCGACAACGACAAGGGCGAGCGCCTGGTGATCGGCAACGGCGTCGTGGCGATCCCGGCTTAGGCTCGGTTTCCGGCGCCCGAAGCCGCCTCGCCCTCTCAGTAAACCTCTCCTGCAGCGCGGGAGAGGCGAGGTGAGGGCCCGCGCCGATGAATGCGGTCACCGCGCTGGGGGAGAGATCGTCCCCTCACCCAACCTCTCCCCGTGAACGGGGAGAGGGGTACTTTGGGGATGAATGGCGTGCTGAGGCGGCGTGCTAATAGTGCAGCAGCTCCCACCCGCCTGTCCGCTCGGAGCGCTGGAAGCCGGTGGCGGCCAGGGCGCCGCCGTCGACGCGGATGGTGATGCCGGTCAGGTATGAGGCCATGTCCGAGGCCAGGAAGGCGACCAGGCCGCCGTATTCGTCGGGCTCGCCCATGCGGCGCAGGGGAATGTAGCGGGCGCGGGCGGCTTCGACCTCCGGCGCGTCCTGGCCGAAGCGCTGGATGCCGTCGGTGCGGACCATGTCGGGGGCGAGGGCGTAGGTGCGGATGCCGTCGTCGGCCAGCTCGGCGGCCATGGTGCTGGTGAAGCTGATCATTCCGGCCTTGCAGGCGGCGTAGACCGCGAAGCCCGGCGCGCCGCGGCCGCCCTCGACCGACGAGACGTTGATCAGCACCCCGCCGCGGCCGCCGGCCTGCATCACCTTCACCGCCGCGTGGGTGGCGGTGAACATGCTGAACAGGTTGATGTCGGCGTGCTTGCGCCAGCTCTTCTCGATGCTGTCCATGAAGTAGCGCTTCGTGACGCCGCCGGCGTTGTTCACCAGGATGTCGATGCGGCCGAACGTGTCGGCCGCCTGCTGGACCATGGCCTCGATCTGGTCGGAGTAGAGGGCGTTCATCTCGACGAAGAGGCCGCGCCGGCCCATCGCCTCGACCTGGGCGATGGTCGCTTCGCCCTTCTCGCGGTCGATGTCGCCGATGACGATATCGGCCCCGTGCTTGGCCAGCCCCAGCGCCGCGTAGGCGCCCAGGCCGCTCGAGCCGGCGGTGATCACCGCCACACGTCCGGTCAGATCGATGCTGTCGGCCATCTCGTCGTCCTCCGTTGTGCCTCCCTCCCTTCATGGGGAGGGACAGCGGCGCGAAGCGGCGCAGGGTGGGGAAATCCCGATATCAACGATAGTCCGGGGCGCCCAGTCTGTGTCCAGCCACCCCCCACCCTGACCGCTGCGCGGTCGACCCTCCCCATGAAGGGAGGGATGCAACATGCATCAGCAGGCCCCGACCATCTCCACGAAGATCTCGGCCGCCTCGCGGGTGTCGACGTCATAGGCCATGCGCACGCCGAGTTCCTCGCGAGCCTCGTCGGGCGACAGGTGCAGGACTTCCTCGTAGCGGAACATGAAGATCGGGCCCGACGCGTTGCCCACCGCGATGCCCTGGGCGATGCACTCCAGCATCTTCGGCCAGCTCTCGGGGTAGTGCAGGATCGCGCGGCTCAGCACCCGCATGGCGTTGAACATGTATTTGACGTTCAGCTCGCCGGCGAGTTCGGGCGACAGGTGCTTGAAGTAGTTGCTGAGGCTCATCCAGTAGGGGACCACCTCGCCCAGGGAGTCGAAGGCGCCGCCGGTGACGATGTGCTCCAGGTCGTGAACCTGCAGGTGGCGGCGGGTGTAGAAGTCGAAATGGCCGGCCGGCGGCTTGCGCGGCACGATGTCGAGCTGGGCGTTGTTGTCGACGCAGAACCGGTAGAGGCGGTTGCCGATGCTGCCCGGGGGCAGGTCGGCCAGGTCGGGCAGGTCGTAGGTCGACATGAACCGCTCTTCCAGCCAGCGGTCGAGGGTCGGATTGGTCTTGCGGTCGCGCTCGAAGAGGGCGTCGACATGCGCCTCGTCGCGGATCTTGTTCAGCGAGGCGACCAGTTCGACGTTGTCGGAGGGCACCGGCATGTCCGGGCCGTTGCGGCGTAGCAGGTGAGTGGACACCCATTCCCGCAGGCGCGGGCTATTGAGGTACTTCGACGAACTGACCAGCCCGCTGCTTTCCGTCGCCACCCTGCGCAGACCCTGCGCCAGGTAGGCGCCATCGCCCAGATCCATGTCGAACCTCCCGTATGCTTCGAACTATCCTACGCCGCGCCTCGGCAATCGCCCATCTGCGTGTTCTTGTCGACCGTACAACAAGCGCGGGTCGCCGCCTCTGCCTTTGTCATCCCGGAAACGGCGAAGCCGTTGTCCGGGATCTCATTTGCGGCCAATCCCCAACAAGATCCGGGCGCTACGCTGCGCTTCGGCCGGGATGACACCGGGCGGGGGACCGCTACCAAGCCACCGGCAGCTTGCCGCGGCCCCAGAAGCCGAAGTTCTCGATACGCTCCGTCGGGCCGTTCAGCCGCAGGTTTGGCAGCCGCTCGAAGAAGGCGCGCAGGGTCAGCGTGGCTTCCAGGCGCGAGAGGTGCTGGCCGATGCACATATGCGGGCCGGTGCCGAAGGTCATGTGCTTACGCATCTCGGCCATTGGACGGTCAAGTCGGAAGGTGTCCGGGTCGCTGAACACCCGCGGATCGCGGTTGGCCGAGCCGTAGGACATCTGCACCTTGGACCTGGCCGGGATCACCGTCCCGTGCAGCTCGAAGTCCTTTACCGTGGTGCGCCAGAGGCCGAGCCCTGGCGGGTCGAAGCGCAGCGACTCCTCGATCACGATCGGAATCATCTTGTCGGGGTCGGCCTTCACGGTGTCCCAGCGCTCCCGCACGTCCAGCATCCGCCAGATGCAGTTGGAGAGCAGGTGGGCGGTGGTTTCGATGCCACCGACCATCAGGCTGGACAGCATGGTCTGGGCCTCGTCGCGGGTGGCCCGCCGGCCCCAGACCTTGCCGCAGACCACGTCGGAGACCAGGTCGTCAGGCACGACCTTGCCGACGTGTTCGGGACCCGCGTCCTCGATTCCAGCCGCCTCCAGCATGGCGAGGCGCCGGTCCATCAGGTTGTCCAGGAACGCCAGCGCGCGGGTCCGCACCTCCAGGTGCTCCTCCGGCTTGGTCATGGTCCAGCCGAAGAACATCATCCGGTCGGTGAGGTAGATCATCTCGTCGTAGTCGGACTGCTCGGCGCCCAACAGGATGGCGGTCAGGCGCGCCGGCAAGGGCAGGCAGTATTCGCTGTAGAGCTCGGCGCTGGTGCGCCCGCCGGCGGTCATCTTGCCGATCAGCTCGTCGATGATCGCCTGGATGCGGGTGCGGTAGATGTCGAGCGCCTTGGGCGAGAAGCGGGCGTTGACCAGCAGGCGGAACGCCTGGTGGATCTCCCCGTCCTGCCGCATACCTACCGGCTCCTGCCAGGTGGCGGACGATCCATACCCGGCGCTGTAGCGGGTGGTGTCGATCTCGGCGTCGCGCACGTCCTCGTGGCGCAGCAGGATGAAGTAGGGATTGGTCAGGCCCGCGTAGTGCTGCACCGGCCAGTTATCCCGCAGCTTCGCATAGGTCGGGAACGGATTTTGCATGACCTCATCGGAGAGCGGATCGTAGGGGGGCGACGGCTGCATGGCTTCCTCCGTTGCACCGCTCGACTCTGGCGGTCGGGCAGAACCTTATCATTGATAACCTGAAGGCCGGAACCGTCCGGCGTCAAGGTTTTGGGCCACCCTTTGACCCCTGCTGCGTTCCAAGCCTGACTGGCGCCTCGCAACCGGCGCGATCGCAGCTATATGAACAGACGAACAAGAAGGAGGCGAGGGGTGTCGGACCAGGAAAAGAAGGTCACCAAAGAGGAAGCCGAGGCCGCGGTGCGGACCCTGATCCAGTGGGCCGGCGACGATCCGGACCGGGAAGGTCTGCGGGAGACGCCGGCGCGGGTCGCGCGATCGTACGGCGAGCTGTTTGCCGGGTACGAGAGCGATCCGCGCGAGTACCTGCAACGGACCTTCGAGGAGGTTGGCGGCTACGACGAACTGGTGGTGCTGGCGGATATCCGGGTGGTGAGCTTCTGCGAGCACCACATGCTGCCGTTCCTGGGCAAGGCGCACGTGGGCTACCTGCCGCGCAACCGGGTGGTGGGCATCTCGAAACTGGCGCGGGTGGTCAACGGCTTCGCCCGGCGCCTGCAGATCCAGGAGAAGCTGACCGCAGAGATCGCCGAGGCGGTGCAGGAGATCCTGCAGCCCAAGGGCGTGGGCGTGGTGGTTGTCTCGGAGCACAGCTGCATGACCATGCGCGGCGTGAACACCCCGGGCGCGTCCCTGACCACCAGCACCCTGCTGGGCGAGGTGCGCGACGACCCGCGAACGCGGCAGGAGTTCCTGCGGCTGGTGCAGGGGCACAACGGGCGGTAGGCGCGCTTCGCTTCGGGCCGTCGTCGATGCTTCAGTAAGCCTCTCCCGCTTGCGGGAGAGGTAAGGTGAGGGCCTTCGGCCGCACTCAGACCTGCCTTCGACGCTCCTGGCGCGGACAGGGCGTCCGCTCACCTAACCTCTCCCCCGGGAACGGGGAGAGGGATACTTTCGGGTGATAGTCTCGGGGCGTTGAAGAAGGCAGGATCGACTTGGCTGCCCGGCCGTTGACGGTGCGTCCGGACGACGGGAGCGACCATGGCCACCGCGAAACTTGCCCGCTATCGGCAGATGCGGGATTTCGACCAGACCGCCGAGCCATCGGGGAACGAGGCTCGGACGGCGCCGTCCGAGCGGCTGCGGTATGTGATCCAGAAGCATGCCGCGACGCGGCTGCACTTCGACCTGCGGCTGGAGTTTGAGGGGGTGTTCAGGTCGTGGGCGGTGACGCGCGGGCCGTCGCTCGATCCGCACGACAAGCGGCTGGCGGTGGAGGTCGAGGACCACCCGCTGGACTACGGCGACTTCGAGGGGACCATCCCCAAGGGCCAATACGGCGGCGGGACGGTGCAGCTCTGGGACCGGGGATACTGGGCGCCCGAGCCGGGGTCGGAGGACATCGGCAGGGCGCTGAAGAAGGGCGAGCTGAAGTTCGTCATGGAGGGCGAGCGCCTGCACGGCTCCTGGGTGCTGGTGCGTCTGAAGGACGACGAGCGGGCGAAGCGCCACAACTGGCTGTTGATCAAGCATCGCGACGAAGCGGCGGTGGAAGCGGATGGCGGGGCGATGGCGGCCGAGGACAAGTCGGTGGCGTCCGGACGATCCATGGCCGAGATTGCGGCGGGCAAGGGCAGGGGAGCGACTCCGTTCATGACCGCCAGCAAGACCGCCGCCGACGCCGTCTGGCAAAGCAACCGCAACGACAACTCCACCGCGGCCGCCTCGCCGCCCATGGGCGCGGACGCCAAGGCGCCGGCCAAGGGGAAGACTGTCTCTGCGATCCCGAAATTCGTGCCGCCGCAGCTGGCCAAGCTGCAGAAAAGCCCGCCGCCCGGCGCGGGCTGGGCGCATGAGATCAAGTTCGACGGCTACCGGATGCAGCTGCGGACGGTGGACGGCAAGTCGGCGCTGCTGACCCGCAAGGGCCTCGACTGGTCGGAGAAGTTCCCGGCCATCGTGAAGGCGGGCGCAGGCCTGGCCGACAGCATCGTCGACGGCGAGGTGGTGGCGCTGGATCACACCGGCGCGCCGGATTTCGCCGCGCTGCAGGCGGCCATCGCCGACGGCAGGACGGACAACCTGATCTTCTTCGTCTTCGACCTGCTGTTCGAGGGGCGCGAGGATCTGAGGTCGCTACCCTTGCGGGCCCGCAAGGAACGGCTGCAGGCGCTGTTGCAGGGCGCGCCGGAGAACCTGCGCTTCGTCGACCATTTCGAGACCGCCGGCGACGCCGTGCTGCGGTCGGCGTGCCGGATGGACCTGGAGGGGATCGTCTCCAAGAAGCTGGACGCGCCCTACCGCTCGGGCCGCACCGAGGCCTGGATCAAGTCGAAGTGCCGCCAGGGCCATGAGGTGGTGATCGGCGGCTGGACCACCACAGGGGAGGAGTTCCGATCGCTGATCGCCGGCGTCTATCGTGACGGTCGGCTGGTCCATGTCGGTCGGATCGGGACGGGCTTCGGGCGCGAGAAGCTGACCTGGCTGCTGCCGAAGCTCGAGGCGCTGCAGAGCGACACGAGCCCGTTCACGGGGCCTGGCGCGCCGAAGAAGGCCGCCAACGTCCATTGGGTGAGGCCCGAGCTGGTGGCCGAGATCGAGTACGCCGGCTTCACCGGCGACGGCTCGATCCGCCAGGCGGCGTTCAAGGGCCTTCGGGAGGACAAGCCCGCCGGCGAGGTTGAGGCCGAGACGCCGGCGCCGGCCGACGCCGCGCTCGCAGACCCCGCGCCCGCCGCTGCGCGCGTCGCCACATCCCGGCCGGCCGTGACCGTCGCCAAGGGCTCGGCGGTGGTCATGGGCGTGACCATCTCGCACGCGGACAAGGCGCTGTGGCCGGACGCCGGCGACGACAGACCGGTGAGCAAGCTGGACCTCGCCCGCTACTACGAGGCGGTCGGGCCCTGGCTGCTCGCGCACATCAAGGGCCGGCCCTGCTCGATCATCCGGATGCCCGAGGGGATCGCCGGCGAGCGGTTCTTCCAGCGCCACGCGGCCCGGGGATCGTCGGCTCTGTTCACCGAGGTGAAGGTGTTCGGCGACCACAAGCCCTACCTGCAGATCGACCGGCTGGAGGCGCTGATCGCCGCCGCCCAGATCGGGGCGGCTGAGCTGCACCCCTGGAACTGCGAGCCGTTCCAGCCCGAGCAGCCGGGGCGGCTGGTGTTCGACCTGGACCCGGCGCCGGACGTGACGTTCGACGACGTGGTGGCGGCCGCGCGCGACGTGCGGGAGCGGCTGGAGGCGCTGGGACTGGTGGCCTTCTGCAAGACCACCGGCGGCAAGGGGCTGCATGTGGTGACCCCGCTGAAGGCCAAGGGGATCGACTGGCCGACGGCCAAGGCCTTCGCGCGCGGGGTCTGCCAGGTCATGGCGGCGGACGAGCCGGACCGGTTCCTGATCAACATGGCCAAGAAGCAGCGCGGCGGGCGGATCTTCCTCGACTACCTGCGCAACGACCGGATGGCGACGGCGGTGGCCCCGCTCTCGCCACGCGGCCGTCCAGGCGCGCCGGTGTCGTTTCCCCTGACCTGGGCGCAGGTGAAGAAGGGGCTCGATCCCCACAGGTACACGCTGCGCACCGCGCCGGCGCTGGTGGCGAAGCTGACCGCCTGGGAGGACTACTGCGACGGCGAACGGCCGCTGGCGGCGGCGATCAGGAAGCTGGGTAAGGTCTAGGTCCTGGCCCGACCATTTCAATCCCGGCCGAAGCGCAGCAAAGAGCCAGGATCTCCCGAGGTTGGCCGCAGCAGATTCCGGACAACCCGCTGCGCGAGTCTCCGGGATGACAACCGTGTGGGCTCTACGTGGTGGTTTGCGTCCGGCCTGCGCGGCCACGCAGGAACGCCAGCACCGCGGCCTCCTCCGGCCGCAGCAAGGCTAGCGCGCCTTCGCCGAGGGGCGGGGGGACCTCCAGCGCGAAGCCGCCGTCGAGGTAGGCGCTGAGGACGTCCGGGTGGACGTAGCACTTGCGGCAGATGGCGGGGGTGTTGCCGAGCCGCGTCGAGACCTGCTCGATCGCGCGGGTGACGTTCTTCTTGGCGCCAGTCTGGTGCTGGGCGCGGCCGATCTCGGTGAGGGCGACGGCCGCGAGCACCGTGCCGTTCCAGGTGCGGAAGTCCTTGGCGGTGATGTCGCGCCCGCTGATCTCCTTCAGGTAGGCGTTGACGTCCGCCGAGGTGATCGCCTGCGGCTGACCCTCCTCATCCACATACTGGAACAGGTTCTGGCCCGGCAGTTCCTGGCAGCTCTTGACGATGCGCGCGATCCGGCGGTCGCTGACGTCGAGCTTCCAGACCTTGCCGCTCTTGCCCTTGAAGTTGAGCTTCAGCTTCGCGCCTTCGACCTTGGCGTGCCGGTTCTGCAGCGTGGTCAGGCCGTAGCTGTGGTTTTCCTTGGCGTAGGCGCGGTTGCCGACCCGGATCATGGTGGTCTCGAGCAGATGGGCGACGGTGGCCAGGACCTGGCGCCGGCCATGGCCGGGGGCCATCATGTCGGCCTCGATGCGCAGGCGCATGCGCGGCAACGCCTCGGCGAAGCCGATCATATGTTCGAACTTCACGCTCTCGCGGACTTCCCGGAAACGGGGGTGGTAGCGGTATTGCCGCCGCCCGCGCTCGTCGAGGCCGACGGCCTGGATGTGGCCGTCGGGATCGGGGCAGATCCAGACCGACTTCCAGGCCGGTGGGATGACCAGGGATCGGATGCGCTTGAGGACCTCCGGGTCGCTGATGCGGGAGCCGTCCAGATCACGATAGGTGAAGCCCTTGCCGGCCTTGCGCCGGGTGATGCCGGGCTCGTCGGTGGAGGCGTAGGTCAGGCCGGCGGCGCGCGCCGCGCCCTCGCAGTCGTCGCGATCGATGGCGGGCCGCGGTAGCGGCGCCGCGCCGAACGAGCGGTCTTCCCTGAGCGCCTGCAAGGTCGCGGCCAGCAGCACCCCGGGACTGGCGGCGGCGGCCGCCGGGGTCGGGAAGCCCACCAGGATGGGGTCGGTGCGTTCCGGGATGTTTTCGAGCATCGGCGTCCGGGGGGCAAAGGGTCCTCGTGCCGCAACAAAGGGCAGCGCGCCGCTTGTGGTTCCCGGCGCGGCCGGATCGCCGTCAACAAGTCCGTGAAAAGGCCCAGGAACCTTGGCGGGCCGACGCTGTTGATCCGCCATTGGGTTCGAGATTTGTTGCATGAGCGCGCCTGCCGCCACCGATGTCCTGCACAAGCCGAGGTCGCGCGGGCTGTCCCTGGCGGTGGTCGCCAAGACACTGCGCGATTTCGGCCTCGACCGGATTCCCACGATCTCCGCGGGGGTCACCTTCTACGCCCTGTTGGCGATCTTTCCGGCGATCAGCGCCACGGTCTCGCTCTACGGCCTGTTCGCCGACGTGGCGGCGACCCAGAAGGCCATCCACGGCCTGCGCGGCATCATCCCGGAGGGCGCGGTCAGCGTGATCGGCGACGAGCTGGCGCGGCTGATAAGCGCCCCGCACGGCTCGCTGGGATTCGCCTTCGTGGTCAGCATGGCGATTTCGCTGTGGAGCGCCAACGCGGGCTTCAAGGCGCTGCTCAGCGCCCTGACCCAGGCCTATGAGGAGCGCGAGACTCGCGGGTTCATCCGCTTCACCCTGGTCTCCCTGGCCTTCACGGTTGCCGCCGTGGCGCTGGCGTCCGCGGCGGTGGCGGTGAGTGCGGTGGCGCCGCCGCTGCTGGAGTGGCCGGTCCTGCTGCTGGCGCTGTTCGGCGGGATCTCACTGCTCTACCGCTACGGCCCGAACCGGACCCAGCGAGCGCACTGGATCACCCCCGGCAACCTGCTGGCCTCCGTGGCCTGGGTGGCGATGTCGGCCGGCTTCTCCTGGTACGTGGCGCACTGGGGCAGCTTCGACCGCACCTTCGGCTCGCTGGGCGCGGTGGCCGGCTTCATGACCTGGATCTGGCTGTCGGTGATGGTGATCCTGTTCGGCGCCGAGCTTAACGCGGCTTTCGAGAAGGCCGCGCTCAAGCCTGACGAGCTCAGGTCCGAGACCGCCAAGCCGGCGCGATGATCGAGGCGAGACCCATGGAGGCGCGGTCCGCCTCGCGCCTTCCCGAGTGCGAAGGCTGGCGGTTCGAGCCCAAGTGGGACGGCTTCCGATGCCTGGCGGCCAAGGAGGGCGCGCGGGTCGAGCTGCACGCCAAGTCCGGCAAGCCGCTCGGCCGCTATTTCCCGGAGGTGGTGGCGCGGCTGGCGGCGGTGGAGGCCGAGCGGTTCCTGCTCGACGGCGAGCTGCTGATCGAGCTCGAGGGCGCGCCGTCTTTCGAGGCGCTGCAGATGCGGCTGCATCCGGCCGAGAGCCGCATCCGCAAGCTGTCGGCGCAAGCTCCGGCCGTGCTCGCGCTTTTCGATATGCTGCTGAGCCCGGCGGGCGAGGACCTGCGCCCGCTGCCATGGCGGCGCAGGCACGCGGCGCTGGAGGCGTTCGTGGCGCGCCATGGCGACCACGCCCTGCGCCTGACGCCGGGGACCGAGGACCGGGGCGCGGCCGAGGGATGGCTTGCGGCGGGGCGGCTCGAGGGCGTGGTCGCCAAGCGCGCCGACGGACCCTACCTCGAGGGCGAGCGGGCGATGGTGAAGGTCAAGCGCCTGCGCACCGCCGACTGCGTCGTCGGCGGCTTCCGCTTCGCCGCCGGGAGCCAGAGCAAGATCGGCTCGCTGCTGCTAGGGCTCTACGACGAGCGCGGGCGGCTGGATCATGTGGGCCACACGTCCGGCCTGGCGGCGGTCGACCGGGACGACCTGACGCGGCAGGTGATGGCCCTGCGCGGCGGGGCGGGGTTCAGCGGCGACGCGCCGGGTGGGCCGAGCCGCTGGTCGACGGAGCGGTCGACGGAATGGACGCCGCTGAAGCCCGAGCTGGTGGTCGAGGTGTCCTACGACCACGTCTCAGGTGGGCGCTTCCGGCACGGCACACGGCTGCTGCGGTTGCGGCCCGACAAGGCGCCCGATCAGTGCACGATGGACCAGTTGGCGCAGTGACCGGCTTCGTCCATGCTCTGCTCCGGAACAGGCTCGGCAGGCGGCGCGTTGCCGGGTTGGATGGCGCGGACATGCTGCTGAAAGCCGGCGATACCTGTTGGCGGGCGGAACGCGCGGATCGCGGCGCCCTGATCATCGACATGGCGGAATATTTCGCCGCTGCGAAGGCGGCGTTCCTGGCGGCCCGCTCGACCATTCACCTGCTCAACTGGGCGTTCGACCCTGACACCCTGTTCGAGCCACGGGCCAGCGGGTCGGCCCGGCCCGAGGACCGCATCGGGCCCTTCCTGCGCAAGCTCGCCTGCGACCGGCCGGAGCTGGACGTGCGGATCCTGTGCTGGAAGTCGGCGCTGCCGATCGCCGCGACCCAAGGGTTCTTCCCACACCGGGCCAAGAAGTGCTTCGACGGGACGCCGGTGAAGTTCCTGCTGGACGCCTCGGTGCCCCTGGGCGCCTGCCATCACCAGAAAATGATCATTGTCGACGATGCGGTGGCTTTCTGCGGCGGCGGCGACATCGCCCCAGACCGCTGGGACACCGCGGCCCACCTCGACCACGATCCGCGACGGCGCAAGTCGCGGCGCAGCACCAAGGACTTCGCCTCGCGACACGAGCTGATGAGCGTGGTCGAGGGGCCGGCCGCCGCAGCGCTGGGCGCGCTGTTCCGGGACCGCTGGCGGCGGGCGACCGGCGAGACGCCGCCGTCCGCGGCCCGGCGCGGCGAAGGGCTGTGGCCGGAGCGGATCGCGCCCGACTTCCGTGGCATCGCCGCGGGCATCTCGCGCACCATCCCGCGCTGGAGCGGCGCCCTGGCGGTGCGTGAGAACGAGGCGCTGCACCTGGCGGCGATCAAGGCGGCGCGCCGCTGCATCTATCTGGAGAACCAGTATGTCACCTCGCCGCTGATCGCCGAGGCGCTGGCCGAGCGCCTTGCAGAGGCCGACGGGCCGGAGGTGGTGCTGGTGTCCACGGCGCATTCGCCGAGCTGGTTCGACCAGGCGACCATGGACCGCGCCCGCTCGCGCTTCCTGCGCGCGGTCGCTGCGGCCGATCGGCATGGGCGTTTCCGCGCCTATCTGCCGGTCACCAAGGATGGCGAATTCATCATCGTGCACGCCAAGCTGGCGGTCATCGACGATCGGCTCTTGCGCATCGGCTCGGCCAACCTTGTAAACCGTTCCATGGGCTTCGACACCGAATGCGACCTGTCGTTCGAGGCGCGGTCGGCGGACCGGCCGGCGCGCGCCACGATCGCGGCGCTGCGCACGCGGCTGATCGCCCACTGGCTGGGCTGCGGCCGGCCCGAGGTGGAGCTGGCGATCGCCGAGGCCGGCGGCGTCGGGGCGGGGATCGAACGGCTGCGCGCGGCCGGCTTCACCCGCCTGCATCCCCTGACGCCATCGCCGCTGGGTCCGCTCGCGGCGGTAGTCGCTTCGTGGCACCTCGGCGATCCTGTCGGGGTCACCGACTCCTGGCGGCCGTGGAAGCGGGGCGCGGCACTGCAATTGCGGCGCGAGATCGCGGCGGCGGCGCTGGACGTGGGCGGCGCCTGCGCAGAAGTCGTCAAGCCGACGGCGGCCTAGCGCGCCGGATGGTCAGGATCCTCACCTACAACGTGCATCGCTGCGTGGGCGTCGACGGCCGCCTCGACGTCGGCCGCATCGCCGCCGTGATCGCCGCCCAGGCCCCGGACATCGTCGCGCTGCAGGAGGTCGACGTGGGCCGCGCCCGCACTGGTCATGTTGACCAGGCGGTCGCGATCGCCCAGCGGCTGAACATGACGTCGCGTTTCAACGCCACGGTGAAGGTGGAGGAGGAGCTTTACGGCGACGCGCTGCTGACCTGCTTCCCGGAGCGGCTGGTGAAGTCGGGGCCGCTGCCCGGCTACCGGCCGATGCCGCGGCTGGAGCCGCGCGGCGCCCTCTGGGTGGCGGTGACGGTGGGCAAGGCGGAACTGCACGTGATCAACACCCACCTGGGCCTGGTGCCGATGGAGCAGCGGGTCCAAGCCCGGGCGTTGGCGAGCCAGGACTGGCTCGAACACCCTGAGCGCGCCGATCCGGCGATCCTGCTGGGCGATTTCAACGCCGGCGCGTCGAGCTTCGTGGCGCGCTGTCTGCTGAGCCGGCTCAGCGACGCGCGCCGGGCCGCCAGCCACCGCACCCCGACCTTCCCGTCGCGCCTGCCGGTGGGGCAGATCGACCATGTGTTCGTCAGCCCGGGCGTGAAGGTGCGCTCGATCCATGTGCCGAACGACATCCTGGCCCGCCAGGCGTCGGACCACCTGCCGCTGGTGGTGGACTTCGAGCTGTAGCGGAACCCGGCCCGCGGGGCGTCGTTCCGCCGTCATGACCGGACCCCTCGTCACCGCCATCGGCATCGGCGCCGCCCTCTGCTCGATGAGCAGTTTCGCGCCGCAACTGGCCAAGATCCTGCGCGAAAAGGACGCCAGCTCGGTGTCGCTGAAGATGTTCGTGCTGACCGTGACCGGCTTCAGCCTGTGGATCGCCTATGGGGCGATGCTGGGTTCCTGGCCGCTGGTGGCCAGCAACGCGGTGTGCCTTGCGCTGAGCGCTGCGATCCTGGCAGCCAAGTGGCGGTTCAGCCGACGCGGCGAAGGATCCGACGTGCGTCCGGCGCGAGAGGCCGATACCGAACTGTCGGCCCGGGTCTAGGCGTCTGCTCCGAGCTTCGCGCTTGCTCCACCGCGCGCGGCCGTGGTATTAATTGATAGGTTATTGGAAATGGCGGCCTTGGGACGGGGCCGACGGGAGCAGGACGTGGCGGACAAGATCTGGGCCCACTCGGGCGACTCTCACTTCATCGAGCCCAAGGGGCTGTGGCACGAGATCATGCCCAAGGCGCTGGCCGACCGGATGCCCTGGACCGAGCAGCTCGACGAGCACATCGAGCTGATCCATGTGGACGGCGAGACCTACCAGTTCCCGACGCCGACCGTGTCGAAGCGAAAGGACGGCCGGCCGTCCATGCACGAGATGTCTAGCAGCGCGCCGGGTGCGCGCGACCTGAAAGCCCGGATCGCCGACCTGAACCAGGAAGGCATCTGGGGCGAGGTGGTCTACTCCTCGATCGGCATCTGGGAAGGCATGATCAAGGATCGCGAGCTGATCCGCGAGGCCGCCAAGGCCCAGAACGTCTGGAAGGTCCGCGAGGTGCAGGGCATCGCCCCCGATCGTCTGATCGCGGTCGCCTCGATCCCGATGCGCAATGTCGAGGACGCGGTGGCGGCGGCGACGCACGCCGCCGAGGTCGGCCTCTACGCCGTCGGTCTGCCGACGCCGGCGCTGCCGAATTCGCGCAACTGGGATGACAGCGTGCCGCCGCTGAACAGCGACTACTGGGAGCCGCTGTGGCAGCGGCTGGAGGACACCGGCCTCGTCGGCGCGTTCCATATCGGCGGCGACGCCACCGAACACACCATGTACCGCGGGCCGGGTGGGGCGATCATGAACTACACCAATTCCACCTACAGCGGTCAGCGCGCGGCGATGGTGATGGTGGCCTCGGGCGCGCTGGACCGGCATCCGGAGCTGCGGATCCTGGTGTCGGAAGGCGGCGCGTCGTGGGTGCCGTTCCTCGGCGACCGGATGGACGAGGCCGACCGCCAGCACCACATGTTCGTGAAGCCGAAGCTGTCGCGCTCGCCCAAGGAGATCCTCTACGAGCAGGTCTACACCTCGTTCCAGCACGAGGAATCGGCGATCCCGACCCTGACCTCGTCGGGCTACCGCAACGTGATGTGGGGCAGCGACTATCCGCACCTGGAAGGCACCTACGGCCACACCCAGGAGACCCTGCACGCCCTGTTCGACAAGGAGCCGGCCTGGGTGAAGGACCGCATCACCCAGGGCAGCTTCAAGGAGCTTTTCCCGCACGTGTCATCGCCCCCGACGGCGGCGGCCCGCCAGCCGGAGACGGTGGCTTAGGTCAGATCCAGTAGGGCGCCGCGCCGTAAGGGCTGTAGTAGGCGAACAGCGTCTCGCGGAAGCTGTGGTCGCCGCCGCCGAGGGCGGCCAGTTCGTCGTTGCTGAACTTGGGGGCGGCTTCCAGCGCGGCCTTGTCGAGCGGCGTCACGTAGCCGCCGAGCCGGGGCTCGTATTTCAGCACCGACCAGGGCACCGGGTGGATGTGGTCGCCGACGCCCAGGAAGCCGCCGAACGAGATCAGGGCGTAGCGGACCTGACCCGAGATCTTGTCGATGGACAGGTCCTTCAGCCTGCCGATCCGTTCGCCCTGGGTGTTGAGGATCGCCGTGTCGATGGCGCGGCTGGCGGTGATCAGGCTGTGGTCGGCGGGGGTGGTCACGGGTTTTTGGCTGGCGTCGTCGGGCATGGTGGCCTCCTGCGTTTGCAGGAAAATGGCCCGCGCGCGCCGTTGTTCCGGGCGCCCCAGCGTCTAGGATGCCGGCAAGACGCAGATCAGGGAGGATGCATGACCGCCAAGAGCCTCACGGGCGAGTTTTTCCAGCTCGGCTATGTGACGCGCAACCTCGACCGGGCGATCGCCCTCTACCGCGAGCGCTACGGCGTGACGGAGTGGCTGCGCTTCGACACCGCATCCAGCATGCCGCCCGGCACGCCGGGACCGTTCATGGAGGTGGCGCTGGCCTACAATGGGCCGGTGATGCTGGAGCTGATCCAGCCGGCGCCCAGCGATCCGGGCATCTACGGCGAGGCGCTGCGCGACGACGGCGGCGTGAACCTCCATCACCTGGGCTACCTGTCCGAGGAGCCGCGGTTCGGGACCCTGGCGACGGACTACGAGGCGCAGGGCTTCGATGTGCCGGTGAAGCTGAGCAGCCCGATGGGCTTGTCGCTGATCTACGTCGACACGCGGTCCGACAACGGGCTCTACAGCGAGTACGTCTGCCTGGCGGAGGGCGGGAAGCAGTTCTTCGGACAGGTGCCGCGGAACAACTGATCGCATTTCTCCTCACCGGCACGGCGGGGGAGGAGGACCGCGATGCGGTGGAGGGGGCGCGGGGCAGGCGCGCTGACCTCAAACGATGTCGCCGCGGCCTTGCGCCTCCTCCGTCAGTCCGCTGCGCGGACTGCCACCTCCCCCGCTTCGCTGCGCTCCGCAGGGGAGGAGAGGATCAGGCCGCGACCTTCGCGGCGCCCGCCTTGGGCATGATCTCCTCGGAGACCCAGCGCATCCAATCGAGGTAGGCCTCGTAGCTGGCCAGGGGCGGGGATTGCAGCATGGTCTCGGTGACCCCGAGTTCCGTCAGCTTGCCCACGATGTCGAGCATGTAGCCGACGTCCTGCTTGCCGAAAGCCTCGGGCGGGGCCTCGAGGGCGACGTGGCCGTCGCCGAGCTTCAGGTTCGACATCGAGTAGCAGAGCTCGATCGGCCGGCCATGGTAGTCCTTCTGCGAGCGGATGTAGTCCATCTTCGCGGGCAACTGGTCGGGCTTGGTCAGGAAGGGCTGCCAGCCCGCGCCATAGCGCGCGACCCGGCGCAGGACGGCGTCGACGTCGCCGCCGAACCAGATCGGGATGCCGCCCTTGCGCTCCGGGCGAGGTGAAGCGGCGATGTCCTTGAACTGGAAGTACTTGCCCTCGTAGCTCGCGACCTCGTTGGTCCAGATCGCCAGCATGGCCTGGATCTGCTCCTCGCAGATCGCGCCGCGGTGCTCGAAGTCGACCCCCATCAGGTCGAACTCCTCCTTCAGCCAGCCGACGCCGACGTTCATCACCGCCCGCCCGTTCGAGAGCCAGTCGAGGGTGGCCCACATCTTTGCCTGGGCGATCGGGTGCACCAGCGGGAGGATGGTGATGCCCGACGCGAGCTGGATCTTGGTCGTGACGCCGGCCAGGAATGAGAGGGCGGTGGTCGCGTGGGGGTAGTGGTCGCCGGAAAGCTCGATGTGGTCGGCCGGGATCGCGAAATGCTCGGGGACCTTCACCTTCACGAAACCCAGCTGTTCGGCGAGCTGCACCGCCTTGATCTGCTGCGCGGTGGTGACCTCTGCGTGCCACTCGGGCACCCCGAGGGCCTTCACGCGGGCAGCGTTCAAGAGCGCAGTGACGAATTTCATGACGGCCTCCCTGGCGTTTGTTGGCCGTTCCGTAGCAGGCGACGCAGGCTCTGGCGAACACTATCCCAAATGCCGTGAGGCCCGGCGGACGCCTCGGACGGAGCGTCGGCGCGCAGCCATTATCGCTCAAGGTCGTTCTGCCCCCGAACAGGGGACGCACCCGCGCATGACGCTCAGCCAGATCCTGGCGTTCGGACTGATCATCTGCACGCTGGGCCTCTTCGCCTGGGGTCGCCTCCGTTACGATCTGATCGCCCTGGGCTCGCTGCTGGCCGGCGTGCTGATCGGCATCGTGCCAGCCGCCCACGCCTTCGACGGGTTCAAGAGCGACGTGGTGGTGATCATCGCCATGGCCCTGGTGGTCAGCGTCGCCTTCGAACGCAGCGGCCTCGTGGAGCTGGTCATGCGGCCGGTGCTGGCGCGCCTGAACCGCGAGCAGCAGCAGGTCCCGGTGCTGGCGGCGGCGACGGCGCTGCTGTCGATGGCCACCAAGAATGTCGGCGCGCTGGCCATCCTGATGCCCGTGGCGCAGCAGCTGGCGCGACGGACGGGGACCGCGCCTTCGCGGCTGCTGATGCCGATGTCGTTCGCCTCGCTGCTGGGCGGGCTCGTGACGCTGGTCGGCACCTCGACCAACATCATCGTCTCGCAGGTTCGCGAGAAGACCCTCGGCCGGCCCTTCGGCATGTACGACTTCGCGCCAGTCGGGCTGGGCCTGACCGCGATGGGACTGGTGTTCCTGTTCTTCGCCTACCGGCTGCTGCCGAAGGACCGGGTGAGCCATGCGCCGCTGACCGAAGCCCTGGCGGAGAAGGTCTTCGTCACCGAGGCCGAGATCCCGGCGGACTGGACCCTGGGACCGAAGCGGCTGGGCGACATCCGCAAGGCCGGCGGCGGGGAAGCCGAGATCATCTCGCTTATCCGCGACGGCGACAGGCGGCTTCGGCCCCACGCCAACACCCAGGTGCAGCCCGGCGACGTGCTGCAGCTGGAGGGCGATCCTAACGTGCTGCACCGGCTGATGGCCGACCTGCGCCTGTCCCCGCACCGCTCCGACCGGCCGCTGGAGCGGGGAGCCGACAGCGCCCATGACGAGGTGCGCTCGGTGGAAGCGGTGGTGGGCTCCGACTCCGCCCTGATCGGCAGCTCGATGAAGCGCGTGGACCTTCAGTCGCGCTTCAACGTCAAGCTGCTGGCCGTCGCGCGCCCGGGGCGCCGCGTGACCCAGCGGCTCGGCATCGCGCCGATTCAGGCTGGCGACATCCTGGTCCTGCGGGGGCCCGAGTCGGCGCTGCCGCCCGCCCTGGCCGAACTCGGCGCCCTGCCGCTGGCCGAGCGGACGGTACGGCTTGGCGCCAGGCGGCCGCTGGTGCTGCCGGCAGTGATCCTGGCGGCCGCGATGGTGCTGGTGGCGCTCAAGGTGTTGCCGGTGGCGATCGCCTTCACCCTGGCCGCCTTCCTGATGGTGCTGTTCCGGACCATCTCGATGCGCGACGCCTACAACTCGCTGGACGGCACGGTGCTGGTGCTGATCGCGGCGCTGACGCCGGTGAGCGAGGCGTTGCAGCGCACCGGCGGCGTCGACCTCATGGCTGCGAACCTGGCGGTGCTGTTCATGCACATGCCGCCGCTGCTGATCATCGGCGCATTGATGCTGGCCTCGATGCTGTGCGCGCCATTCCTGCACAACGCGCCGACCGTGCTGATCATGGCCCCGGTGGCGGTCGGGATCGCCCAGCGGCTGGGAATCTCGGCCGACGCGCTGCTGATGGCGGTGGCCACCGGCGCCGCCTGCGACTTCCTCACCCCCGTCGGTCACCAGTGCAACACCCTCGTGCTGGGGCCGGGCGGTTACCGGTTCAGCGACTACCCGAGGCTCGGCGCACCGCTGTCGGCGGCGGTGATCGTGGTCGGGACGCTGTTGATTGGAGCGGTCTGGCTAGGGCGGTAGCGGCCTGCCGAGGTGGCTCCCAGGCTGGAACGAGGGCCGGGCCTTTGGGTTCTCTCTCCCACGAAGACAGGAGGTCGAAATGCCCAACGACAACCCGCAACAGACGGATTCGCAGAAGCAGTCCCAGCAGGCGGGCCAATCCATGACCGGCCCCGGCGAGGGCGCCGGAACGACCGGCCAGGGCGAGAAGCTGGCCGCCAGGACCGGCCAGGCCGGCGGCCAGAAGACCCCGGCCGAGCAGCGCAGCTTCACGCCCGATGATGCGGACCAGCGCTCGGCCAGCACGGCCGCCGAGACCGGCCGGGATCCGGAAACCGACCGCGGCCAGGGCGGACAGTCCGGCGGAGGCGTGGAACGCTAGCGCGCGCTCGAAACGGGCCTTCTGACGGACCCGCAGGCCGCCGCCCCAGGAACGCGCGCGCTCCCTCAACGTTAGCGCGACGCGGCGCATCGGCGCCGAGCGTGAGGAGGGACGGACGGATGACGCGACGGCTGGAAGGAAAAACGGTGGCGATCCTGGCCACGGATGGATTCGAGCAGGCGGAGCTGATCACGCCCTGCGAGGAGCTACGCAAGGCGGGGGCCAAGGTCGAGGTGGTCTCGCCCAAGTCCGGCCAGATCCAGGGCTTCGACCACCTGATGCCCGACCAGCTGGTCACCGTCGACAAGACGCTCGGGGAGGCCCGGCCCCAGGATTACGACGGGCTGGTGATCCCGGGCGGAACGAACAATCCGGACCATCTGCGCATCGACGAGGAGGCGCTGGCGTTCGTGCGCGACTTTTTCAAGACGGGACGACCGGCCGGGGTGATCTGCCATGCGCCGTGGGTGCTGATCAACGCGGGCCTGGCGCGCGGGCGCCGCCTGACCAGCTACAAGTCGATCCGCCGCGACCTGGAGAACGCCGGCGCCACTGTCCTCGACGAGGCGGTGGTGAAGGATGGGCAGCTGATCACCAGCCGCGATCCGGGCGACCTGCCGGCCTTCTGCGCCGCGCTGGTGGAGGAGATCGGGGAGGGCGGGCGGGCGGCCTAGCCGCGCTCCATCCGGGCCAGGGCCGCCGTCACGATCCGCCATCCGGTCTCTGACGCGGGACCGGCCGTTGCGAACGCCTCCTCCATCAGGCGCATCTGCACGCCGGTCAGCTCGGCTTCCAGCCGATGGCCCTCCTCGGTGAGCACCAGCTGCCTGACCCGGCGATCCTCGCCGGCGGTGGCTTCCACGAGCCGCATCTCGGTCAGTTGGCGGAGGGGCGCGTTGACGGCTTGCTTGCTCACGGCCAGCACCGCCAGCAGGCCCTTCACCGAGATGCCGGGGTGGCGGCCGACAAAATAGAGGATGCGGTGGTGCACACGCCCGAGCCCGCGGCGCGCCAGGATCCGGTCGGGCCCGTCAGTGAAGGCGCGATAGGCGAAGTAGACCTGCTCGATCGCGTCCCGCAGCTCGGCCTGGCGATTTAGGTCAATCATATTGACATTTTAACGCCGCGAAACTACGCCTGTCGATAGGTCAATGTTATTGACATATGAGAGGCGGCCATGGCGGTGATGTCGGAACGGGTGCGCGACCTGCGAGCCTCGCCGGTCCGCGCCATGCTGGAGGCCAGCCAGCGGCCGGAGATGATCTCCTTCGCGGGCGGGCTGCCGGCGGCCGAGAGCTTCCAGGACCTCAAGCTGTCCGCGCCGCCGGCCGAGCTGCTGCAATACGGCCCCACCGAGGGCGAGCCGGCGCTGCGCCGCCGGATCGCCCAGGAGCTGGCCGGCATCGGCCTCGACTGCCCGGCCGAGCGGGTGCTGGTGTTGTCGGGCTCGCAGCAGGGCATCGACCTGGCCGCCAAGCTGTTCGTCGACCCGGGCGCGGCGGTGGCCGTGGAATCGCCGGCCTATCTGGCGGCGTTGCAGGTGTTCAGGTTCTTCGGGGCGCGGCTGCAGGTGCTGGAGCGGGGCCGGGCCGGGCACGGGTGGCGCGCCGACGATCTGCCGCGGCTCGCCTACGTCACGCCGACGTTCCAGAACCCAACAGGCGCCTGCTGGACGTTGGACGAGCGCGCCGAACTGGCCGACGCCTGCGAGCGGACCGGGGCAGTGCTGTTCGAGGACGATCCCTATCGCGACCTGGCCTATGATCCCTGCGAGCGGCGGCCGATCGCAGGGCTGATGCGGCGGGGCTCGTGGATCTACCAGGGCTCGTTCTCCAAGAGCATCGCGCCCGGGCTGAGGCTCGGCTTCCTGGCGGCGTCCGAGGACCTGTTCCCCCACCTCTCCCGGCTGAAACAGGCTGCGGACCTGCACTCCAACCGGCTCAGCCAATGGATGGTGCTGCGGCATCTCGAGGATCCGGCGCGAGCGGCCCGGCTGGCCTGGCTGGTGGCCCGTTATCGCAGCAAGCGCGACCGTTTCGCGGCGGCGCTCGAGCGTCACCTGGGCGGGCGCGCCGACTGGGAGGTCCCGCCTGGCGGTCTGTTCTTCTGGGTGAGGCTGCGTTCGGGTTTCAGCGCTGCCCGCCTTCTTGAACGGGCGACCCTGCGCAACGTGCTGTTCACGCCGGGCGAGCACTTCCTGGCCGCGCCCGGACCGCCGTGCGAGGCGATGCGGCTCAATTTCAGCCACGCGGACGAGACGGCGGCCGAGCAGGGGCTGGCCGTGCTGGGCGAGCTGCTGGCCGACAGCTAGCCCAAATCCATGCCACGCGCGCCTGGCGGCTTGTCCCCGACGCCGCGCCGATGAACACTGAGGGCGCACGGCGGCGAGCCAGCGGCCGGCCCAAATGTGTTCAGGGAGGTCTTCGGGATGGAAGTCGTCGGCGGGATGGATGTCGTCGGCCAGCTGCCGGCCACGGTGCAGGAGCTGTTCGGGCTGCAGGGGAAGGTCGCCCTGGTGCTGGGTGGCGGCTACGGCATGGGCGAGGCCTGCGCCAAGTGGCTGGCCCACGCCGGCTGCGACGTCGTGATCGGCGAGATCATCCCCGAACGGGCCGAACGCGTCGCCGCCGACATCCGCAGCATGGGCCGCCGCAGTCACGCCGCGATCGGCGACATGACCGACCATGCGACGGTCGACCGGCTGTTGCCCGAGGCCGAGGCGGAACTCGGCGGGATCGACATCCTGGTCTCGATCATCGGCCAGGCCGGCTGGTTCACCTTCCTGGACATGTCGGCCGAGGACTGGGCGCTCGATCAGCGCCGCAACCTCGAATACTTCGTGCACTGCAGCCAGTGGGTGGCCAGGTCGATCGCGCGGCGCGGAACCGGCGGGGCGATCTGCGCGATCGCGTCGGTGGACGGCATCGGGCCCTCGCCGATGCACGCGTCCTACGGCGCGGCCAAGGCCGGCATCATCAGCATGGTCCGGACCATGGCCAGCGAACTGGCCGAGTTCGGGATCCGGGTGAACTGCATCGCGCCAGGCACCACCAAGACCCCGCGCGCCATCTCGCGCAGCAGCTACGAGGCGGTGGACGAGCGGGCCAAGACCATGGGCATCCCGCTCGGCCGCGCCGGCCACACCAGCGAGATCGCCCGCGCGGTGCTGTTCCTGGTCTCCGACATGTCGCCCTACGTCACGGGCATCACCCTGCCGCTCGACGGCGGCTGGCTGGTGATGCGGCCGGACATCGGCAGCGGCAACCGGCGGTGACGGCGGCGGAGCGCTCCGCCTGAGAGGCAGTGGGGCGAGGGAGTGGTCACCCCCGGCTGGGGACCGCCACCACCGCGAAGCCGGGGCAGGTGCTCTCGCCGCGCTGGTTGACCACGTTGGTCTCCAGCCGGACGCGGTGTTCGCCGTCCTGGGTGAACTTCTCGACCACCACACCCGTCACGGTCAGCACGTCGTTCTTCCGGTTTACCGTGCGGTACTGGCAGCTGAGCTCGCGGATCTCCGCCTCGTCGCCGATCCAGGCGGTCAGCGCGTTGACGATGTAGGCGAAGCGAAGGGTGCCCATGCCGATGGCGCCCTCGTGGCCAGCGGCGCGGCCGGCCTCGTCGTCCATATGGATCGGGATGAACTCGTCGTTGACCGCGGCATAGCGGTTCCAGTGCATGAAATCGGTCTTGCGCGACCAACTGGGCAACCGGTCGCCGACTTCCACATCCTCGAAGAACACATTGATGGTCATGGGATTCTGTCCGCCCGGTAACGCAGGACCGTGAGGATGCGGCGGCGGACCAGCTGGCCGGTCTGGTTGGTCCATTCGAGTTCGTTGTGGACGTAGATCGTCAGGCCGAGGCGGCCCCGGCGCTCCTCGAAGTCCGCGAGGCGGGCGCGGCTGGTGATCACGTCGCCCGGCCGCATCGGCACACCGTAGGTATCCTTCATGCCGCCGTTCATGCTGGCCAGGCCTGGGCCGCCAAGCGGCGTGACACGGGTGGCGGGACGGGGGCGGTCGATCGGCCAGGTGAACGGGTTGAAGTCCTGGGGCGCGATCACGCCGCCCCAGCGGGTGGTGCGGGCGTAGTCCTCGTCCCAGTAGATCGGCGGCGGCGTCTCGGGCCAGTAGGTGGCGATCGCCCAGCGCCGGATGTCCGACGGCGCGATCGGGGGCGACAGCCGCGACGGCTTCCACCGGCCCTTCGCCTCGATCATCGCCGGACTGATCAGGGTCTCGGTCGGTTCGTCCATGCCGCGCCTCCTCCAGGCCCCTCGATGGAGCCTGGAGCCGCCCGGCGCAAGACCGGGATCAGCCCGCGCCGACGATCCGCGGCGTGACCGAGCGCTCCTCGCGGACGGTGCGCGGACGGTCGAGGTCGAGCATGTTGAGGAGGTTGACCCGCGCCCGGCTGACCCGGCTCTTCAGCGTGCCGACCGGACAGCCGCAGATCAGCGCGGCCTCGTCGTAGCCGCAGCCGGCCACGGCGACCAGCACCAGGGCTTCGCGCTGCTCCGCGCTGAGCCGCATCAACGCCCGGCGCAGTTCGTCGACTTCCAGCGACGAGTCCGCCTCCGGGAAGGTGGAGAAGCCGGCGTCCGCCTCATCGAGGGGCTCCATCTTCCAGGTGCGGCTGCGGTCGGACAGGAACTGATTGTGCAGGATCTTGAAGAGCCACGCCTTCAGGTTGCTGCCCGGCGTGAAGCTGGCCCGGGCTTTCCAGGCTCGGGCCAGCGCATTCTGAGTCAGGTCATCGGCCATGGCCGAGTCGCGGCAGAGGGAGGATGCGAAGGCGCGCATGCGCGGGATGAGCCCGGTCAGCGCAGCTTCGAACTCCTGATCGGCGGTACGATGGGGAGGCATGCGGTCACGTCGGTCAGCTTGAGTGGGGAGGGTCTAGGGAACCTATCTTTGACAACTCCGGGGGCGGTGATCCTTACTAAATATGGTTTATCTCAGGCTTGTGAACAACGTGGCCAGAAAATCTTGAATCTATGGGACGATTGGAACGAAATAACCTCAACCCGAGTTTCACTTTAACGGGCGTTTGGACTAATTGAGGCAAAAATTGGACTTCGAGACCGCGGTTGCCCTGCGCGCGGCGACTGTCCCGCTTGATGCCACCTTGATTCGCACCTCCGGTTTCTTCGTGGTCGGCGACGGGGGCGCGGGGACCTATGTTCGGTCTGCTACGGAACCGGCGTACCCGGCCTTTTCCCTGCTGTCGGCCGACGGCGCGTTCTGGCGGTACATTCGTGACGCGCGGGGGGTGAACGCCAAGGCCTTCGGCGCGCGGGGCGACGCAACCCTTGAGCGTGCCTTTGCCCTGCAGGGCGGAACCGACGACGCACCTGCAATCCAGAACGCCATCGACTTCGCGGTGTATGGCGGCCACGACCCGGTCTATCTGCCGGCGGGCGTCTACCGCATCGCGGACACGATCCACCTTGGCTACGGCGCCGGCGGCTTCGAAGGCGCGAGCCTGGAAGGCGACGGACCTAGCTACCGCGGTCAGATGGGCGGGACCGCCATCTACGCCGCCTTCTCCGATCGGCCGGCCCTCGCCGTCCAGGGCGCTCGCATGACCCGGATCCGCCGGCTGAGCCTGATCGGCCTGAACGGCGGATGGATCATGGCGCGGAAGCTGATGAGGCCTGACCGCGCGGCGGACGACACCCAGATTGAGGCCTGGGTCGACCCGCAGCTTCACCCCAACGCCGCCAGTCGCTACGCCCCCTACGCCGGCGTGGCCATCGACCCCTATGCGGGCGCCGCGCCGACGCCGGCCTATCCGCCGGTCCGCTATCCTCCGATGCTGGGGCCGACGCCGCAGTACGGCAAGGCGTTCTCGTCCGACGTGCTGATCGAGGACTGCTACCTCGGCGGCTTCGTGGTGGGTGTGGCGATCCACCCCTGCGATGCGTCGGGCAACGGCGATTTCATCCGCCTGCGCAACTCGATCGTCGAGCTTTGCGCCTATGTGATCAGCGCAGGTGACAGCCAGGGCCGGGAGGTCTCGGCGCTGCAATGCGGCATGACCCTGTTCCACACCGGCGTGGCCAATACGGCGCACGGGCGCCAGCAGGGCCAGCTGGATTTCACATCCGAGATGACCTCCTGGGAGAGCGGGATCCAGATCCTGGGCATCGGCTCGGCCGCCTACGCCGGGCCGTTCAATTTCCGCGGCGGCTATTCGGAGAGCCTGTGGCGGATCGGCGACTGGGGCGCGGGGCCGGCGCAGATGGCCGCGCCGCTGGTATTCGACAGCCACTCGTTCAGCTTCACGTCCCAGATGGCGCCCGAGCGGGGGACGCCGGCGACGGTGCTGTCGGCGCCCAGCGGTCAGGCCACACTGCGCGGCTGCATGCTGAAGAATTTCGCGGATGTGCTGATGTTCGGCGGCGATCCCGCGCTCTACGCGATCGAGGATTGCGGCGTGTTCGCCGGTTCCCGCGCCGGCACGCTGGCCCGGGCCCGGCCGCTCGCCGCGGACAAGGCCGCGCACGACGTGCTGGCCGGCGGCGTCTGCTTCACGCCCGTCGCGCCGGCGGCTTGGCCGGCGCGGTTCGGGGTGGCTACGGGCCTCTTCAAGCTGGACACCGGCGCGTTGGTCAGCTCGGCGAGCGTCGGGGAGACCGCCGAGGCCAGACCCGGCATCCCGATTTGCGCCTGGTCGCGTCAGGCGACGGTGGGCGCGCAGGTTCTGGCGTGTCCGCCGCGTTGGCGGCGCTTCGACAAGGCGAGGCTGTCCGGGGCTGCTTTCAAGGCGGCCGATGGGCGCCTGACGGCCACCTTTCCGAAGCTCGCGGGTGACGCCGGCCTGGCCCCGGGCGACCTGCTGGTCGACGCCGCCAGCGCGACCCTGTTCCGCGTGCGGGCGGTGAGCGGGACTGCGCCAGCCACGGTCACGGCAGACATCTGGAACAATTGCCGCCGGGCCGCCGACGTCTGGGAGACCCTGGTCCCGTTCGATCCGGCCGCGGGCGCGCTCTGGCATCTGAGCAGCCGCCTCGGCCTCGAGGACGCGCCGGCCGGACAGAGGCCGGCGGGCGGACCCGCAGGCTTTCTGGTCCGGCCGCCGCTCCCGAACGAAGCCTAGCGCGTGGGGCGAATATGCGCCGGCGACGTTCAGGCCTTGACCACGCGGTCGCAACTCATGCCGCGACGTTGCATGGCGTTTCTCGTATCGACCACCAGCCGGGCGTGGTCGCGGATCAGGCCGTAGTCCACGGCGTCGTGGTCGGTGGCGATCAGCACCACGTCGTAGGCGGCGAGGTGCTCGGGATCGATCGGCGCCGAGCCGCGCCCCGACAGGCGAGGATGCTCGCGCGTCAGCGGAATCTCCGGGACGTGCGGATCGTGGTAATCCACCGACGCGCCGCGCGCTTCCATCAGCTCGATCAGCTTCAGCGATGGACTCTCGCGGATGTCCGAGATGTCCTTCTTGTAGGCGAGGCCGATCACCAGCACCCGCGCGGCGCTCAGGGCCAGGTGGGCGCGCTGGTCCAGCGCTCTTGCGAGCGACTCGATCACGTGGCGCGGCATGGCGTGATTGATCTCGCCAGCCAGTTCGATGAACCGGGTGCAGGTGTCGCTCTCGCGCGACTTCCAGGTCAGGTAGAAGGGATCGATCGGGATGCAGTGGCCACCCAGGCCGGGTCCCGGATAGAAGGCCATGTAGCCGAACGGCTTGGTCTTTGCCGCCTCGACCACCTCCCAGATGTCGATGTCCATCGCCTCGAAGATCAGCTTCAGCTCGTTGACGAGGGCGATGTTCACGGCGCGGAACACGTTCTCGGTCAGCTTCACCGCCTCGGCGACGTCAGTGCTGGAGACCGGCACGACGCGGTCGACCACCGAGGCGTAGAAGGCCTGGACCAGCTTCAAGGCCTTCTCGCCGTCGCCCGCCACCACCTTGGGGATGGTGGTGGTGCCGTAGGCGGCGTTGCCAGGGTCCTCGCGCTCGGGCGAGAAGGCCAGGAAGAAGTCCTCGCCGGCGACGAAGCCGGTCCGTTCGAGGACCGGTTTCAGCACCTCGCGGGTCGTGCCGGGATAGGTGGTGGACTCCAGCACGATCAGCTGGCCGGGCCGCAGCTCGGCCGCCACCGACTTGGCGGTGGCCTCGATGAACGACAGGTCCGGCTCGCGGTGGCGGGTCAGCGGCGTGGGCACGCAGATGATCACCACGTCGCAGGCCGACAGGCGCGAGAAGTCGCTGGTCGCCTCCAGCGACTGTTCGTCCACCAGCCGGTCGAGGTCGTCGGAACTGACCGCGCCGATGTAGGACCGCGCTTCGGCGATCATCCGGGGCTTGGTCGGGTCGATGTCGAAGCCGATGGTGCGGAACGCGGCCTTGGCCGAGGCCACCGCCAGCGGCAGGCCGACGTAGCCCAGCCCGACCACGCCGACCACGGCGCTGCGGGCCGCGATCGCCTCGCTCAGCCGCTCGTACGGCGTGCGCTCCGGATGCCGGTGCCCGAACAGGGGCGGCGCGAAGCCGGGCGCGGGACCATAGGCAAGGGGACTGACGACGCTCATTGAGGGCCTTTCAAGCGGGCTCTGAGGGAGACAGGTGACATCAATGCCGTCCGCCCGCGCTCAACGGGGCGTGGACCACTGGGACGGCGGCGCGCCGCCCGGCCGGGCGCCGGGGCGCGAGGTGGCCGAAGAGGACGATCGCCTGATCGCGGCGGCGCGTCAGGAGGAAGTGGCCCGCGACCAGCGCCAGGAAGGCGACCACGAACAACGGCTGGGGCGCGTGGGCGCGCATCGCCAGGGCCGCGGCGAGCCCGAGGCTCATTGAGGCGCCGACGATCACCGCCACCACGCCGGTGGGGGTCAGGCCGGCGTCCAGGAGCAGGTGGTGGAGATGGTTGCGGTCGGCCGAGAAGGGGGAGCGCCCTTGCCGCGCCCGCTGCACGATCAGCACCAGGCAGTCGATCAGCGGGGGCGCGATCAGGAAGGGCGCCAGCACCGGGTTCACCGGATGGGCGGGGTTCTGGGTCAGTCGGAAGCAGGTCCATGCGATCAGCAGGCCCAGGAACTCGCTGCCGGCGTTGCCAAGAAAAATGCGGGCGCGGGGTTCAAAGGGAGTGCGCAGGTTGAAGGCGAGGAACGCCAGGCCCGCGCCGATGACCATCACCAGCCCCGACGCCAGGCCGCCGGCCCCGGCGTAGATCGCCGCCGCCGCCAGCATGGTCAGGGCGGCCAGGGTCAGGCCGCCGGCCAGGCCGTCGACCCCGTCGACCATGTTGAGCGCGTTGATCAAGCCGACCGTGGCGATGACGGTGAACGGGATGGAGAGGACGCCCAGGGTGTGATGCGCGAGCCCCAGGGCCGAGCCGATCAGCTCCACCTTGACCCCGCCCACCTCGATCATCACCAGGGCGGCGGCGGCCTGGGCCAGGATCCGCCACCACCATTTCAGGTTGAATAAATCGTCGATGATTCCGGCCGGCAGCAGGATCGCGGCCGCCGCCCCAAGCCCGAGCAGCGGCTGCGAGGGGCGGAAGATCGCCAGCGCCAGCGGGATGAATCCGATCGCGATCGCCAGCCCGCCGACCACGGGCGTCGGGGCCGCGTGCATCTTGCGCCCGCCCGGACGGTCCACGAGGCCCACCTTCCAGGCCGCCCGCATCAGGGCCGGAATCAGCAGGAAGGTGATCAGAAACGCGCCCGCCGCGCCGAGGGCTCCCCTGTGGGTGACGTCGAACCAGGCTTGGTACATCTGACACCCGACAGGCGTGGAAGGCGCAATGCCCTGACGGGAAGCCCTAACCCAGGCTCTTCGGCGCTGGTTTCAGCAATCGGAGAAAAATTTTCCGGATAGTTACTCTGTCCGTAAACAAACCGCCGGGGAATTGTCTTCGAGCAGAGAGGGGTAAGCTTAACAAAAAAAATTACTCGAGGCCTGGAACTGGCGGAAAAATGCCAGGGTTCAAGTCCCCGCCAAGGTGATTTCTGTGGCGACCCTGAGGCAGTGCGTCGGGGGCTTGGGGAGCATGCGGCTCCTCGCCATGGGCAGGGCGGCAGGGCGGCCGTCAGGGGACCGGATGATCGATCTGCACTGCCACATGCTGCCGGGCATCGATGATGGGGCAGCGGACCTCGAGGCGTCGCTGGCGATGGCGCGCATAGCGGCGGGCGACGGCATCCAGGTCACCGCCTGCACGCCGCACGTGATGGCCGGGGTTTACGACAACACCGGCCCCGACATCCGCCGTCGCGTGGCGGAGTTCCAGCGGGTGCTGGACCGCGAAGGGATACCTCTCAAGGTAGTGCCCGGCTGCGACGCCCACATGGATCCCGACCTTTCCACCGGCCTGCAGACCGGCCGCGCGCCGAGCCTGAACGGAAGCCGGTACTTTCTGTTCGAGCCGCCGCACCACGTGGCGCCGCCGCGGCTGGAACACGCCGTGTTCGACCTGATGACCGCGGGCTACCAGCCCCTGCTGACCCACCCCGAGCGGCTGACCTGGATCGAAGGCCACTACGAGACCATGCGCCGCCTGAGCCGGGCCGGCGTCTGGATGCAGATCACCGCCGGCTCGGTCACCGGCCGCTTCGGGCGCCGGCCCCGCTACTGGGCCGAGCGGATGGCGGACGAGGGTCTGGTGCACGTGCTGGCCACTGACGCCCACGATCCCAAGCGCCGCCCGCCGCTGCTGGCGGAGGCCCGCGACGCGCTGGCCGAGCGTCTGGGCGAGGACGAGGCGACGCACATGGTCGTGACCCGCCCGCGCGGCGTGATCGAGAACGTGGAGGTCGCCTCGCTGCCCCCCGCGCTGGCCGAGCGGCTG
>Ga0105240_10002452_pt1 | contig 29804 bp, 18 predicted proteins | sample KBSC54metaG_FD_80426 | JGI IMG/M metagenome (GOLD analysis project Ga0105240, IMG submission 80426) | Corn rhizosphere microbial communities from Kellogg Biological Station, Michigan, USA - KBS C5-4 metaG | ecosystem: Host-associated > Plants > Roots > Rhizosphere > Soil | place: Michigan, USA... | reverse complement strand
GACAGTTGTGGTGTGGCTCGGGGTTGGCTTCGCACTGGTTGTGTTGGGAGTGCTGATCCACTCGCGCATGCCGCACAGAAGCGCAGACCAGCAGATTTTGATGCAGAAGTCGCACCAGCATTGAGCAGTACGCGGGGACGAGAGATTCAAGATGGCAGATGTAACGATTACCGTAGATGGCAAGAAGCTGACCGCACCAGCGGGATCGCTGCTGATTGAGGTCTGCAAGGCGGCCGGCATTGAGATTCCGGCGTTCTGCTACTACCCTGGGCTGAGCCTGCAGGCGGCGTGCCGGATGTGCGTAGTGCGGCAGGAAAAAGTGCCGAAGCTGCAGACGGCATGCACGACGCAAATCGCCGAGGGGCAGGTGTTCTTCACCGACACACCGGAGATCGTGCAGGCCCGTAAGGCGACGCTGCAACTGCTGCTGGGCAATCATCCGCTCGACTGCCCGGTGTGCGATGCAGGCGGCGAGTGCGAACTGCAGGATATGACTTTCAAGTACGGCGCTGCGGACAGCTTCTATGCAGAGCCGAAGAACCACCGCGAGGAGCAGCAGTGGTCCCCCGTGGTGTTCTTCGATCGCCCGCGCTGCATTCTGTGCTACCGCTGCGTTCGCATGTGCGGCGAAGGCATGGACGTGTTCGCGCTGGGCGTGGAGAACCGGGGCTCATCCTCGATCATTGCGCCGAACATTCCGGCCGCGATCTCGCCGGACAACCTGGCCCAGGTGGATTGCGAGCAGTGCGGCATGTGCATCGACGCATGCCCGGTGGGCGCGCTGACCAGCGGAACCTATCGCTACAAGACCCGGCCCTGGGAGATGAATCACGTTCCGACGATCTGCACCCATTGCGGGGATGGCTGCAAGACCACGCTCGGCGTTCGCTCGACAGCGCAGGGAGCGGAGATCGTCCGCGGCGACAATCGGGACAAGTCAGGCATCAACGGCGACTTCCTGTGCAACAAGGGCCGCTACGCTTTCGATTTCGCCAACCACGAGGAACGCCTCCATCAGCCGCTGGTCCGCCAGAGCGATGGCGCCCTGAAGCCGGTGAGTTGGGAAGAGGCGCTGAGCTATGTGGGCAAGACGCTGGCTGAAATCAAAGCCCAGCACGGCGGTTCCAGCATTGCAGTTATCGGCAGCAATCGCCTGACCAACGAAGAGGCGTACCTGTTGCAGAAGTTTGCCCGGTCCGTACTCGGGACCAACAACATCGATCATCACCGCACGGCGGATTATGTCGCGTTTGCGCAGGCATTGGCGGGTACCACAGGCCGCGCGGCTTCCATGCGTGACACGCAGACTGCAAAAGCAGTGCTGCTGATAGGCGGCGATCCGACCAATCAGGCTCCCCAGACTGCGTGGAATCTGCGGACCTCGGTCCGGCTGAACGGAACAAAGCTGTTCATCGCGAATACGGCCGAGATCAAGCTGCGACGGCAAGCCCGCGGCTTTGTGCAGGTGGCTGAGTTCGGCTACGGAGCTCTGGCGGCTTACCTGCGTGGCGATGAGTCCCAGGCCGGTGCCGCGGCGCGTGATCAGGCAGGACTGAGCGGCTTCCGCGATGCGGTTAAGGCCGAGACGGAGCTGCTGATCCTGATTGGGCCAGAGATTCGAGGCGCGGAGCTGAAGCAGGTTGTGGACTTCGGGCTCGACATTCCTGGGACCAAGTTCGCGCTGCTCGGCGACTATGTAAACTCACGTGGCGCGGCGGATATGGGACTGCTGCCTGACATGCTTCCGGGCTATGTTCCGGTGAGCGCAGCAGCGAGCGGGGAGTATGCCGTTCCAGCAGAGCCGGGGCTGGACCTGCTGCAGATGTTCGATAAGGCTGCCGCCGGTGAACTGGCGGCGCTGTACGTGGTCGGTTCAAATCCAGTGCGGCGATACGGAGCAGACCCAAGCGCACTGAAGGACACGTTTGTGTTAGTGCAGGACATGTTTCTCACCGAGACAGCGAGCCTAGCCGATGTGATCTTGCCGGCGGCAAACCTGTATGAGAAGTCCGGCTCGGTGAGCAACAGCTACGGCGACTTGCAAGCCGTGAAGAAGGCAGGCGACTTCCCAGGCGTGCGGACGGATTTTGAGATGATCGTACGTATTGCGGATAAGATAGGCGCTGAAGTTCCCAGGCTGGTGCCGTTCGGTACGGCGGGAACACGTGCTGACATGGGCCAGACGCGCGGGGCGCAGGCGGGCGAGGCGGACCGGCACGCAGTATGGCTGGCAGCAAACAACCTCGAACCCCGGCTGAGCCCATTCGATCCATTCGCCATTCTGGATGAAATCCAACGGCTGGTGCCAGGCTATGGCCTCTCCCGACTGCAGTTTCTCTCAGGCAACAGCCAGCATCTGGAACCAGCCGCAGCGGCGGTGCGGAATGCAAGCGGGCTGATCCAGATTTCGAATCGGCGCGACCTGGTGCTCCCGGCTGCCGATACCTTGTTTACCTCGGGCACATTGGGCCTCTACTCAGCGATGTTGAGCGATGTAGAACGCCATCAGGAACAGATGAGCTCGCCGGCACCGGACCATACGGCAGCGGACTAGGAAGGACGAACGCGAGACGTGAGCCACGATTTTCAAGTTTTCCTGCTGCTAACCGTCATCAAGATTGCCGTAGTGCTGGTGATCACACTGACGGCAGTGGCGTACACGGTTCTGCTGGAGCGTAAGGTAATCGGCCATATGCAGAACCGTTGGGGTCCGAGCCGCACCGGCCCCTTCGGTCTGTTGCAGCCCTTGGCCGATGGCATCAAGCTTTTTTTGAAGGAAGATCTGATGCCGCTGGCCGTGGCACGGCCGCTGTACATTCTGGCGCCGATGATCGCGCTGGCCTGCGCGCTGGTTTCCATCTCCGTTGTTCCATTTGGTGCGGTGACGCGCGTGCATGGCGTGGACATTTTCCAAATCGCGAATGTGAATATCGGCTTGTTGGTGATCCTGGGGATTACTTCGATCGGCGTATATGGGATTGCGCTGAGCGGATGGTCGTCGAACAACAAGTATTCCCTGCTCGGCTCACTGCGCGCTTCAGCCCAGGTCATCAGCTATGAGCTTGCACTCGGGCTTTCGCTTGTGGGAGTGGTGATTCGGGCTGGCTCGCTGAATCTCCGGACCATTGTGGACTCGCAGGTGGGCAATGGCTTCTTATCGTGGAACTTTTTCGGCGGGTTTCAATTCATCGCCTTCTTTATCTATCTCATGGCGGCGTATGCGGAAACCAACCGTGCGCCATTCGATCTTCCTGAGGCAGAAACCGAGCTGGTGGCCGGGTATCACACCGAGTACAGCTCGATGAAGTTCGCCATGTTCTTCATGGCCGAATACGCCAACATGATCACGGTAAGCTGTGTGGCGACTCTGATGTTCTTTGGCGGCGCTTCGAGCCCGTTTGCCGGCTGGATCCACCCATTTGGGCCGCCGGTGCTGCAGGTGCTTATGCCGGTGTTCTGGTTTGTGTTGAAGATTCTTGCTTTTTTGTTCCTCTACATTTGGGTGCGCTCGACTCTTCCGCGTTTCCGTTACGATCAACTGATGAGCTTCGGCTGGAAGTTTCTACTGCCGCTTGCCATCGCCAACATCCTCGTCACCAGCTTCATCCTCGCGCTGCGAGGATAGGGTGCACCTGCTTTACAATCAGGAGATACGGACAGATTCACTCCTGGTTGCGAGCGGCGGCCTGTAAACGGCTTCTGCTCTGCCAAAGGACTCGTCGGAACTCATGCAGCTCGCTCTGTTTCTCATCTTTGGCGCATTGGCGGTGGCAGGTGCACTCAACCTGCTGTTTCAGCGCCATCCGATCAACAGCGCCCTTTCCCTGGTGGTAGTGATGATGTCGCTGGCCGTGCTGTACTGGTCGCTCGGCGCAGAGTTTCTGGCGGCAGCCCAGGTGATTGTGTATTCAGGTGCCATCATGGTGCTGTTCGTCTTCGTCATCATGCTGCTGAACGCTGGCGAAGAGAAACGCACGAGCGGCAGCCGGGCCGCTTACAACGTGGGCATCCCTGGAGCGGCGGCGATCCTCTGCCTGCTGACGTTTGTGTTCCTGTCCGAACGTGACGCTTTGGGCACCGCGAATCTTGGGGGCCGCCTATCCTCAACTGTCGACAATATCGCCGAACTTAGCCAGGTGCTGTTCACCAAGCTGCTGCTGCCGTTTGAGGTGACTTCGGTGCTAATCCTGGTGGCAATTCTCGGCGCTGTAGTGCTGGCGAGGAAGGAGCAATAGATGATCCCGATTGCGTATTACCTCGTGCTGGCCGCAGTGCTCTTCTCCATCGGTATTGGCGCCTTCCTGATCAAACGGAACGTCATCACAATCTTCATTTCTATTGAGCTGATGCTGAATGCGGTGAACCTTACCTTTGTGGCATTCGCGCACAAGTGGCATCAGGTCAGTGGCCAGATCTTTGTCTTCTTCGTGATGGTCGTCGCTGCGGCTGAAGCTGCAGTAGGTCTGGCCATTATTATCGCGATATTCCGGACACGGCAGACGCTGAACGTGGACGAGATCGATCTGATGAACTCATGAACTCTATGCCTGCGAACTATCTCTGGTTGATTCCGCTGCTTCCTTTTGTGGGGTTCCTGATCAATGGAACCCTGGGGCGGCGGCTTCCGCGCGGGCTGGTGAGCGCTGTTGCGCTGTTGTTTACCGGCGCCCCTGCTTGCCTTGTGGTGTGGTTGTGGTCGACCATGCTCGGCGTCGGAGGGCCTCAGGTTCTGCAATCCGCAGCGCAAACCTGGATCTCCATCACAGGTTTCCACGTGGATTTCACGCTCGCAGTGGACCACCTGACTCTGGTGATGCTCGCCGTCGTGACCGGAGTTGGTTTTCTGATCCATCTCTACTCAGTGGGATACATGGCGCATGAGGAGGGATACTGGCGATTCTTCGCGTATCTCAACCTCTTCATGTTCTTCATGCTGGTGCTGGTCCTGGCGGAAAACTTCCTGCTGTTATTCGTGGGCTGGGAGGGCGTGGGACTCGCCAGTTATCTGCTGATCGGCTTCTACTTCACAAAGCAATCCGCGGCGGATGCGGGGCGCAAGGCCTTTGTGGTGAACCGGGTTGGTGATTTTGGCTTTCTGTTGGCCATGTTCCTGCTGGTCATGCACTTCGGCAGCCTCAGCTTCTCGCAGATTTTCAGCGCGGTCGCCGCGCATCCGGAGTGGCACGGAGCTGCGTTCCTGTCCGCGATTGCCCTTTTGCTGGTAGTGGGCGCCACCGGAAAGTCGGCGCAGATTCCGCTTTATGTCTGGCTGCCCGACGCGATGGAAGGTCCCACTCCGGTCTCCGCGCTCATCCACGCAGCCACCATGGTCACGGCCGGGATTTACATGGTGGCTCGGTGCCACGTGCTGTTCGATCAATCGCCGGCCGCTCTGATGGTGGTGGCGTGCATCGGCGCGGCGACCGCGATTTTCGCAGCATCTATCGGAATGGTGCAGCACGACATCAAACGCGTGCTGGCTTACTCGACCATTTCGCAGCTTGGATACATGTTCCTGGCCTGCGGTGTCGCGGCGTATTCAGCCGCAATCTTCCACCTGGTCACGCATGCCTTCTTCAAAGCGCTGCTGTTCCTCGCCGCAGGTTCCGTTATCCACGCGCTCGCCGGTGAGCAGGATATGCGCAGCATGGGCGGCCTCAGGTCACGGACGCCGATTACCTTCCTGACCATGAGTGCTGGCGTGTTTGCGATTGCTGGCATTCCGCCACTGGCCGGCTTTGTGTCCAAGGATGAGATTCTCTTTCAGACCTTCGCCAGCCCCAACCCACTGGCGAAGTTGCTTTGGGCGGTGGGACTGATTACCGCCGGAATGACCTCCTTCTACATGTTCCGGCTCTGGTACAAGACGTTCTTCGGCGAGCTGCGGCTCAGTCCGGTTGCCGGTGCCACCGATGCGCATGCGCATGAGGGTGAACATGATGAAGCTCAGGCGGAGCATCCGCATGGCGTCCATGAGTCACCGTGGATCATGCTGGGGCCGCTGGCGATCCTTGCAGTCCTCTCCGTCGTGGGCGGGTGGATTGGCTGGCCGGCGGCACTTGGCGGAAACAATCATTTTGAGCACTTCCTGGACCCGGTATTTGCCTCGACCGCAGCACTGCACGGTGCCTCCGCGCTGAATGCAGACCAGGTGAGCCACGGAATGGAGATCGGCCTCGCGGCAATTTCGGTACTGGTTGCGCTTGCCGGTTGGTACGCGGCGGACCTCCTATATCGCCAGAAACCGGGGAGAGCGACGCAGCTAGCTCAGCAGATGCGGCCCGTCTACGAAACGCTTGAGAACAAGTACTGGGTGGACGAAATTTACGAGAGCTTCCTCCTGCTGCCTCTGCTGATGTTTACCCGTGGCATGCTGGAGTTAATCTTTGAGCGCGGCATCGTGAATGGCTCGGGACGCGCGTTGGCTATGGTGACCCGTGGCTTTGGCTGGTTCGCACGCAGACAAATCTCGGGCAATATTCGGTCCTATGCAGGGTGGCTGGCGATTGGAGCCGCGGCAGTGCTGGCCGTAATGGTATTCGGGCACTCGCTGCTGGTGCACCTGTGAGGAGACGATGAACTTCGACCACTTGATCTTGACGCTGATCGTCTTCTTCCCGCTTGCGGGCGCTATACTGCTGGCCGTGTTGCCGGACCGCGGCAAGACCATGGAATGGGGCGCGCTGCTGATCGCGCTCATTACGTTTGCACTGACTTTACATCTTCCCTTCCATTACGACTACGGAGTGCCGAGCGGGTTCCAGTTCGAGCAGAACACACCCTGGATCGACTCGCCTGTTATTCGCTACCACCTGGGAGTGGACGGACTCTCAATGTGGCTGATAGTGCTCACCGGCTTTCTGGCACCTCTCGGTGTGCTGATCTCGTGGCGCACGATTGACAGCCGCAAGAAGCTTTTTTACGTGCTGTTCCTGCTGCAGCAGGTCGCCATGATGGGCATCTTCGCCTCGCTGGACATGCTGGTGTACTACGCATTCTGGGAGCTGTCGCTGGTGCCCATGACAATCCTCATCGCGACCTTCGGGCGGACGGACAAGCGGCGGCGCGCTGCGATCAAGTACTTCCTTTATGCGTTCATTCCCTCGGCGCTGCTGCTGGTTGCAATGCTGTGGGTTTATGCCGAGACTTCGACCTTTGATCTTCCTGCTCTCGCCGCTCTGGCATCCCGACATGGAATCTCAGGAAATGAGGGAGCGCTGTGGCTCGCATCGCTGGCCTTTCTTCTCGCCTTCGCAGTAAAAACTCCGGTGTTCCCTCTGCACGGCTGGCTGGGGGACGCCATCTTCGAGGGTCCCACTGCGGCCATCATGATCCTCGCAGGTAAGACCGCGCTCTATTCAATGCTGCGCTTTTCATTCGGGATCTTCCCCGAGCAGTCGCACCGCATCGCCCCGTTGATGATTGGTCTGGGTGCGATCGGCATTGTCTACGGCGCGCTGCTTGCATTGATTCAAACCGACCTCAAGCGGCTTGCTGCTTACTCTACGCTCGCCCACCTGAGCTTCATCATATTGGGCATGTTCAGCTTTACAGTTGCCGGCCTGAATGGCGGAATCTATCAGATTTTGAATGAATCGCTCGCCGGAGCGGCCTTCTTCATGCTGCTTGGCCTGCTATACGAGCGGTACCGCACCTACGACCTGCGGCAGTATGGCGGACTAGCGGCGAGACTGCCCTGGATGGTGACCATGTTTGTGATTACCGGATTGGCAATGGTCGGATTGCCGATGCTGAATGGTTTTGTGGGTGAGTTTCTGATCCTCTCCGGCGCGATGCAGGCCAGCTTTACGCACCACCTCTTCTGGACCGTATTCGCGACGCTAGGCGTGATTCTCAGCGCCGCGTACGTGCTGACCATGGTACAGCGCATCTTCTACAGCGGCCTTGGACCGGTGGCCGCCGTCACCGATGCCCAGGACCTGAGTGCGCGCGAGCACGTCGCACTCTGGCCGATGCTTGCATTGTTCCTGGTCATGGGGGTTGCGCCTTCCGTGTGGCTGCGGGCGATCAATACCGTGGCCACTCCAATGGCAACACAGCAGGCTGGCAGCACCGTCGTGCGGACCGCGTCCGCCCTCGTAGGGCAGTTCGCCGGCGGCCGCACTCTGTCCGGAGGTGCGCGATGACTGCGATTTCTCCCAACATCGCGGCGCTGCTGCCGGAATACGTACTGACCGTCACGGCCGTGGCGATCATGATGACGGAATCTGTTCTTAAGCCTGGAGCCAGCCGGAAACCGCTGGGCTGGCTGGCGATCCTCAGCACGATTGCCGCTGGAGTTATCAGCTATCTGCAACTCGCGATGGGCCCGCTGGCGGCTTTTAGCGGAACTATCAGGGTGGATGCATTCAGCGTGTTCTTCCACCTGCTGATCGCAGGCATCGTGATCGCCACCCTGCTCAGCTCTCTCGATTATTTCGACGGTAACGCCAGCCACGCTGGCGAGTACTTCTCGCTGGTGCTGTTCGGCGCAGCGGGCATGATGCTGATGACCTGCTCCGTCGAGCTGCTGATGGTCTTCATCGGGCTCGAGATCTCTTCTATCTCGACATACATCATGGCGGGCTTTCGCAAGTCGCAAACAGCTTCTTCGGAGTCGTCCATCAAGTATTTCCTGCTGGGCTCCTTTGCTACGGCATTCTTTCTTTACGGAATTGCCCTGGCGTTCGGAGCAACCGGCAGCACAAGCCTGACCGCGATTGCGGCATCGATCGGCGGCAGCGCGACCCCGCAAATGGCTCTGCTGGCGCTGGCGATGATGATTGTAGGGCTCGGCTTCAAAGTGTCGGCCGCCCCTTTCCACGTGTGGACCCCTGATGTGTACCAGGGCGCCCCGGCTCCCGTAGTTGGGCTCATGTCGACCGCGCCCAAGGCTGCGGCTTTTGCCGTGCTGCTGCGGATTACATTCTCCGGGTTTGCATCCATGTCGCATCGATGGACACTGATGCTTTGGATTCTGGCTGCGCTCTCGATGACGCTTGGGAATTTGGGCGCACTGATGCAGCGTGATGTGAAGCGCATGCTCGCGTACTCCAGCATCGCGCATGCCGGATATCTGCTGGTAGCCTTTACTGCTTTGCCCGCCCAGGGAATCGCAGCCGCATGTTTCTATACCGCCGCGTATGCGGCAATGAATGTTGGGGCATTCATCGTGGTTACGGAGGCGGCTGGTTTCCAGGAATCGTTGCGGACGGTGGACGACTATGCGGGCCTCGCGCTTCGTCGGCCTATTCTGGCCGCCCTGCTTTCTTTCTTCCTACTTTCATTGATCGGCATTCCTTTCACCGGCGGCTTCTTCGGCAAATTTTACGTGTTTACGGGTGCGGTGCAGGCCGGGCACGTCTGGCTGGCAGTCATTGGCCTGATCAACAGTGGCGTGGCCTGTACCTATTACCTGCGGCTGCTCGCTTCCGTGTACTCGCGGCGTCAGGAAGGCGCAGAAGCGCCGCGCATCGGCAAAACAACAAGTATCGCGGCGGGAGCCGCTCTTGCGCTCACGGCAGCCGCCACTTTGCTCCTGGGCGTGATGCCTGGACGCGTGCTGCGTCTGGCTCAGGATGCGGGTTCGACGTTTCAGGCCAATCAGCCGGCAGCAGCAGACCAAGCAGTCCCAGCCAGCTCATCCGAAGCGCAACGTTGAGCTGAAGTGCATTGGTCGCCCGGTTGCTATCGGCGCTTCGATCCATTATTCTTGAGAAGTTACAGCTATGCACCCGTAGCTCAGCTGGATAGAGCAACTGGCTACGAACCAGTAGGTCGGGCGTTCGAATCGCTCCGGGTGCACCATCTCCTCAGTTTCGGAACGAAGGCGCGCGATGAGCGTGCCTTTTGTTTTGCTTTAGGCACGTGATCAGGGGTAGCCAAATAGGCTGGCGGGTGCATTTGGATTTCCTTCGAAGGCTCGCATGGGGCGCTTGCACCTCGAAGATCAGGCTGAGCCTGGCATTGTGGTGGGCGAGGCGGGGATCGAACCCACAACCCCCGGCTTAGAAGGCCGGTGCTCTATCCAATTGAGCTACTCGCCCGTGCTTGCCCTCGGATTGAGGTATATGAAGAAGCCATGCCGCCAAGGGCAGTCTACTCGAAGCGAACGCCGGGTGCAGCGGGAATCGGTTTCTTCCGAAAGGAATCCAGTGTTAACAAGTGTCCGTCCAAGGTTTCCCGCGCCGCACCCGCGCAATGCAGTTCTATACCAGAACGCGGCGGCTGACCGGCAGTGACTTTGCGCTCTTCGAGAACAGGTAGTGGTCTACCGCCTCAGCTGCCTTGCGGCCTTCTGAGATGGCCCACACCACCAAGGACTGGCCACGGCGCATATCGCCCGCTGCGAATACGCCTTCGACGGAGCTCATGTACTCCCCGTTGGTGGCGATGTTGCCGCGCTGGTCGAGTTTCAGCCCAAGCTGCTCGATCATGCCATTGCGAACCGGCCCCAGGAAGCCCATTGCTAGCAGCACCAGATCCGCCTCAATAGTGAACTCGCTGCCTTGGACGGGCTCGAACTTGGGCGGAGCGCCCACTCGCACCGCTTGAATGCGCCTGACATTGCCGTTCTCGTCGCCCTCGAAGCGAACGCTGTTGACGCTCCACTCGCGGATTCCGCCTTCTTCGTGGCTGCTCTCAGTACGCAACTGTAGAGGCCACAGAGGCCACGGAGTGGACGCGGCGCGGCTCTCCGGCGGCTTGGGCATGATCTCGAACTGGTGCACGCTCTTCGCCTTCTGCCGCAGGCTCGTGCCCAGGCAATCGGCGCCGGTGTCACCGCCGCCGAGGATCACGACGCGCTTACCCTCGGCGCTGATGGCCACCGCCGGATCAATCGTGTCGCCCTCGTTGCGCCGGTTCTGCTGCGGCAGAAACTCCATGGCGAAGTGAATGCCTTTCAGTTCGCGGCCTGGGATTGGAAGGTCGCGCGGCTTTTCCGCGCCCCCGGTCAGCAACACGGCATCGTACTCGTCGGTTAGAGTCTCAATCGGCACGTTCACGCCGACGTGAGCGTTGGTAACAAAGGTGACCCCCTCGGCGCGCATCTGCTCCAAACGGCGATCGATCACGTGCTTTTCCAGCTTGAAGTTGGGAATACCGTATCGGAGCAGCCCACCGATGCGGTCATTCTTTTCGTACACCGTGACCGAGTGGCCTGCGCGGCGAAGCTGCTGTGCAGCCGCCAGTCCGGCAGGACCGCTGCCGACAATAGCGACTCGCTTGCCGGTCTTCTCCTGCGGAGGCTCGGGCTTGATCCAACCCTCCTCCCAGGCTCGTTCCACGATGCTGCGCTCGACCAGCTTGATCGAGACCGGAGGCTGATTGATGCCAAGCACACAGGCAGCTTCGCAGGGCGCGGGGCAGATACGGCCGGTGAACTCCGGGAAGTTATTGGTGGCATGCAGGCGGCGGATGGCGGTCTCCCAGCGACCGTTGTAGACCAAATCATTCCAGTCTGGGATCAGGTTGTTAACCGGGCAGCCGGTATGGCAAAAAGGCACACCACAGTCCATGCAGCGGGATCCCTGCTCCCGCTGCTTCTCTTCCGGGAACGGCTGGTAGATCTCCTGCCAGTCGTGAAGCCGGTCCTCGACTGGACGGCGGACTGGCTGCTCGCGTTGAATCTCGAGGAATCCTGTGACCTTACCCATGCTGCACCTGCTCCGTTGCCATGATCGGCGAAGTGTTTATTGGGGAGACGTAAAACGAGTCCACGCGCGGGACGCCGAGGACGCGTTTGTACTCGTGCGGGAATACTTTGACGAAGCGCGCCTGAGTCGTGTCCCAGTGCTCCAGAATCCAAGCAGCCTGTGGGCTCCCGGTGTAGTCGATGTGGCGCTGCAGTAAACCGCGAACCAAGTCGAGGTCTTCGGCCAGGGTTAACGGCTCCAGATCCACGCTGGCGCGATTGCAGCGCCGGGTGGAGAAGTCTCCCTGGTCGTCGTACACGAAGGCTCGTCCGCCGCTCATGCCGGCAGCGAAGTTCCGTCCCGTAGAGCCAAGCACAATCACCAGACCGTTGGTCATGTACTCGCAGCCGTGGTCGCCCACGCCTTCCACCACAGCGGTAGCTCCAGAGTTCCGAACTGCGAAGCGCTCGCCCGCGATTCCGTTCAGGAATACCTCGCCGGCCGTAGCGCCGTACAGGACCACGTTACCCACCAGAATGCTCTCCTCTGGCAGGAAGCTGGACGTTTTTGGCGGATAGGTAATGATGCGGCCACCAGAGAGCCCCTTGCCGAGGTAGTCGTTCGAGTCGCCTTCCAATTCCAATGTGACCCCGGTGGGAACAAAAGCCCCAAAGCTCTGACCCGCCGAGCCGTTGAACTTGAAATGGATGGTGTTATCTGGCAGGCCGACAGTGCCGTAGCGCCGGGCAATCTCCCCGCCCAGCAGAGCGCCCACGGTGCGGTGCACGTTGCGAATGGCGAAGTTGTCGGTAACAGGCGTCTGGGTATCGAGCGCCGGCCGCGCCTGCTCAATCAGCGCATGGTCGAGCGCGTGATCCAGACCGTGGTCCTGCTCCTGGGTCCTCCGCCGCTTCACATGCGAGGGCAACGTCGGTGAGAACAGGATCGAAGACAGGTCGATCCCCTTCGCCTTCCAATGGGACTCAGCCAGCACGGTGTCCAGTTTGTCGACGCGGCCGACCATCTCGTCCACCGTGCGGAAGCCAAGCTTTGCCATGTGCTCGCGCATCTGCTCGGCGATGAAGAAGAAGAAGTTAATGACGTGCTCAGGCTGGCCCTGGAAGCGCGCGCGAAGGACCGGGTCCTGCGTGGCGATGCCGACAGCACAGGTGTTCAGGTGACACTTGCGCATCATGATGCAGCCCATCGTGATCAGCGGCGTGGTCGCAAACCCGTACTCCTCGGCTCCCAACAGCGCTGCAATAACGACGTCGCGTCCTGTCTGCAGCTTGCCATCCGTCTGGACGCGGATGCGGCTGCGCAGGTCGTTCAGCAGCAGGACCTGCTGTGTCTCGGCGAGCCCCAGTTCCCAGGGCAAGCCGGCATGTTTGATGGAACTCAGCGGCGAGGCGCCTGTCCCGCCCGAATCGCCTGAGATCAGCACTACGTCCGCGTGGGCCTTGGCGACGCCTGCCGCAACCGTGCCTACGCCGGCCTCGGCGACTAGCTTCACCGCGATGCGGGCTTTCGGATTCACATTCTTCAGGTCGTAGATAAGCTGCGCCAGATCCTCGATCGAGTAGATGTCGTGATGCGGCGGCGGGGAGATGAGCCCGACACCAGGGATTGAGTAGCGCAGCCGTGCAATGACGTCGTCCACCTTATGTCCTGGAAGCTGACCGCCCTCGCCCGGCTTTGCGCCCTGCGCCATCTTGATCTGCAACTCGTCCGCATTCACCAGATAATTGGCGGTCACGCCGAAACGACCGCTGGCAACCTGCTTCACTGCACTACGCCGGAGATCGCCGTTCGGGTCTCGCTTGAAGCGGCCTTCATCTTCCCCGCCCTCGCCCGTATTGGACATGCCGCCAATGCGGTTCATGGCAATAGCAAGCGTCTCGTGCGCCTCCTTGCTGATGGAGCCGAAGCTCATCGCGCCCGTGGTGAACCGCTTCACGATTTCCTTGGCGGGCTCAACCTGTTCGATGGGAATCGGGTTCTCGGCGTACTTGAGCTTCATCAGGCCGCGCAGCGTACACAGATGCCGACTCTGCTCGTCGATGAGGTCGGTGTACTCCTGGAAGGTCTGCGGGTTGTTGGCGCGCACTGCGTGCTGCAGCTTGCTGATGGTTGCAGGATTCAGCAGGTGGTACTCGCCGCCCTCGCGGTACTGATACTGGCCTCCGACGACCAGGTCGGTCTCCGAATCCGTGAGCGGTTGGAACGCGAACGCATGCTTGATCTGCGCCTCACGAGCCAGGACGTCCAGGCCCACGCCTTCGATGCGCGAAGCGGTGCCGGAAAAATAGGCATCCACCAGAGACTGGTTCAGGCCGACTGCCTCGAACACCTGCGCTCCGCGATAGCTCTGGAGCGTGCTGATACCCATCTTGGAGAAGGTCTTCAGTAAGCCCTTGTTGATGGCCTTGACGAAGTTCTTCTCCGCGTAATCGGCCGTAATCTTCTCCGGCAGCAGGCCGCGGCGCTTCATGTCACGCAACGTCTCGAAAACCAGATACGGATTCACGGCGCTCGCGCCATATCCGATCAGCAGCGCAAAGTGCATCACTTCGCGGGGCTCCCCGCTCTCAATGATGAGCGCCACCTGAGTGCGCGTCTTGTCACGCACCAGCCGATTGTGCACTGCGGTCATCGCCAGCAGGCTGGGAATGGGCGCGAGCGTCGAGTTTACGCCTCGGTCCGAGAGAATCAGCAGACTGTAACCGGAGGCTACAGCCAGAGCCGCGCGCGAGCTCAGGTCTTCGAGAGCTTGCGCCAGTCCCGCCTCGCCATCCTCGGCGCGAAACAAGGTCGGCAGCGTGGTCGCCAGCAGGTCGCCGGAGGAGACGCGGCGCAGCTTCTCCAGATCGCGATTCGTCAGAATCGGATGCGGCAGCTTGAGCGTGTGGCAGTTCTCCGGCGCCTCATCCAGAATGTTGCGTTCTGTACCGATGTAGCTGATCAGCGACATCACCATTTCTTCGCGGATCGGATCGATGGGAGGATTGGTAACCTGCGCAAAGAGCTGTTTGAAGTAGCTGAAGAGCTGCTGTGGCCGGTCCGAAAGGCAGGCGAGTGGGGTGTCGGTGCCCATGGATCCCAGCGGCTCCTCGCCGCCCGCTCCCATCGGGCCGAGCAGCACGCGTAGATCCTCTTCGCTGTAGCCATAAGCGCGCTGGCGCCGCAGCAGACTCTCAGGGTCCGAGCTCATCACGCGCCATGGCTCCGGCAACTGCTCCAGCGTGACCTGCTGCTCCTTTAGCCACTCGCCATACGGCTGCCGGCCGGCAAGCTTCTTCTTGATCTCGCCATCGGAGATGATGCGGTGCTCTACCGTGTCTACCAGGAACATGCGGCCCGGCTGCAGGCGCCCTTTCTTCCGGACGTCAGACGCCGGTACATCTATAACACCGGCCTCCGACGCCAGCACCACCAGGTCGTCCTTGGTGACGATGTAGCGCCCGGGGCGGAGACCATTCCGGTCCAGCGTCGCGCCCACCATGCGGCCATCGGTAAAAGCCACGGCGGCAGGGCCGTCCCACGGTTCCATCAGCGAGGCGTGGTACTCGTAAAACGCCCGCTTATCTTCGTCCATATCCGGATTGCCGGACCAGGCCTCTGGGATAAGCATCGCCATCACATGCGGCAGCGAGCGGCCGGACTGATACAGGAACTCGACCGCGTTATCGAGAGCGGCGGAGTCGCTGCCCCCCGGAGTGACGACGGGGTATAGCTTATCGATCTGATCTCCGTATAGCTCGCTCTGCAGCACCGACTGGCGGGCATTCATCCAGCTGATGTTGCCGCGGATGGTGTTGATCTCGCCGTTGTGCGCCACATACCGGTATGGATGGGCTAGCTTCCAGCTCGGGAACGTATTGGTCGAGAAGCGCTGGTGCACCAGGCAGAGCGCGCTCTTGACCAGTGGATTCGCGAGCTCGAAGTAGAACTTCTCAATCTGCGGCGCCAGCATCAGCCCTTTGTAGATGATGGTGCGGCAGGAATAAGAGGGGATGTAGAAGTCGCCCTTATCCTCAATGTCCGAGTTGGCGATCTCGTTTTCGGTGCGGCGGCGCACAACATACAACAGCCGCTCGAAAGCGCCTTCATCCATGCCTGCAGGCCGGCCGACAAAGAACTGCTCGATGTACGGTTGGCTCGCCCGAGCCTCGCGCCCCAACGCGTCCCCATTTACCGGCGTGTCTCGCCAGCCCAGAACCTGGAGGCCCTCCTCCTGCGCAATGCGCTCTACCACTCCCTCGCATTGCAGCCGGGCGTGCTTGTCCACCGGCAGGAAGCACATCGCGACCCCGTAGTTGCCTGCCCCACCAAGCTCCATCCCCAGCTTCGCGCACTCCACTGCAAAAAAATCGTGCGGCACCTGGATCAGAATGCCCGCTCCGTCACCCGTCTCCGGATCCGAACCCGCCGCCCCGCGATGCGTCAGGTTGATTAGAACCTCAAGACCCTTGCGGATGATCTCCTGGCTCTTCTCTCCCCGGATGCTGGCAACTAGGCCCATGCCGCAGGCATCATGCTCATACTGTGGCCGATATAAGCCTTGGGCTTCGGGAATGCGATGACGGGATTCGGATGAATTCATGGCTACCTTCCGTTGAAGGACTACTGTTTTCTGCCGGAGACACTACGGCTAACTGCGATTCGAGCCGCCGGAGGCGACTCCGGGGATTTCATCGACACATCTGCCTGGGCAGAAGCTTTAGCGTCGGACAGAACTGATATTTCGGTACTTGCAATCAAGAAGAAAACGCCGGCTGCTCATCCGGGGAGCAACCTTCCCCAGGACCTACCCGCAGAGCTTCCTCATCCATCATAATCCACGGTGGGTGCGGTTGTCTGTAGCGGAATTTGCGCGGCCGCAACTTCTTCGCTCACCGCGCTCGCGGGTGCGTTTCCTCATACACGCGCTGAACTTGCGAGGCGGTCAGCTGCGTGTATCGCTGCGTGGTCGAAAGTCGCTCGTGTCCCAGCATCTCCTGGATCGCGCGCAGGTCTGCCCCCTCCTCCAACATGTGCGTTCCAAAGGCGTGCCGGAGAGTGTGAGGATGGGTGTCGGCGGGCAGCCCGCGGGAGGTCGCAATACTCTTTACGATCCGGCCCACGCTCCGGGTAGTCAGCCGGGCATTGCCCCGGGCCCGCAAATTCATTACTAGCGGACCCTCGCCCAAGAGCAGCTCCTTCCCTGCCAGGCGCAGCCGCTGCTCGCGCTGGGGAAGATACTCCCGGATCGCCGCCGCTGCCTCATCCCCCAGCGGTACGAACCTCTGCTTGCGCCCCTTGCCGCGCACCAGGATCGCGTCGTTCTTCCAGTGGATGTCCCCCATGTCGATACCCACCAGCTCCGAATTCCGAATGCCGCACCCGTACAGGAGCTCCAGAATCATACGGTCACGCTCGGGCCACGCTGCCACCTCGTCCTTGCCCGGCTTGCCCGCCTCCATCGAATCCATTAGCAGGTTCACCTCTTCCATGCTGGGAACCCGCGGGAGGTGCTGCGGCAGCTTCGGGGTGCTCACCAGGGAGGCGGGATTCTGGTCCACGCGGTGTTCCTTCGCCAGCCACTTGAACCAGGAACGAATTGCCGCCAGCGACCGCGCCACGCTCGCCTTGGTCAGGCCTCGCTGATACAGAGCCGCCATATACCCACGAATATGCAAGTGGTCGACCGCCCGCACCTGCGCGTCTGGTCCTAGCTGTTCCTCAAGATGGGCGGCAAACCCGCCCACCTCCCGCCGATAGGCCCGAATCGTATGTGCCGATGCATTGCGCTCGTTTTCCAGCACGAGCAGGAATTGCTCGGCCAGCGCATGCAGCTCGGAGCCTCTATTACCGTCTCCCGCGTTCCGGATATTCTTCACGGCTGCACCACGGGGTCGTTCTTCACAGAAGCCACTTCAGCACGTCTTTTTCCGCGAGGATGATGCTCGCGGTGGACCTTCTTCAGGTGCTCCATCGCGACGTGCGTGTACACCTGAGTGGTTGCGATATCCGCATGTCCCAGCAACCGCTGCACAGTTCTCAGGTCGGCGCCATGCTCCACCATGTGCGTCGCACAGCTGTGGCGTAACATGTGGGGGCTGGTCTTACGGCCGCTTGCCGCGGTGCGTCGCACGATATCCCAGACCCACTGGCGGGTGAGCGCTTTGCCGCGAGCGCTCAAAAACAGCACTGTCTGCATGCGGCCGGCGAGCAGCCCCGACCTTCCCCGTTCCATATACTCGGCAACCGCCTCAATAGCACTGCGCCCCAGCGGGACAATTCGCTCCTTGTCTCCTTTGCCCCGAACCAAGGCTCGTGCCTCATCCAAATGCAGGTCCTCCACGCGAAGACTGACCACTTCGCTGACGCGGAGCCCGCCAGCATACAGAAGCTCCAGAATGGCGTGATCGCGCAGCGCGATGGCGGAAATCTGCGCCGCACCCGCTGAGGTATCCGGAGTGCGAGCCGCGGCTGCTGCTCGCTCCAGCATCTCCACCATCTCGCTCTCCGCGAGCGATTTCGGCAAAACCTTCCAGCTTGCCGGAGTCTCAATAGTCACAGTGGGGTCGTAGTCGATCTTCTTGTCCAGAAGCAGCCAGCGATAAAAGCCGCGCAAACAACTCAGCTTGCGCGCAATGGAGCGCGAGTCCACGTGATTCGCCTTCAGGTGTGCCAGAAAGCCGCGAACATCGTCCTCCGCCGCATTCAGCAGCAGGGCCGATCGTTTCTCCAGATGCTCGGCAAACTGCTCCACGTCGCGGCCATAGGCCTCGCAGCTGGCCGGTTGCAGCCCCTTCTCTACCCTCAGGTAGCCGATGTACTGCTGGACCGTTCTGGCATTTCCGGCAGGTTGAGATCGCGTCTCACCTGTGGTTTCGGCTCTGGCCCGCATGCAGCGATTATGCGCGTCCCCCGAACGCTCTGGAACCCGGTGCGGGTCCCCCGCATCTACCTTGCAAGCACCTCGTTTGTTATCGTCACGACAGAGCTTTTCGGCTAAGCCGCCACACGCCATCCCACAGGAGCGCCCATGCGAGTCTGCGAACATCTCGTCCACAGCCATTACGTCGCGCCCAAAGCGCACCTCTGCGCTGAATGTGTCGCTATGGGCGATAGCTGGGTGCACCTCCGCACCTGCCTGGCCTGCGGGCACGTTGGCTGCTGCGACTCCTCTAAGAACAAACACGCCACGAAGCACTTCCGCTCCAGCGGCCACCCGGTCATCGCCTCCGCCGAGTCCGGCGAGCGCTGGCTCTGGTGCTACATCGACGAGCAGTTCGTCGAATAACACTTGCCCGGGTTCGAGTGCGGGCGAGGCACTATTCCACCGGCAGTTTAGCGTTGTACCCGTCACGCGAAATGACTGAGTACTTCAGCGCCTTGCCCTTCTCATCCTGCATCTGTAGCGGATGCCCTTCGTTGTCGACCAGCAGCACCTTCACCTTGCGATAGCTTCCGTCGTTCTTTGTATTCGTCGGACGGTAGGTGATCACGTACTGGTTGCGGATCGAGTTATTGATCTGCGCGAAATCTTCCGGCAGCTCGCCCTGGAACAGAGGCGAGAAGCTCAGGCCGCCGGTCATCGCGGCGAAGGTCTTCAGCTGGTTTTGCGACTGCAGGTAATCAAGTTCGCGCATTCCGCCGTTGTCAAACTGGTGCAGCAGCGCGCCGGTTCCGATGGTAAAGATTGTGACATTCGGTGTGGCCTTGATCTTCGCCAGCATCTTGTCCAGCGTCAGTTTGGAGAAAGTGTCGCGCCCCGTTCCGATCAGGATGATGTATTTGCGTCCCGGAATGCGGGTCGATCGATCCAGCGTCTCGTAGAGTGCATCGAACATGTCCGTATCCGAGAAGGTCGGGATCGTCAGTGACATGAGGCTCTGCGCTATGACCGATTGGTCATTGGTGAAATCGCACAGAATATGCGTATGCAGGTCATACGTCATCACCGCGATGTAGTCCTGCGGCCGCAGCGTATGGAAGAAACTGGCCGCGGCGTTCTGCATGTCGTTAATCACGTACCAGGAGTTCGCGGCGAACTCCAGCAGCATAACTGCCGTGATTGGCGTCTGTGCGATGCGGACGGTGTCCACCTTCTGCTCGACGCCGTCCTCCAGCACCAGAAAGTTCTGCGTCTTCAGCCCGGGAACGAACTGGTGATTCTTATCCAGAATCACGTTGACGTCGAGCGTCACCACCGGCACATCCACGCGCAGCGAATAGATTTCGCCGTTGGGATTCTTCACCTTGGGCTCAGCAGGCGCAGGTGGCGGAGTGCTCTCAGTCGGTTCCCTTCTTTTGGGAATAACGATTGGGCCGTTGTCGACCGCTGGCCCTCCCTGATCCTGAGTCTGACCCGGTGGGGCAGGCGTAGAGCTCTGCTGTGCAGACGAGAACGGCGCACTACCCAGCAGTATGAGGACGAGCGCCGCCAGAGCATTGCGTAATACGTTGAATCGAAGTCGTGTCATAGATATCCGCTGAGCAGTTTGACGACGAATGAACTCAGTCGTTTATACAGGGCGCAGGCGGGATCGCGTTCAATCCAACCTTCACCAAGGACCCGCGACTTTGGAACAGTTCACACAATAGGCCGGCTTCACATTGCCAAAACATCGATTGACCGCATCGAATTGCAGGCCAACCACCAACCCGTTACACCGCCTCGAGACGAGTTGCGGCACCGGCTCCTCCAGTTTGCAGCACTGGGCATCTCGTTGCTATGAAACACGATGACTCGGTTCAGCTCTGTTGACATAATGAAGTGCTGCTTTTGATGCAGAAAACGGTGCTTGCGTTGTGGGCGGGACCGTTTAGATTGGTTGCATGAATCAAGGGACGGTGCGGGCCTTCGTGGCCGCCTGGACGCTTGGAACAAGCGTCCTTTTTGCTTCACCTTTCTGCCTGGGGCAAGTACAAGAGGTTGCGGCCGCTTCGATTAGTCGCTTCCCTGCTGCGGCCCCGCTACGGACAAAATTCTTTCCGCTTGCGGAGGTTCACCGCGGTCTGCACGCTGTCGCCTATACGGTATTTGAGGGTGTCACACCCGAACCGATGGACGTCGAGATCCTGGGCGTACTGAAAGACGCGATCGGCCCGGGGCAGGACATGATCTTGGCCCGTCTCAAGGGTCCGAAAGCCGAGTACACCGGCGTGGTCGCTGGCATGAGCGGCAGCCCGGTTTACATCGATGGTCGCCTCGTGGGCGCGCTCAGCTACCGCATCGGCCAGTTCTCTAAGGAGCCGATAGCTGGCATCACGCCCATACAGCAGATGCTGGAAGTCAGAGACGGTCAACCCGGCCCCGCCATGCGTGTGGCTGATCGTTCCCAGCCCGAGACCGGTTCGGTGGATAAGCCGGTTTCTAGTGCAGGCGAGATCCAACCGATCGAGAGCGCCCTCGTATTCGGCGGCTTCTCACGCGATACGGTCGACCGCTTCGGCGACAGCTTTCGCTCGCTTGGCATGACGCCAGTGGCAGGGCTCGGCGGAGCCGCAGCAGCCGGAACGCGGCAACCCGAGCCCCTGGTCCCGGGGTCTGCTGTCAGTGCCATCCTCGTACGTGGCGACCTGTCGATGGCGGGCACCTGTACCGTCACCTATGTCGACCCTACCCAGATCCTGGCGTGCGGGCACCCGATTACGCAATACGGATCGGTCTCAATGCCCATGACGAAAGCCGAGGTCGTCGCCACTCTGGCGTCTCCGTTGAACTCCTTCAAGATCGTCAACACCACGGAAACCATCGGTGCCTTTACCGAAGACCGCGCCTCCGCGATCCTTGGCCGCTTCGGTGATACCGCCGCGATGATTCCTGTCTCGGTCGAAGTGACTCCAGAGGGCACGACCGACCGACGGCCTGTCGCATTGAAGCAGGTGGCGGCGCAGATCGAGGAGATTCCCGTACCGGGCACCGGCAGTGCCGTGCTTCAGCACAATACGGGGATGCAGTTTGAGGTACTCAATAACCGGCAGCTGACGCCCTCGGCCATGCTGGCTTCGGTGTACCAGAGCCTCTCCGGCACGAACCAGTCCGGCAATGACCTCAGCTATCGTATGCATGGCGAGCTGAAACTCAAGGGCCTGCCACCCATTGAGTTGCACGGCATCATGTCGTCCAATGATTCAAATAGCGGCGCGACCAATGCGGCACTTTACGTCAACGATCGGTTCCTGAAACTGTATGCCAACTCGCTGGAACAGCCGGATATCCTCGGTCTGAAGCTGCGTCTGGTAAGCATGCCGGAGCGGCGGACTGCCATCCTTGAGGGCGCACGTCTTAGCCGACTGCAGGCAAATCCGGGCGACACCATCGAGATCGAGGCTACGGTGCATCCGTATGCGGCTCCTTCGAAGGTAGTGCGCATTGAAGTCAAGCTGCCTGCCAGTTTGACTCCGGGGCCGTTGCGGGTTGTGGTTAGCGATGGCGCTACGGCCGATCGGCTCAACACGGCAAGCGGGCTGGGTGGTCAGCATGCAGTCTCGCTTGCTGACACGGTAGCCGAGTTGAACCGGCAGCATGAAAACGACCGGGTCTACGTTACCCTGCTCGACCGCTCGGCCCAGGCAGCGCTGGATACGCAATCTCTTCCGGGTGTTCCGCTGTCCGTGGCGAACGTGTTAGAGCCGTTGCGGGGAGCGCAAAAACTACAACTCACCGGCGAGAGCGCGATTGACGCGGGCTCCGCGGGGTCCGACTATGCAATCTCTGGCGTGCAGGTCCTTACTCTTGACGTCCAGTAGCGCAAGGCTGATGTAGCATCAGGTTACGGTGCAGCCGGCCCGCAGCCGGATTCCGTCCTACGGCATTCGATGACGACAAAGGGTTCAGCGCGGGAAATCCATGGGCTGGCGGTCCACGCTGCCGGTGCACAACTGGTCGCCTACAAGTACGATCCCGGCGATCTGAAACCGAACGAGGTCGAAGTCAGGATCACTCATTGCGGAGTATGTCGGTCTGACGTGCACCTGATCGACAATGACTGGGGCGTCAGTCACTACCCTTTCATCCCAGGCCATGAGGTCGTAGGCACCGTGTCGGCCATCGGCTCTGACGTCCGGCAGCACCGGCTGGGCGATCGCGTTGGCATTGGATGGCAGGCCGATAGCTGCGGCATCTGCGAGTGGTGCCGGCAGGGCGAGGAGCATCTCTGCGCTTATGCACAGCCTACCTGCGTCGGCCGGAACGGCGGCTATGCCGACGCAATTCGCGTAAACGCGAAGTTTGCCATTGCGGTGCCGGATGCGCTGGAGAGCGAGAACACTGCTCCATTGCTGTGCGGCGGCATTACCGTCTATTCCCCGCTTCGCAACCACGATGTTCGGCCCTCCTCTCGTGTAGCGGTAGTTGGTATCGGCGGCCTGGGCCACCTCGGCCTGCAGTTCGCGCGCGCCTTTGGCGCTGAGGTGACCGCGCTCTCCACCTCACTCGACAAAGAGGCGGAGGCCCTCAAGATGGGTGCGCATCACTTCGTCAACAGCCGGGATACAGCTGAGATGAAAAAGCTCGCAGGATCCTTTGATCTGGTGCTGTCGACGGTAAGCGCCGACCAGGACTGGCAGGCGCTTGTAGCCAGCCTGCGTCCGAAGGGCACGCTCTGTGTGGTGGGAGTTCCGCCCTCTCCAATGGCTTTGCAGGCATTTCCGCTGATTGGCGGTCAGAAATCAGTTTCTGGCAGCCCGACCGGAAGCCCGCGTGACCTGCACGAGATGCTCGACGTGGCAGCTCGCCATAACGTAAAGGCTTTGACGGAACGCTTCCAGATGGCGGATGCGAACCAAGCGATTGCACGGGTCAAGAAGAGTAAAGTGCGGTACCGCGCCGTGCTCGCCAACTAGAGCGTCGTGCTCTCCCCCAAGGAAGTAGACCAGACCATGAGGATGCGCAACACATTAGCCTGGGCCGCAGTGGTGGCTGCTTGCCTGGTGAATTCCTGCCCAGCACAGAACACGAAGCTTTGGACAGTGAGCCGGTACGACGAACTGGAGCGCGGCACGGCCAGCGGCGTTGCAATCCGCAGCGATGGCGCGCTGGAGCCCGGTCCGACCGTGAGCGCCATTTATAGAACCGGTGGAAATCTCGTCTGGTCCGTTGCTCCAGCACCGGCCGGCGGGGCGTTTCTTGGCCTTGGCGGTACTGCCCAGGGCAGCGCGATCGTGATGCGGGTCAGCCCGGACGGTAAAGCCACCAAGGTGCTCGAGGCGCGTGAGCTGGGAGTGCAGGCGCTGCGGACAGGCGCGAATGGCGCGGTGTACGCGGCGACTGCTCCGGATGGCAAAGTGTACCGGCTGGGTGCGACGCCTGCAGATTCGGCCGTCGTGTTCGATTCTGCCCAGACCGCGGAAAAGCCCAGGTACATCTGGGATGTCGTGCAGTCAGGGGGCGACTTGTACGTTGCGACCGGTGCGCCTGCGATCGTCTACCGTGTGCCCTTGGCTGGCGGAGCGCCACAGATTGCGTTCCGCACCGCCGATCAGCACATCCGATGCCTGCTCGTCGCGCCGGATGGGACATTGTGGGCAGGCAGCGATGGCTCCGGCGTGATTTACCGATTCGACTCCAGGACGCCAAACGCCAAGCCGTTCGCAGTCTATGCCGCCACCCGGCGTGAGATCACCTCGCTGGCCATCGATGCGCAAGGGAACATCTACGCCGCGGGTGTGGGACAGAGGAACGGACCGTCGCTGCCGCCGCTTCCGATCAGCGGAAATGGATCGGTCAATGTAACCGTCTCGGCGAGCGCGGCCAACAGTAACACGCTGGTGCCGGAGGGCTCGGAGATCTACCGCATTGCCGCGGACGGCACACCCTCAAAGCTTGTGACTTTGAAAGACGACGTGGTCTACGCGCTTGCAATGCACGGCGGCAGCCTGCTGGCAGCGACCGGTAACCGAGGCCGCATCTACCGCGTGGACACGGCTGAGGCGGCACGCAGCACCGACATCGCGCATCTGGAATCGGCCCAGGCCATGGCACTCGCCGAGTCCGGCGCTGGCGTGCTGGTTGCGACGAGCAACAGCGGCGGCCTTTACCGGCTGGACGACAAGCCCGCTGCGGATGCGACGTATACGAGTGAAGTGTTCGATGCGCATGTGTTCTCAAAGTGGGGTCGCGTCGAGGTGCTGCCGGAGAACGCCTCGGCAACGGAGCTCTATCTGCGCACCGGCAATGTAGAGAATCCGTTGATGGGCTGGAGTGACTGGGTTCCGGTGCGCAGCGGAGGGTCGGTTCCGTCTGGCAGATACGGACAGTGGAAGGCGGTGCTGCACTCCGGCGCAACAGTGGATGCAGTTGGCGTGAATTATCTGCAGAAGAACCTCGCGCCGGTGGTCGACGAGGTCATTGTCCAGCCCGGCGCGCGCATGCAGCCGTCTACTCCTTCGGTCAATAGCACCGTACAGGTCAGCTTTGTGCCGCCCGCGAGTTCTCAGGGGGTGATGAACCTGGGCGAGGTTCCTCCGCCGCTGATCGCGCAGAAGGACAGGGCTGCTGTTACTGTTCGCTGGAACGCTCACGACGAGAATGGAGACGAGCTGACATTCGCAGTCTGGTACCGAGGGCTCGGCGAAAAGAACTGGCGGCTGCTGAAGGACAAGATCCGGGACCGTTATATGAGCTTCGACGCCTCTCAGCTTGCGGACGGCAGGTATGAGGTGCGGGTGGTTGCGAGCGATGCCACGGAGCATACAGATGCAGAGGCTCTGACCGGCGATCGCACGAGCACTGCTTTCCTGCTGGACACGACTCCTCCGGTACCCGGGCCACTTTCCGCAACCCTTGTTGCCGGATCGCCGGGGAAGCTTCATGTCACCTTCAGCGCGAAGGATGCGACCTCCGCGATTGCCCGCGCCGAGTACTCCGTGGACGCAGGCCCGTGGCAGTATATGGAGCCGGTCGGCAAGCTCTCAGACTCGCTCGAGGAACGATACGACTTTGATTCCCCGGTCCCCCCTGCCGGTTCCGGCAATGCGGATCCGGGCGAGCATGTGGTCGCCGTGCGCGTATACGACCGGGCGGACAATGCAGTCTCGGCGAAGGCTGTGGTTCACTAGCACGATGCGGTTCGAACTCTTTGTTGCGGCGCGGTATCTGCGGGCAAAGCGGCGGCAGGCCGTGGTGGGCGTAATCACCGCGATCTCGGTCATCGGAGTTGCCGCCGGAGTTGCTTCGCTGATCATTGCGTTGGCGATCACGAACGGCATGCAGCGCGATATGCAGGAAAAGCTGGTCGGCTCGACTTCGCACGTCATGTTGATGCGGGAAGCGAATGACGGCATCCGCGACTGGCGTCCGCTGCTGCAGCGCTTGCGCAGTCTGCCGCACGTGACCGCCGCCGCCCCCGGGCTGTACGGCCAGGTGTTGATCTCCCGGGGAGCGCGGAGCGGAGGCGCGCTGGTCGAGGGCATTGTCCCGGCGGACCAGCGGACGGTCTCGGACATACTCGACACCATTACCAGCGGAACGGCTGAGCCGCTTGAACCGACTCCTACCCCTCAGAGTGGAATCGGTGGGGTGGCGGAGCCTGCACCCGGATCGGTTCCACCGATTGTGATCGGGCACGATCTGGCGGAGTCCATCGGGGCACAGGTGAACGACCGCGTGCTGGTGACGAGTCCACAGGGCGACCTGGGGCCGTTTGGCGTGCAGCCGAAATACCAGGGCTTCCGGGTGGCCGGAATATTCAAGTCCGGCTTTTATCAGTACGACTCAAGCTACTCATTCGTCAGGCTTTCGGATGCCCAACGGTTGTTCTCGGAGCCAGATCTAATTTCGGCCATCAGCTTCAAGGTGGACGACATGTACCGTGCGCCCGAGGTTGGCCACGAGATTGAACAAGCTGCCGGAAAGGGATTCCAGGCGACCAACTGGATGGAGGAAAACCGGCAGGTGTTCCGGGCTCTGAAGCTGGAGCAGGTGGTGACGTTCATCATCCTGGCGTTGATCGTGTGCGTCGCGGCGCTGAACATCCTGATCGCTCTGACCATGATGGTGATGGAGAAGACGAAGGACATTGCGGTCCTGATGAGCTTCGGGGTGCGGGTGGATCAGGTACGGCGGATCTTCCTGATGCAGGGGTTGCTGATCTCAGTGATTGGCACTGCGATCGGGCTGGTCGCCGGGTATGGTCTGAGCTGGCTGGGAGGCCACTACCGGTTTATCCCGCTGAATGCGGAGGTATATTCCATCGATTACCTGCCTTTCGCGCCGCGGGTGGTGGATGCTCTGATTGTGAGTGCGGTGTCACTGGGGGTAAGTCTGCTGGCGACGTTGTATCCGAGCTCGAGCGCGGCCAAGGTGCTGCCGGCGGAGGCGCTTCGGTACGAGTAGGCCTGGCCCCTCCCCCTAGTCCTCCGCGGTTTCGTTGAAGACACTGAGGTTCGGATGAGGGAGTCACCTTATGGTTAATAGATTTGCGTGTCACGTTGCGGATTAAATGCAGAGCCCGGCGCGCTAGCGCCGGGCTGTTTGTTCCTCTATCTCTATTATATCGAATGGCACGAAACTCGGTAACATCTTAATTCCTATTGTTTTCAGCGGGTTGAGGGATCAGGGGCTTGACACAGGCTGGTGTGGAAATTTCGTCAATAGCTGGATCGACGGAGCGGCGCCAGAATGCGTGAGAGCATGGATCCTCAGGGCGCCGTGGGGAGAAAGTGAGACCGGATTCCCTTTGGAAATGACAAGTAGAGATACAGGGAGTTCGCAGTCCGCGATGCTGCGGGTGGAGGGGTTGGCGAAGGTGTACCCCGCGGTGGCGGGACGCAATGCTGCTCCGGGCACTGAGGTGGTGCTGTTTCGCGGCCTGAGTTTCGAGGTCCGCTCAGGTGAGATGGTGGCGATTGTGGGTGAGAGCGGCTCGGGCAAGAGCTCGCTGCTACACCTGTTGGCAGCCCTTGATACTCCAACCGAAGGCGAGGTGTGGGTGGATGGGGTGCGGCTGCGCGGTATGTCAGAGCGGCAGTCCGCGGAGTTCCGCAACCGAAATGTGGGATACGTGTGGCAATTCCATTATCTGCTGCCTGAGTTCTCCGCCGTCGAGAATGTGGCGATGCCGCTCCTGGCGCGCGGCGAACGGCGGGCGCCGGCGCTCGAGAAGGCGCGAGGCTGGCTGGCCGAGGTTGGATTAGCCGGCAGGTTGGAGCATCGCGCGGGCGAGCTGAGCGGTGGCGAGCAGCAGCGCGTCAGCCTGGCGCGAGCGCTGGTAACGGGCCCGAAGTTACTCCTGGCCGACGAGCCGACAGGCGATCTGGACGGTAAAACAGGGGATGCAGTGTTCTCGTTGATTCAAAACCTCCACTCCAAGCATCCATTAACCAGTGTGCTTGTGACGCACAACCTGGAGTTCGCCGCGCGTTGCGGGCGAGTCCTCCGATTGCGCGAGGGCCGGCTGGAAGAATTTGCAGGGGCAGCATCTTCGCAGGGATGAAGGAGCTGCACCAAGTTTGGTGCTTGTTTTGCACAGGGATCTACTGTGAAACGGTGGTAGGTTGGTCAAAACCTTCGGGGGATTCAGCAGGAATCGCGGTGAGGGGATGATGGTGGAAATGTCGGGCCAGTGCTGGGGAGCATCCGCAGTGCCGGTCCGATGGGTAGGCGGTTCGGCAGCGAGTCGTTGGGCTTGACGAAGCGTCTACACTGTATGTAGTGCAATGGGCGTTCTGTACTCCGGATTGCATCCGGGGACGCTCTGAAGGGCCCCCGGCGGGCTGAGCGGAAACGCGGGGGCGGCTGGACAAAGGCGCTGCGCCTGCGGGGAGCGGGTGTAAGTGCCGGCTTGAAGGGGGAACATGTTCGAACGCTATACGGAGAAGGCGCGGCGGGTGATCTTCTTTGCCCGCTACGAGGCCAGTCAGTTCGGGTCGCCGTACATTGAGACCGAGCACTTGCTGCTCGGACTGTTGCGGGAGGACAAGGCGTTAACAAACCGCTTTTTGCGGTCGCACGCATCGGTGGAATCGATTCGGAAACAGATTGAGGGCCATACCACGATTCGGGAGAAGGTTTCGACATCAGTGGATCTTCCGCTCTCGAATGAGTGCAAGCGAGTGCTGGCGTACGCGGCGGAAGAGGCGGAACGACTCTCCCACAAACATATTGGGACGGAGCACCTGCTGCTGGGTCTGCTGCGCGAAGAGAAGTGCTTTGCGGCGGAGATTCTGACCGAGCGCGGACTGCGGCTGCCGATGATTCGGGAAGAGCTGCAGAAGACAACCCAGGAGAAGGCGCCACAGCAGCAGAGTGGGAAGCAGCGTGGCGAACAGTCGATGCTGGCGGAGTTCTCGCGCGACCTGACGCAGTCGGCCATGGACCAGCAGCTGGATCCGCTGGTCGGGCGTGACAACGAAGTGGACCGCGTGATCCAGATCCTGTGCCGGAGGACGAAGAACAATCCGGTGCTGATCGGAGAACCGGGCGTCGGCAAGACCGCGATTGTGGAAGGGCTGGCACAGAAGATTGCCGAAGGCGAGGTGCCGAGCTTCCTGGCAGATAAACGGGTGCTGGCGCTGGACCTGTCGCTGATCGTGGCGGGCACGAAGTACCGCGGCCAATTCGAAGAGCGGCTGAAGACGATCATGAAGGAGTTGATGGAGAACCAGAACTCCATCGTGTTCATCGACGAGCTGCATACGCTGGTGGGAGCGGGATCGGCCGAGGGATCGCTGGATGCAGCGAACATTCTGAAGCCGGCACTGAGCCGCGGCGAGATCCAGTGCATCGGCGCAACGACTCCGGCCGAGTACCGGAAGTCGATTGAGAAGGACAGGTCGCTGGAGCGGCGCTTCCAGGCGGTGAAGGTTCCTCCTCCGAACGAAGAGGATGCGATCAAGATCATCATGGGGATCAAGGATAAGTACGAGAAGTTTCACGCGGTCTCGTACACGGATGAGGCGATCAATTTCTCGGTGTCGCACTCGAGCCGGTATATCCCTGACCGCTTTCTGCCGGATAAGGCGATCGATTTGATCGACGAGGCAGGAGCGCGAGTGAAGCTGCGCCAGACTTCCCTGCCCGAGGAGTTGACCGAGGTTCAGAAGCGGATCAAATTCATCGTGCACCGGATGGAGAACGCGATTGCGAACCACGAGTTCGAGAAGGCGCGGTTCTACTCGGACGAGGAGCGCAAGGAACGCGAGAACCTGCGCACGCTTCGGGACAAGTACCACCTG
>Ga0105240_10002451_pt1 | contig 29846 bp, 25 predicted proteins | sample KBSC54metaG_FD_80426 | JGI IMG/M metagenome (GOLD analysis project Ga0105240, IMG submission 80426) | Corn rhizosphere microbial communities from Kellogg Biological Station, Michigan, USA - KBS C5-4 metaG | ecosystem: Host-associated > Plants > Roots > Rhizosphere > Soil | place: Michigan, USA... | reverse complement strand
GAATGGCAGACCGTCGTGACGGGCGTGATCATCATCCTCGCCGTCTACGTCGACATCCTGCGCCGGCGCCGCCGCTGACGCGCCCACGCAGATGCTTCACCGCCGGCATGGCCGGCATCCCAGCAGATACCAACCAAGGAGACGCGAAGTGATCAGGAGCAAGGTGTTGAACGCGATCGTCGGGCTGACGTTCGCCGTCGGCGTGACGGCCGGCGCGCAGGCTCAGGAAACCTACATCCCGCTGATCTCGAAGGGCTTCCAGCATCAGTTCTGGCAGGCCGTGAAATCGGGCGCGATGCAGGCCGCGAAAGACTACAAGGTGAAGGTGACGTTCGAAGGGCCCGAGACCGAGGCGATGGTCGACAAGCAGATTGACATGCTGTCGGCCGCGATCGCGAAGAAGCCGGCCGCGCTCGGTTTCGCGGCGCTCGACAGCAAGGCCGCGCTGCCGTTGCTCAGGAAGGCGCAGGCCGAGAAGATCCCGGTGATCGCGTTCGACTCGGGCGTCGACAGCGACATCCCGGTGACGACCGCCGCGACCAACAACAAGGCCGCCGCGTCGTTGGCTGCCGACAAGCTCGCCGCGCTGATCGGCGACGAAGGCGAGGTGGCCGTGGTCGCGCATGACCAGACGAGCCGCACCGGCATCGACCGCCGCGACGGCTTTCTCGAACGCATGAAGTCGGCGCACCCGAAGGTGAAGGTCGTGACCGTGCAGTACGGCGAAGGCGACCAGCTGAAGTCGACCGAGGTGACGAAGTCGATCCTGCAAGGGTATCCGAAGCTCAAGGGGTTGTTCGGCACCAACGAAGGCTCGGCGATCGGCGTGGTCAACGGCGTGCGCGAAATGAAGCGCAAGGTCGTGATCGTCGGCTACGATTCCGGCAAGCAGCAGAAGGACGCGATCCGCAGCGGGCTGATGGCCGGCGCGATCACGCAGAACCCGGTCGGGATCGGCTACAAGACGGTCGAGGCGGCCGTGAAGGCGATCAAGGGCGAGAAGCTGCCGAAGGTCATCGATACCGGTTTCTATTGGTACGACAAGACCAATATCGACGATCCGAAGGTCGCGGCGGCATTGTACGACTGATTGCCGTGTCATGGCGTCGCCGCCCGTGGCGGGTAGCCGGTGCGGCGACGCGTGACGGCATGTGACGGCGGAACACGAGGACATCATGGGCGCAGTGCGTATCGATTCCCATCAGCACTTCTGGCGTTATCGCGCGGCCGACTATCCGTGGATCGGCGCCGGCATGGGCGTGCTGGCGCACGACTACTTGCCCGACGCGCTGTGGCCGCTGATGCATGCGCAGGCGCTCGGCGCGTCGATCGCGGTGCAGGCGCGCGCGGGGCGCGACGAGACGGCGTTCCTGCTCGATCTCGCGCGCGACGACACACGCATCGCGGCGGTGGTCGGCTGGGAGGATCTCGGTGCACCGCAGCTTGCCGACCGTATCGCCGAATGGCGCAGCCCGAAGCTGCGCGGTTTTCGTCACCAGGTGCAGGACGAAGCCGATGCGGGCGCGTTCGTCGCGGATCCCGGCTTCAATCGCGGCATCGCGTGGCTGCAGGCGAACGGCTATGTGTACGACGTGCTCGTGTTCGAACGCCAGTTGCCGGACGTGCGTGCGTTCTGCGCGCGGCACGACGCGCACTGGCTCGTGCTCGATCACGTCGGCAAGCCGGCGCTGGCCGAGTTCGAGCGCGACGAAACCGCGTTCGCGCGCTGGCGCGCTGCGTTGCGCGAACTGGGTGCGATGCCGCATGTCGCGTGCAAGCTGTCGGGGCTCGTGACCGAGACCGACTGGCGGCGCGGCCTGCGCGCGCAGGACATCCGGCATATCGAGCAGTGCCTCGATGCGGCGCTCGACGCGTTTGGCCCGCAGCGGCTGATGTTCGGATCGGACTGGCCCGTGTGCCTGCTTGCCGCGTCGTATGACGAAGTGGCGTCGATCGTCGAGCGCTGGGCCGAATCGCGGCTGTCGGCGGCCGAGCGCAACGCGCTGTGGGGCGGCACGGCCGCGCAGTGTTACGGGGTGCCGGCGTGAGTGCGCGGCTTCGTCGGACAACTGCCGGTGGGCACGGTGGCGTATCGATGGTTGCAGCCGCATCGATGCGCAGGCCGGCGCACGGGCCCCGGCATATAAAATAGGCGCGAACGGTCTGCGCGATTCGTCGGACCGAAACCGATTACCAGCGTCAAACGTATGTCCATCCAGCCGATTCAGAACCGCCGCCTCTACCAGCAGATCGCCGACAAGCTCAGTGCGATGATCGAGTCCGGTGATTTTCCGCCGGGCAGCTATCTGCCGCCCGAGCGCGAACTGGCCGAACGGTTCGGCGTGTCGCGCACGTCGGTGCGCGAAGCGCTGATCGCGCTCGAAGTGAGCGGGCTCGTCAGCGTGCGCGTCGGCGACGGCGTGAAGGTGCGCCACCCCGAAACGGTTGCCGCGCCCGAGCCCGAACCCGAAACGAAGGCCGCGCCTTTCACGATCGTCGAGATCGATCCCGAACTCGGCATCGCGCTCGACCTCGACACCGAAATCCCGCCGTTCGCGCTGTTGCAGGCGCGCCGCCTGATCGAACCGGAAGCCGCGTCGCTCGCCGCGCAGCACGGTTCGGACGAGCAGATCGAAGGGATCCACGAAGCGTTCCTGCGCAATCAGGACGACAACCGCAGCGGTTCGCTCACGCATCCGGGCGACCGGCTGTTCCATATCCGCATCGCGGAGGCGAGCGACAACCCCGCATATGCGTTGATGATCAAGCAGTTGCTCGCGCACAAGTACGACCCGATGTTCCAGCGGCTGCAGTCGCTGTACATGCCGAACGACATGCCGCACCGGTCGGAACTGGAACACCGCGCGATCCTCGACGCGATCCGCGCGCGCGACCCGGAGGCCGCGCGCCGCGCGATGGCCGACCATCTCGACGAAGTGATCCGCATCTTCGGCCGCGCGCTCGACTGAGCGCGTGCGTTGATCTTCTACGCGCTCGGAATCAGAAGCGGTCGGCGCGATAGGGCGCCGGATCGGTGAAGGGCGTCTCGCCCGTCATCATCTCGGCCAGCAGCCGGCCGGTGACGGGGCCGAGCGTCAGCCCGTGATGGTTGTGCCCGAACGAGAACCACAGCCCGCGATGCGCGGGCGCGGGGCCTATCACCGGGCGCATGTCGGGCGTGCATGGCCGGAAGCCGAGCCACGGCTGCGGGTCGAGCCGCTCGCCGAAGCCGAACACGGGCCGCGCGACGCGTTCCGCGCGTTCGAGCTGCACGCCGGTCGGCGGCACGCCGCGCCGCGCGATCTCGACGCCGGTCGTCAGCCGCAGCCCGCGCCGCATCGGCGCGATCACGTAGCCGTATTCGCGATCGACGATCGGCGCCGACGGCACGCCGCGCGCGGACGGCGCGTAGTGCATGTGATAGCCGCGCTTCTCGCGCAGCGGAATCTTGTAGCCGAACTTGCCGAACACCGTGTCGGACCACGGGCCGAGCGCGACGACGACGGCCGGTGCGGCAGCCGTGCCGTCCTGCGTGCTGACCTGCCAGCCGGGCGACAGCGCGTCGAGGCTCGCGGCGTCGCCGGTCAGCAGCGTGCCGCCGCCTTGCACGAAGAGCTGCGCGTACGCTTTGACGAGCGCGGACGGATCGACGACGCTTTTCGGATCGAGCCAGTGCAGCGCGCCGCAGAAGCCCGGTGCGAGGCTCGGTTCGTGCGCGAGCAGCGCGGCGGCATCGAGCGGCGTGATGCCGAGCCCGTGGCGGCGCGCGGTGAGTCCTGCCTCTGCCACGCTGCGTTCGAACGCGGCCGGCGTGCGAAAGGCTTCGAGCCAGCCGCTCGCGCGCACGAGTTCCCCGGCACCGGCCCGAGCGATCAGCACGTCGTGCTCGACGATGCAGCGCTCGATCAGCGGCAGCATGTCGCGCGAGGCTGCCGCGTGACGCAGCGGCGCCGATTCCCACCAGAACCGCGCGAGCCACGGCGCGAACGCGGGCAGCGACGCACTGTGCCAGTAGAGATCGGTCGAGCGGTTCAGCGCGTAGCGCATCAGCGTGAACGGGCTGCGCGGGAACGGATACGGTTCGATCGACGAGCGCTCGATCAGCCCCGCGTTGCCGAAGCTCGTGCCTTCGCCGGGCGCGCCGCGATCGACGAGGGCGACCTTGCGGCCGCGATCCTGCAGGTGCAGCGCGGCGGAGACGCCGACGATGCCGGCGCCGAGAACGATTACGTCGAAGTCCATCGGTGGTGGTGAAAGACAGTTAGCGGTGCGCTCGCCCGCAGTGCGGTGTGCGCGCCCAGGTTGGGGATCGTTCGAACCGCAAGCATACTCGCGGCGGCGTGGGTCACCAAGGGCAGGGTGCTACGCGACGGGACTCGAGCGGGTGTTGCGTGGCGCCTGAGGATCGGCCCGGCGAAGCGGAACAGTAGATTGCACCGGGGCCGGCATTTCACGGTGGCGCGCGATGATCGAGCTGTCGAAACGGGCCTGCGCGGCGGAGTTGAAGCGTTTCCGCGCGAACGGCAATGTCTGGATCGCGGCGGACGAGATGCCGGCCGGCATCGACGTGCCGGTGGCGTGGCGTGAATTGCTGCCGCCTCGGACCATGTATGTGTTTGCCGATCGGTGATGCGGATGTGAGCCGATGTCGTCGATTGTTTGCCGGCTGTCGCGCAGTTCTGCCGCAACACGCCCATGTGTTCGGCCGTCTTCGAGCGGGAGGGCGGCGATACCGTGCTGCTTTATCCGTATTCGGGCGGGCGCGACGAGCTGAGTTTTTTTATCGGTTACCCGCCGTCAGGCGGTAACGTATGGCACCCGGGATGTGCTGCAAAACGATCTTGCGTACCGCCGGAGAGCATAGGAAATTTGAGCCGGCCGCGCGTCCAATCCGCCGATCAATTTGCCGACATTGAGACGGGATCGACGCCCGGTAACGCATTCGTCCGCATCGTCGCGCACAGCGCCGATTCTCCATACGTTCCGACGATTCTCGCGGGTGTTTCCCACTGGTTGGTCGCGCGACTTTGTACCTAAGATGAAGGAATCATGCGCGTGATACGGTGCCTGCGCGCGCATGGTTGAAGGCAGAGGGTAACGCCGGGGGGCAACGCCAGCGGATGTTTCCATCATGGATGCGAGAGTGTGCGCGGCGGCTGCCAGTCTTGCGACTGCAACGACGCCAACGGGCGCGGCGGCAATCGCCGCGCGGACGACGTCCGGCCGGCCCGGCCGGGTTGCTTCGCTGCGCCATGCGCTGATCGCAATCGTTTGCGTTCTCGGCGCGGCATCCGCCGTGCTCGCCGGGGCTCCCGCCGATGCGGGCGGCTCGCCTGACGCCGTGCGCATCGTCGCTGCCGCGAGCCCCGCCGATTCCGTCATTTCGTCACACGACTCCGCCGTGCGTCAGGTCGTGCTGGGCATCATCAGCTTCACGCACTGGCCGACGACGCCCGTCCGCCTGCACCTGTGCGTCACCGGCCGGCCCGACTACGCGCGCGGCCTGACCGACACGCTGCAGGCCGGCTCGACGCTGCTCGACGTGCAGCGCGTCCGCTTCGACGATCCCTCGCTGGGCATGGCCTGCGACGTCGTCTATCTCGGCACCCTGAGCGACGACGAGAGGACGCGGGTGAGAGCCGCGGTGGCCGGCCATCCGGTACTGACGATCTCGGAACACGATCCGTCCTGCACCGCAGGCGGCATGTTCTGTCTCAATGTCGACGGCGAACGCGTGTCGTTCGACATCAATCTCGACGCCGTGGCGCGCAGCGGCGTGCGCGTGCACCCGAACGTGCTCAATCTCGCGCGACGGCCGGGGGCGCCATGACACGGTTCGCGCCTCACTTTTCTCCTTCGCGCGTGCCGCGCCCGACGCTGCAAAGCGTGTTGCGTCGCGCACATCTGCGCCTCGCGTTCGTTGCCGTCGCGATGGCCGCCGTGTCGTTGATCGTGGTCGCCGTGATCGCATTGCGCGCGTATGCCGGCAACAACCTGAACCTGCTGGCGCGCTCGCTCGGTTATACGGTCGAGGCGGCGCTCGTGTTCGGCGACCGCGTCGCGGCGAACGAGGCGATCGCGATGATTGCCCGCGATGAGGACGTCGCGCAGGTGGTGGTCACGGACAGCAGGGGCCAGCCGTTCGCGACGTGGCAGTTGCCTGCCGGAAACGGGGTCGCCCGGCTCGAGCGCGGCGTCGCCGACCTTGCGCTGCCGGGGCCCGTGACGGTTCCGGTGATGCACGACGGCATCATCGTCGGTCACGTCGTCGTGCGCGGCCGCGGGCACCAGTTCTTCGGCTTCCTGCTCGGTGGCGTGGGCGGCATTCTCGGTTGCCTGGCGGTCAGCGTGATCGGCGCGTACGTCAGCTCGAAGCGTCTGCTGCGCAACATCGTTTCGCCGCTGCGCGCGCTGGTCAGCGTGGCGCACGCCGTGCGGCGCGAGCGCGCGTTCGCGCAGCGGGTCGAGCCCGTGGCGATCGCCGAGCTGAACGAACTCGGCGACGACTTCAACGCGTTGCTCGACGAACTCGAAGACTGGCAGAACATGCTGCGCGACGAAAACGCGTTGCTCGAATACAAGGCGACGCACGATGCGCTCACGGGCCTGCCCAACCGCGTGCAGTTCGAGTCGCGCCTGGCGCTTGCGCTCGGCGAAGCCCGGACGACGGGCCAGCGGGTCGGCATCCTGTATCTGGACTGCGACCGCTTCAAGGAGATTAACGATTGTCTCGGCCACGACGCCGGCGACGCGGTGCTGATCGGCATCGCCGAGCGACTGCGCGCACAGGTGCGCGAGGCCGATCTGGTCGCCCGCCTGGGCGGCGACGAATTCGCGGTGATGCTGTCGTCTGTGCGCGATGCGGGCAGCATGTGTCGCATCGCCGACGAGATATTGTCCGGCATGGCGCCGTCGATCGAGTTGTCCGACGGCCGCATGGTGGCCACCATGATGAGTGTCGGCATTGCGCTGTATCCCGACCATGCGTCGGACGCGAGCGGCTTGCTGCGCACGGCGGATGCGGCAATGTACCGGGCCAAGCGTGCTCGGCCAGGATCGTGGCAGTTGGCCGAAGGAGTTGCGGGACCGGTTTGATTGATCGCTTCGCGCTGCGGGCGAGGCCGCGGCAGCGGATGACAAAAAGCGCGCCCAATGCGGGCGCACTCGAAGGGGATGCGAAATGAACAACTCGTTTCCTGTGAGCACGGGGCGGATGTGCGTCGCGAGCGCGCTGCTGCTGTGTTTGCTGCTGGGGGGCTGCAAGACACCGCCGCTTCATCGTGGGCTGACGCAGACGCAAGTCACGACGCTCAAGTCGGCCGGTTTCCAGGAGACCGAACAGGGTTTCGAGTTCGGCTCGGCCGGGCCGATCCTGTTCGATTTCGATCGCTATAACCTCAAGCCGGATGTGCGGCGGATCGTCGAGCGGATCGGGCGCACGCTCAGGTCGGCGGAGATCAACGGGGTTCGGGTTTATGGGTACTCGGATCGGGAGGGGGCGGATGATTACGACTTCGAGTTGTCGAGGCGGCGAGCCGAGGTCGTGGCGATCGAGCTTGTCGATGTCGGGCTCGATGCGAAGCGCATTGCGATCGTCGGGAAAGGGAAGCGCGATCCGGTGGGGGATAACCGGACACCGGCGGGGAGGGCACAGAATCGGCGGGCGGCGATTGTGGTTTCGCCGCGGTGAGGAGAGGGGCGTCGCACACTGGTACGCAACGATTGCGCGTGGGTCGTCTGCCGACATGCAAGCTGCTCAGCCATGTTGCTGAAAGCACGGATATCGGTACTTCATGGTGCGGTCAGTTGTAACTGTTTGCCATCATTGACACGCAGACACCCGAGCGCTTGCCCACAAGCAGCTGGCCTTTATGTTCGCGGCATGTGGCGCGGGTCATTGGCTGAAGCGTCGATTGAAGACCGGCGGCCGCTGGATAAATTCGAAACGAGATTTTCAGTTGCCCGAATAGAATCGTTCCGCTCGATTTTTTGAACGCCGCATCGCGGTTTGGCGAACGCGGCGACGACCGGAACGTGTATGGCCATCGACCCCAAGGATTTGCTTCCGCACTTCGAACGCGAGATGGCGCTGCTGCGTCGTTCGATGCAGACGTTCTCGCAGCGTTTTCCTAAAATCGCCGCTCGCCTGGCGATCACGGGCGAGTATTCCGACGATCCGCACGTCGAACGTCTGTTGCAGTCGTTCGCATTGATGTCGTCGTCTCACGACGTCCGCCTCGAGGATGATGTTCCCGCGTTTACGCACGGCCTTCTCGAGACACTGCACGGTGCGTTCCTGCGTTCATTTCCTTCCTGCGCGATTGCGCAATTTCATGGCGACCTGACCGGCAAACGGACCGGGCCCCATGTCATCCCGCGCGGCGAGCAACTGATCGCACCGGTCGGCCGGGAAGTATTTCGCATGACGGACGAAGTCACGATTGTGCCGCTGACCGTCTTGGCGGTGCGTTACGCGACGTCGGCGATCGCGCCGCGAGACGCCGCGTTACCCGCCGAAACTTCCGGTTTGCTGACCATCACGTTTGCGCTGACTTCGACGGAAGCCACGTTCGCGATCGTGCCGGACCGGTTGCGTCTGCACTTCACGGGCGCGCGCGAGATCGTCGCGGCACTCACGGACGCCGCCTTGCTTCTTGCCGTGCGAGGTTTCGTCGAGGTGGACGATTCCGGGCGCTGGAAGCGTCTCCCGACCATGCCGTTCACGGCCGTCGGCCTCGAGCCGATCGACGCGCTGCTCGATATGCCGCATGACGATGCCCTCGGGCCATTTCACCTGCTGATGGAGTACTGCGCCGTTCCGGAACGTTTCGACTTTGTCGACCTCGACATGCGACCGCTCAAGCGGGCCGCGGGCGGCAGTCGTCGCGTCGCGCTGCACCTGGCGATCGCGGGCGTGCATCCGGACTCTCATCGCGCGCAACGCCTGGCCGCCGCGACGGCCGACCATGTCCGCTTGTTTTGTACACCCGTGATCAACCTTTTCCCGGATGCCGCCGAGCCGATCGAGACTCGTCCCGGTTGCGCGTATTACCCGGTGAAGCCGCTTGCGCAGAAAAACGCGTCGCAGGCGAACATCTGGTCGATCGACACGGTTCGTCAGACTTCCGACGCGGACACGTCGATCCTGGCACCGTTCCATTCGCTGCAGCACGGCATGGGCACCGGTCCGGGGCTGTACTGGACCGTGTTGCGCGACGAGGCCCGGCGGGCGCCGAAGAAGCCCGTCGATCCCCAGGCCAAAGAGGCGGGCAAGAAACCGTCCCCGGACGAGATTGCCGACCTCCTCCATGGCGTCGAACTGGGACTGATCGACCGGGACGGCCAACCTGCCGATCCCGGGCGTCGCAAACTGGCGATCCGGCTGTCCTGTACCCAGGGCGACCTGTCCGGAATGCGGGAACGCGAACTGGCGTTGTGCGCGGGCGATCCGGTGGGGACGATCGCGCTGCTGAACCGGCCGACCCGGAGCCGGCCGCCCGCTTTCCGCTACGGAGAGCTGTGGAATGTATTGTCTTTGCTCGTGCCGCAGGCGATTCGCCTGGACAACGGCGGTCTGGCCCAACTGACGCGGCTCTGCGCCCGCTGGGCGGAATCCTCGGTCGACGGCGGGCGGCGCTTCGATGCGCTCGTCTCGTTGTCGGCCGCGCGCGTTCGGCGCTGGCTGCCCGGCAAGCCGGCGTCGGCGTTCGTGCAGGGGCTCGAAGTGCGATTGGTGGTCGACGAACAGCGTTTCGCCGGCTTCAGTCTTGGCGGGCTCGCGCACGTCATGGAGAGATGCTTCGCACCGCACGTGCCTGTAACAAGTTTCGTGCAGATTGTGCTGTTTTCAGCGCATACCGGTGCATTGCTTCGTCGCGGCCAACCCTGCTCCGGCGTCCAGCCGCTGACCTAGTTTTTCGATTTTCGGGGCTCGAACGGAAACGTTTGCGGGCGTCTTTCGCGCGGTCGGATTTTGTCCTACATTAACGGGGCTTCGGGCCGGCCAGCCGGCCCACGGAACCTGAGATCACACGCAAGGAACAAGAATGAGTTTCGCTCCGAACGGGGGTATTCCCAATGGTTTGGGCGGCAGCGCGCTCGGCTCCTTGAGCGCGCTCGGCGGCCTGGCAGGCCCGGTCGCCTCGAGTGTTGCCGGGAGCCTCGGGCCGCTCGCGGGCCTGGCCGGGCACGTCGACACCGTCCAGCGTGCGATGCAGCTCGCGCAGACCGGCTTCTCGCTGATGGACAAGACGCCCGGCGCGGTTGCCGAGGCGATCAACGGCGCCGCCAACCCCGCGCGCCTGACCCAGCTCAATCGCTACGTCACGCTCGACACGCCGCTTGGCCCGGACGTGCTCCTGGTCAGCGCCGCCGTCGTCGACGAGTATGTGAATCGGTTGCCGGAAATCCACCTCGACCTGCTGTCGCATCGCCATGACCTGCGCCCCGACGACCTGATCGGCCAGCAGGTCAAGATCCGGTTCGATCAGCAGGCGCGCTTGTCGACGCTTGAACGCGTCGTTGCATCGGGCGCCGGCGAGAACGACCGTTACTTCGACGGCTACGTCGCGTCGTTCGACCGGGCCGGCAATCCCGGCAATGTCACGCAGTACCACCTGACGGCCGTGCCGTGGTTCTGGTTCCTGACGCGCTCGACCGACTGCCGGATTTTCCAGAACAAGACCGCGCAGGACATCCTCACCGAGATTTTCCAGGAGCACGGATTCTCCGATTTCGTGTTCGACATTCGCACGAGCCAGAAGCCGCTCGAATACGTGGTGATGTACCAGGAGTCCTACTACAACTTCTGCGCGCGGTTGATGGAGCAGGAAGGGCTGGTCTGGACGCATCGCTACGAGAAGGACAAGCACTTTCTCGTGATCGGCGACACGAATTTGCTGTTCCGCCCGATCGACGGGCTGGCGACCGTGCCGTTCGCCGCCACCGAGGCGAGCGAGGACAGCGGCATCGATCAGTTGCACGAAGGCCGGCGGTTTGGCGTCGGCAAGGTCACGTTCCGCGACTTCAATCATCAGAATCCGTCGTCGCCGCTGATGCTGGTGGAAGCCGGCCCGCAGAACCTCAAGCACGCACGGCTCGACTCGACCGAGCGGTTCGAGCACCAGTCGCTGTACGACCACGGCGACGACGGCAACCGCTATGCGCGTTTCGCGATGGAGGCCGAGGAGGCGCAGGCCCATCGCTATACCGGCGGCGGCTACGCGTGGCGCATGACCACTGCCGGCGCCGTCAACGTGGCGAATCACCCGGTCCTCGAGAACAACCAGGAATACGTGATCCTGCACGTGCGTCACGAGGCGGTGAACGATTACACGCAGCACAGCGCAAAACTGCCGTACCGCAACAGCTTCGCGTTGCTGCCGAAGAAGATTCCGTATCGTGCGCCGCGCGGGACGCCGAAGCCGGTGATTCATGGCACGCAGTCGGCGATCGTCGTCGGTCCCAAGGGCGAGGAAATCTACACCAACGGGAGCGCGGTGAAGGTGAACTTCCCGTGGGACCGGCGCGGCAAGAAGGATGGCTCCGACTCGATGTGGGTGCGCGTGTCGCAACCGTGGGCGGGCGATGGTTGGGGGGCGGCTGCGATTCCGCGGATCAAGCAGGAAGTGCTCGTGGCGTTCAATCAGGGCGATCCGGACAACCCCGTGATCGTGGGCCGCGTGTTCAACGGCGAGCAGGGCAACCCGTACCACGGGGCCGCCGGCCAGACGATGGGGATCAAGAGCCAGACGCACAAGGGGCAGGGGTCGAACGAGATCCGCATGACCGACACGAACGGCATGCAGGAATTCTTCATGCACGCGCAGAAGGACATGAACACCGTCGTCGAGAACAACGAGACGCACAAGGTGCTCGGGCCGATGCGTACCGTCCTGGTGGCGACGGGGAGCGAAGAAAAGCAGATTCCGCAGGGCAACCTGACCGAGACGATCGCCGAGAAGCGCAGTACGACCGCGACCACCGTCGAGGTGACGACGCCTGCCAAGGACGGGGGCGGCGGCACGCAGGTCTACGTGGCCGAGCGCGGCATCCTGCTGAAGGTGCAGGACAGCTCGATCTCGCTCGCGCCCGAAGGCATTCGCCTCGAGCACAAGGGCTCCGTGATCCTGATGACCGACGACGGCGTGATGGTCAACGGCCAGCGCATCGATCTCAACAAATAACACGAACAAAACCATGCACTACGCTATCCACGAAGGCACCTTCGAACTGCCGGACGCGGCGCTCGACCGCACCGTCAACATCCTCGTGATGAACGCCGGCCCCGGCGGCCTCAACCTCGTGATCGCCCGTGGGCGGCTGCGCGACGGGGAAGATATCGACGCGTTTGTCGTGCGCGAATGGGAAGTGGCGTCGCGCGATGCGAAGATGCTCACCGAGAAGGCGCGCCGGCCTGTGACGGTGGCGGGCCGTTCGGGCATCCAGATCGATTCCACGCTCGAGCGGGACGGCAGGCTCTGGCATCAACTGCAGACCATGTTTCCGTCGGACGACGCCGGCCGCGTGCTGGTGATGACGTTGACCAGCGCGGCACCGCTGACCGAAGAGCAGCAGGCGATCGCCGATCGCATGCTCGCCAGTTTCCAGCCGCGCGCGGCTCGACCGACCCTGCTCGGACCGGGTGACGCGTCGTGAGCGCGGAACACTTCGCGGCCGCGCGCTTCGAAGACCCGATCCAGCATACGTCGTTCTGGGGTGAGCTTGCAGGCACGGTCGGGTCGGTGATCGGCGGTGCCGTTGTCGGCGCATTGGTGGCGGAGGCGATGGAGGGGCTCGTGTTCGTCGGCCTGGCCGCGCTCGAAATCGGTACGGCAGGGCTGGCGACGCCGCTGGTGATCGCGATCGGTGTGGGCGTGGCGGTCGGCTCGGGCGCGCTGATGGAAGCGAGCGGCATGAACGAAGCCATCGACGACGGCGCCAAGGCGCTGGCTGACTCGATCGCGCCACCCGAGATCAAAGGCAAGATCGCCAGCGGTTCGGGGAACGTTTATGTCAATAACAAGGCGGCCGCGCGGGCGGCGCGGCCGGGGGATCTCGATACCGTCGCGTGCCTGGATCACTCCAGCCCGCAGATGATTGCCGATGGGTCGGGGAGCGTTTACATCAACGATCATCCGGCCGCGCGCGTCGGCGACAAGACGACTTGCGACGGGACGATTGCTGAGGGTTCTGACAACGTTTTCATCGGCGGCGGTACGCAGCGGGTAAGGGACGTCAAGTCGGCGAGCCGGCTCGGGTGGCTGGGTGCGGCGCTTGGGATTGCGCTGGCGGTCTGTGGCCGCGGGAAGATGAGTTGGGGGCAGTTTCTGAAAGGCAAGCTGCCTTGCCTTGCGATCAATTTTGCGGCCGGTGCTTTCGGGACGTGGCTCGGCAGTTTGGCGAGGCCGTCAGCCGGTCACCCGGTCAACGTCATTACTGGCGGCAAGTTTCTCGATGGCACGGACGATACCGACTTCACATTGCCCGGGCCGCTGCCTATCGTGTGGCGGCGTTTTTACAGCAGCCATGATGATCGTGCTGACAGTTTGTTCGGGCCGGGCTGGAGCGTGCCGATCAGTGTCGAGCTGCGGCTTGCGCGTGAACATGGCGAGGTCACGTCGATCACGTATTGGGACGAGCAGGGCCGCGACATCGTGTTCCCGGCCGTGCCGCCGGGTGAGAGCCATTTCAGCGTTCCCGAAGGCATTTACCTGATCTGTACTGCCGGCGGTCACTACGTGGTCGAGACGGTCGACGGTCTGTATCGCGATTTCGGTCGTGCCCGCGCCGATGCGGACAGCGAGACGCTCAAGCTGTGGCGTCTTGAGGATCGCAACGGTAACTGGATCGAGGTGGAGCAAGAAGCGGCTGGTGAGGTTGTGCGGCCTGCGCGGCTGCATGACAGCGCCGGGCGCATGCTGACGCTGGCGTACGATAAATCGCACCCTCGACGCATTGCCGCGATCGAGCTGAGTCGTGGCGTGGACGGTGAGCAACCCGACACGCTGGTGCGTTATGCGTACAACGATGCCGGCGAGCTGGTGGCCGTTACCGATCGCAGTGGCCACACCGGGCGACGCTTCGCATACGAACACGGACTGATGGCCCAGCACACGTTGCGCGGCGGCCTGCAGTGCTTTTATGCGTGGCAGGGCGTCGGCCGCGACGCGCGTGTCGTGCGCCATTGGACCGATGACGGTGAGGCGTACACGTTCAATGCGGACCTTGCTCAGCGTACGGTGACGATCACCGACCAGATCGGTCGCGTTACGCAGTGGACGTGGAACGAGGATCAGCAGCCGACGAGCCATACGGATGCGGAAGGCCATGTCTGGCAATTCGAATGGAACGCGATGCGGCAGTTGGTCAATACGACCGATCCGGCCGGGCATACGACCCGCTTCGAATATGACGAGCGGGGGCGGCAGACGCAGCGTATCGATGCGCTCGGGCAGGTTGAGCGGACCGAGTGGAACGCTTACTACGATCTGCCTGTCGCGGAAACCGATCCGGCCAACTCGCGCTGGATCTACCGCTACGACGATCGCGGCAACCTGACGATGACGCGCGATCCGGCCGGCTTCGCGACCGAGTATCACCGGGACGAGCGCGGGCTCGTGCACACGATCCGCGATGCGCGGGGTGGTTACAAGTTCCTCGAATGGAATGGCCGTGCGCAGTTGACCTCGTATACCGATTGTTCCGGCAAGGTCACGCGGTTCGGGTATGACGCACGTGGCGCGCTTGCGCGTGTGACCGATGCGGCGGGCCAGTCTACCGTGTACGAAGCGGATGCGATGGGGCGGGTCACTGGGATCGGAACGGCCGATGGCGCGCGTCAGATGTTCCGATACGACGCGGCCGGGCGTCTTGTCGAGGTCGTTGACGCGAATCAGCGCAGCACGCGTTACGAACTCAATCCGCGCGGCTTGCTGCTGTCGCGGACGGACGCGGCTAATCGTGTCGTGCGGTTCGGTTACGACGATGCGTTCCGGTTGGCGAGCCTGACCAACGAGAACCGTGAGACCTATCGCTTCCGTTACGAACGACGTGATCTGCTGACCGAGGAGGTTGGGCTGGACGGCAGCGTCCGCTCGTATGAGTACGATGCTCGTGGACTGGGCATCGCGCTTAGAGAGGGGAAACTTCAGACCACCTATGAGCGCGACGTGCTCGGGCGGTTGGCGGCGAAGGTCTCTGGACGTGAACGTTGCGAATACCTGTACGACAAGGCAAGCCGAATTGCGTCCGGAGAGCTGTACGCGCTAACTGCGCGTGGTCCGTCGCTGAAAAATCGGGTCAACCTGAAATACGACGCGCGCGGCGAGGTGCTCGAGGAGTACACGCCGACGGGCTGGCTCGCGCACACTTACGACGAACTCGGCAATCGCGTCAGCACCACGATTTCCGGCGAGCGCACGATCGACTGGCTGCATTACGGCTCCGGTCACGTGCACCAGATCCGTGTCGATGGTGCGGCGATCACCGACATCGAACGCGACGACCTGCATCGAGAAGTGCTGCGCACGCAGGGCAGACTGACCAGTCAGTTTGGATATGACGCGGTCGGCCGCCGTGCGCGATTTGCTGCGCAGCGCGGTGCCGCTGTGGAGGCGTTGCTCGCCAAGCAGTGGCAATACGATGCGACCGGCGATGTGATCCAGAAGCACGACCAGCGCTATGGCACGACCAGCTACCGCTACGACTCGACCGGGCGTATCGAGCAGTCGATGGGGCCGGGGTTGCCGTCTGAGGTATTCCGTTGGGATGCGGCGGCGAACCTTGTGTCGAGCGATCATCCGGGCGGCTATGTGGAGCACAACCGGCTCAGGATGTTCGAAGACAAGCGCTTCGAATACGACGCATATGGGCGGCTTGTTCGCAAGCTCAGCGGTCACGGGCCTGCCAAAGAGTTGAACCTCGAATACGACGACTGGCATCAACTGAAGACCGTCGTGACGAAGGATCGTCTTGGAGTTTCGACCACGCATTTCGAATACGATGCGTTCGGCCGGCGGATTCGCAAGCTCAACGGCGGTTACGCGAGCACTGATTTCTTGTGGGATGGCATACGGCTCGTGCAGGAGACGTACCATGACCGGAGCGGCGAAGAGGTGCTCACTTACCTGTACGAACCTAGCAGCTATGTGCCACTCGCGCGGATTGATCAGCGCGTGGCGGCTGCCAATGATTCCGATCTGCGCGATACCGTCTATTATTTCCACAACGACGTGTCGGGGCTGCCGGAGGAATTGACCAACGCCGACGGTGATTTAGTCTGGCAGGCACGCTACAAGGTGTGGGGTAACCTGGTCCAGGAGGAATGGATCGCGCGAGCGCCACAGCGGCCAACACCAGAGTGGGGAAGTGTGCAAACGGTGGCATCAACGCCACCTGATGTGCCGCGGCCGCAAAATCTTCGTTTCCAGGGACAGTATCTGGATCGCGAGACCGGGCTGCACTACAACACTTTCCGATTCTACGATCCAGACATCGGACGTTTCATCAATCCGGATCCAATCGGACTGTTCGGTGGGGTGAATCTGTATCAATACGCCGCCAATCCGCTGGTATGGATTGACCCGTTAGGCTGGGCATCGGATAGATTGCCGCGAACCAACGGATCATGGGATGGAGACCCCGGAAACAGCAACTGGTACTCTGACAACCCCAAGGTTAACGCGGTTACTGGTGGCGAACCGATTCCTTTCCGAGAAGGGCGACCCGACTTTTCAGCATGGTCAAAGGGTACGTTGACCTTCGATCAAGGGGTTCTTAACGGGACGCGGGGAGACTTCCCCACAGTCTATGCGGAGCTTGGTCGTATCAAAGGCATTAGTGCAAACGCTGCCAAGAACCTCTTGAAGGAGAAGGGGCTTACACCTCACCATTTGAGTACGACTGAGATTCAGTTCATTCCATCCGATCTCCACGGAAATGTCCCGCACACGGGATCGGCGTCAGATATGAGGAAGGCGCGATGTTAGACAAACTTACGCAACTCGGAGCCACTCCGATCGATTTGCCACGAAGGACGAAGGCGAGGCTACTGGCTGACTTGGAGGCTGAGGTCGGCCCGCTTCCGGACGACTACAGGAACCTGTTGCTGCATTTCGGTGGGGACATTGAGTTCAATTCATTCATCAAGTTTCGTACCGATGAGCCGTCGCCATGGGCCGCAGAAGATGGCACTGATTCTTTGGAGATCCTTTACGGGCTGGAGAGCAAGTACGGCTTGTCGATGCTCCAGATGGTTGAGACATATAAGGGACGGATTCCGGCAGATTGGATTCCGATAGGAGAGGCGCCGGGGGGTAACCAGATTTGTCTGAGGGTACACTCGTCGGGCGGTTCTCAATCGGTCGAGTTCTGGGATCATGAAAGCGAGGTTGGCCCGGGCTTGCCTCCAAGTGGTGATGGCCTAACGAAAATCACTAGCTCTTTGCAGGATTTCGTTAACCGTCTCACACCAGAGGATCCGCCAGAGAATGCACCTCGTGCCGTTAAGATCGATCTTCAGTTTTGAAATGAATAGGTCAACCTCCTGCGCCAAGAATATTGAGTTGCATAATCAATATCTCGAATCAATCCTCAATTTAGGCAAGATTGAGAGCATTGCTCGATTTGGGGTGTGGTGTTGTATTGGACTTGCGAATGATGAATCGGTATTCAGATTTCTTGCCAAACGGGCGGGAAGTGCTAGTGAAAATATCAAGGAGCGAGTCGGTGATTATTTTGATCAAGTTTGGAATGAGAAAGAAAACTCCAATCAATTAATAGATCTAGAGCTGGTTGATTGGGATCCTGATGCCATTGAAATGGACGATGAGGCTGCGGCGCAGGGAGCGACAGATTTGCTGGCAGGTCTATCGTTTTTAGCAAAATGGTGTGCTGAACATAAGGTGGAGAGACTGGTTGCATGTGCCGAAGTTTTGATAAACCGGATCGACTACTTGGAGAGTTTTGATTTGATTGGAGGACATGTTGCGAATCCAGTTGATCATGAGATGAACGTGCAGAAGGATTTTGCTCGTGAACTAGTTGCAGGTACCTTGACTGATCATGACAAGATGAAATATCACGAGTGGCTATTCAATCTCGGTACCCCCTGAATCATGAGCTCAAGGAACAAGCTTGCAAACGATTGACTTGTTGATCTCCCATAGTCAAATCGTAGTTCGATCGAGGTCGTACGATGAGGGTTTGAGCCAATGGGGAGCGGGCAACATTGATCAGGGCGCGGTGTTGCACGCCGACTACCTCATTTTCGATCCGCTTCCGGACGATGCCTTCGGTGCAAAGGCGTACTTGCGGGTGGTGGATAAGTTCGAGATGGACGAGCGGGCCGCACGGTGCATTGTTGCGCCGTTTCGTATTGAAGATCGCAATTCGCTCGAAGTCGCCTCGGCGACCGAAAAATTCAAGATTCTGCTGGAGTTGCCGCTTAACTCGTACGACGTGTATTACGAGGTTTGCGAGGGGGAAGAGGTTTTCTACAAATTCACGTTTGCTTCAGAAGCGGTTCATCGGCAAGCAATGTATTTGCGTGATGACCCTTGGGGGGCAAGAAAGACAAGCCGCTTGTAGCAGGGAGGTTTGACAGATAACTTAGATTCGGTTGCTCCTTGGGTTAACTGGACCAAATTCGCAGTGATCTTGCCGGAGCGACTGACAGCAAAGGAGTCCGGGCGCGAGCGCTGCGAATACGTGAGCACGGATTGTCTGTGGGATGGCGTGCGGCTTGTACAGGAGATGTATCATTACAGGAGCGGCGAAGAGGCGCTGACCTACCTGTACGAGTCGGGCATACGGATGAGAAAAACAGGAACGGGAGCAAGAATGCATATCGGCGCATCGGCGTCCAGCCCCCATCGCGTAGCGTTCGGCGTCGCCGTGGCGCTGACATTGTCGTGGTTCACCGCTGCGCAAGCGCAGAGTTGCGCACCTGATAGCGTGGCGCCCGAGTGCTTGCTGCAGCGTAGTCAAGATGAATTTCAGCAAGCAGACGACGAATTGAACCGCACTTACCAAAAGGTTTTGAAGTCGATGTCTCGGCCACGTGACGAGTACGTCAACTATCCGGTACTCAAGGTGAAATTTGTCGAGGCTCAGCGGCAATGGGTCCGTTTTCTCGGCAACGAATGTACCGCTTGGTATCTGATAAACGAGGCAGGTGCAGATCGCAATATTGATCTACTGACTTGCCAAATCGATAGAACACGTGATCGTACGCGTGAATTAAACGCGTGGCTTAAGCAAGTGAGTCATGATTAGCGCAACCGACTACACACAGCTAACTATGGCGGCGCAATTTCGTGACGAACTGCCCGTGCGTGACCATCATTTCAAGTTACCAGTGTTATCCGGACTTTACCGATTAATGCTCCGGCAGTTGGTGTCGCCTACGGAAAATACGAGGGCCTCATCGATTGAGCTGGTCGTTACCTCCTGCCCGAACAATCAAAACGATGCTCATTTTGATTCGGTGCCGTGGTTTGGATATAGATCTACCAATGATTAATCTCGAACGCGACCAGTCCCGCACCTACGGATCAGAACAGGAGCTGCTTTCCGAAATAGCCCAATTCAGTCCGGAAAACGGGAACTGGTTGCCGTTGGAGCGTCTTTTGGAGGCGCTTTGGACCGTTGGGATTTCGGAGGAATCGTTGAACGTTCTATTCAATCTCTTCGAGCGATTTCCTGATAGCGATGGGGCCGGCGTGCTGTGGGACATTGTCCATGCCTTGGAGTATCTCGCTGTTCCTTATGAGCAAGCGTTGGCGAAGTCGATAGCTCGATGCCCGTCTCTCATGGGTGAAATCATGATGTCGCGGTTGCTGCGGTCGCAATGAATTGCAATCTACCGGCCACAAAGAGACGTTCGACGTGTGTTCCGAAATTGGCGACAATGGTCGACCACAACATAGAAACTGCGGGAGATCCAATGGGTCTATTGCGATTCAAGTGCTCGCAATGTTCGGAATGGCACGAGGGTGAGCCTAGTATCGGCTTCAAAGTCCCGGGATATTTGCTGGACATTGCGGAGGCGGACAGAGAGGCGCGCGCATGGTGGAGCGAGGACCAGTGTGTAATCGACAGTCGGTACTTTTTCGTGCGGGCGTGCCTTGAAATTCCAATTATCGATGCCGCAGAGCCGTTCCTATGGGGAATTTGGGTTTCCCTAAGCGAGTTAAACTTCAAAGACTATGAGGCCCGGCTTGCTTCAGGTGATCGTGGCGGACCGTATTTCAGCTGGCTAGCAAATCAACTTCCCGGCTATCCATCGGTGGAAGGGCTTAAGGCGCGCACCTTTCCTCAGGTAGGGACGGACAGGCCACTTATCGAACTCGAACAGACAAACCATCCGTTATCGATCGATTTTCATAGCGGAATCACCGAGGCGCGAGCACAACAGCTTTTTGCCATGGCTTTTCACCCAGGAAGCATCTCGGACTGATGAGACTGATACCCCAAGACCTAACCATTGTCGGGGCAGCTTGCTTTGCGATCGGCGACCTAGTCGCAGATGGCTTGAATGTCTGGTGCCGAGGAAACCTAGCGTCGGCTTCGGGTCGAGGCTGTGTGAAAACGCGTTGATCGCCTAGACTGAGTCAACGGATTCAGGATGGGTGGCCCATGAAGCGATTCGTTGAAGGCGATGACCGCAAGCAGGTAGCGCTATTGCCCGAGTGCCTGGACGATTTTGTTGCCGAGGATAACCCGGTCAGGATCGTCGAGGCCTTTGTCGAAGAGCTTGATCTGAACACACTTGGCTTCACCAGTGTCACGCCTTCGACGACAGGCCGCCCCTCCTACCATCCGACAGTGCTACTGAAAATATATATCTACGGCTACCTAAACCGGATTCAATCAAGCCGACGCCTGGAACGCGAATGTCAGCGCAATATCGAGCTGATGTGGCTGACTGGCCGCCTGGTGCCAGACTTCAAAACGATAGCTGACTTTCGACGCAACAACGGCGCTGGTATTCGCAACGTCTGTAGTCGGTTTGTCGTGTTGTGTCGCGATCTCAAGCTGTTCTCCCAGGCCATGGTCGCCATCGATGGAAGTAAGTTCAAGGCCTCCAATACACGCGACCGAAACTTTACGACGGGCAAGATCGATAAGCGGCAGCAGCAGATCGAGGAAAGCATCCACCGTTACCTGAGCGCATTAGAAACGGCCGATCGAACGCAGCCGCCCGAGGTGGAAGCCAAAACGACTCGACTCAAAGAGAAGATTGCGCAATTGCAGGGGCAAATGCGTCACCTTGAGCAGATCAAAGAGGAGTTGAAGACGCTGCCTGACGGACAGATCTCGCTGACGGATCCTGATGCACGTTCCATGGCGACCAGTGGCCGTGGTTCTGGGATGGTCGGCTACAACGTGCAGATCGCCGTAGATGCCAAGCACCATCTTATCGTTGCGCATGAAGTTACGAACGCGGGTAGTGACCGCGCGCAGCTAAGTCCAATGGCGCAAGCTGCTCGGGATGCCATGGGTAGAACCAAATTGAAGGTTATCGCTGATCGAGGGTATTACAGTGGCCCACAGATAAAGGCTTGCGAGGACGCAGGCATTGCCGCCATTCTGCCCAAGGTCACGACATCCAGCGCGAAGGCTGATGGTCGCTTCGATCGGGCCGACTTTATTTACATTGCACGGGATGACGAATATCTATGCCCGGCCGGGCAACGTGCGATCTACCGCTTTACTGGTCTGGAACATGGCATGTATCTTCGTCGTTACTGGAGTAGCGCCTGTATCGGCTGCGCCATGAAACCACAATGCACGCCAAGCAATTACCGGCGGATCACGCGCTGGGAGCACGAATCAGTGCTGGAAGCTGCGCAGCGAAGACTGGACCGAATGCCGAATGCGATGACGGTGCGAAGGCGGACAGTTGAGCATGTGTTCGGGACGTTCAAACACTGGATGGGCTACACGCACTTCCTGACTCGCCGGTTTTCCAACGTGAGCACCGAAATGAGTTTGCATGTGCTGGCATACAACCTCAAACGCGTCATAGCGATACTCGGGTTCTCGAAAACCATGAAGGCGATGCGGCTGGTGGGTGCGTGAAGCACTCCAGGGTGCGCTTACATGCCGAGGGACGACAGCAACTCGGCACTGAAGCTATGGCGACATTCCTCGTTCACCTGAAGGCTGCGAAAATGTGGCACGGGATCTGCGCTCGCCGACGCTGAGTTACGGGTTTCCACACAGCCTCGGTCGTCGTCGGTCGACCGCATCAGGCAGTAGCCGGCCAAGAAGGCACTCTCGGCGGATCTGTCAATCAGACATCCAGATGGCAGTTCCATCCGACAAGCAGTCATTCGATTGACTAAAGTCGGAGTCACCTTCGCGCCGCTTAGACGAGGTCGTGCTTACTAAGTTAGTGTCACTGGTCCACGATCAGGCCCGTTTTCCGTGCCATGTGGCGAAGTTTCGCCTGATGTACGCTCAGCCTCGGATCGAACGATAAAGCTGCACCGTTCGAACAACTCGTCAAACGTTAGTATGTCAATGGAGGAAATGGAGTTCCGGTAAAGCTCGAACGATCGAAGCTGATCTTTGTTCACGCTGTGCTCGGTGATGAATTCACTGAGAGAGCCGACAACGATGAAGGCTCGTGGTTTGAAGTTGAACACCTCTTCGCCCGTGGGGGCACCGTGTGCGTCAGTCGGTCGGATGTATTCGCTCAGGCTCCTCATAGCGGAGGCGACAGTGGCTTGTACTTGCGCGACCGCGCCGGACAGTTCCTTCGATGGAGCCCAACACCCTGGGCGGTACTGCGTGGAATCGAGCAGCTTTGTCGTGTGTGTCTTGATCTCTACGAAACAGAGCGAACTGACGATGCCCATCGTTTTCATCAGCTCGTCGGCCCGCTTTCCGCGGTTGATCAAGTCGTGCCCTTCGACGACTTGCTCCAGCTTTCTATTGTCGAACCCGGTGACGAAGAAGTAGCTAAGGCCATAGCCGAAAATCCAGCGATTCCGTTCAAAAAATGCTTGCCATAATGCTTCATTCCCCGTCAAGCCTTTAGCCGCCTTCGCTTGGTCGAAGTAGATTGGCTCACTCATTAACTTCGCAAACGTGGCAACTTGTCGCTTGCGATAGCCGAGAGCGACAACATCTTCTTTCGTAATCTCCTGACGGATGACCTCTGAGAAGATGTCTTGATTATCGTGAACTAAGCTGGCAGCTTGTTCCTTTGATAAAACAAGTCGTCTCAGTTCAGTGTCTGTGATGTTGATTTTGTCCTGCGATGCAAACTCGACGGATGCAATATCCTCAAAGAACGAAAGTAGTTTCGGAATCTCTTCGCCGACAAATGAGAAATGAGTTTTATGTGGCGCGCCTGTCTGACCATTGAAGGCCTGAATTGTCAAGACGCGCAAATATCTTGTGGATTCAATAAACTTGGCGATGATCTCGGTGCGCCCTTTTTCTGTGCGTCGCAGTACGACTTCCCTTTTTACCGTCGCATAGTGAAGCCCGTCTGAGTCAATCACCTTTGAGGCTATCCGCAACGCCTCATGCGCATCGATATAAATCCGCGGGCTAATGTAGGTTTTCCCTGGCAACTTGTTGTGATGAATTTTCTCTTCGTCGTCCATTGTGCCCCCCACGGCTTCGTTGTTGCGAATCGGATCTGCGCGGCTGACAACGCAAAAGCATCCAGCAGCGTCCGCAGCAACGAGGCAGTTCCCGACATTATTGTACTTACGGTTGACTTCTTCCAGCGAAACGCGATCGAGTGTGCCTACAAGTCGTACTGCACTGCACAAACGACTTGCCGAGCGACAAACAAGGACTTGTGGCCTACATCCTCCTATCGGTTAGTGTTTCCTGGTTGCGCTTGGGATTGTCAAACCCAAAAAATTCCCGTCATGCGAGAATCAAAGCGTGATTGATAACGGGGCCAACGTCCATGGACGAGAAAATCAACAATCAAATCCTCGCTGGTGAGATCACCGCGCTGACCATCGACACGTCGATCTTCGAAAAGAACAGTCTCGCGCTAGAGAGCGGGCTGCTCGCTCAGCTAGAGCAGTTTCGTGAAAGCGAATTTGATCTCATCATAGCGAACACGGTCGCTAGCGAGGTAAAGCGGCACCTCGCTAAAAATGCCACGGACGCGACGAAAGCGTTACGCACTGCGCTGGCACATACCGCCAAGCACCGAGCGTTGAACTCGGCGCATCAGGAGGAACTGAACGCATTGAGCGACCTTGCGGCAGCGGATGATGATGCGCGAGCCCGGAAGCGGTTCGACGACTGGGTGCAGCGCGTCGGGGCCGACGTCATCCATGAGGAAGAGTTCGCTTCGATCGGTGAGATCATGCGTCGATACGAGGCAGGTGAGCCCCCGTTCGCGGAAACCGGCGAGAAAAAGCAAGAATTTCCTGATGCCGTAGCGCTGCTAACCCTCGAAGGCTGGGCCGAGGATCGCAACACGCACATTCTGGCCGTCGCACATGACAAAGACTGGCAACGCTATGGTGCGCAGTCGAAGCACCTTATTGTGGTCGACGATCTTGCTGACGCGCTGTCTACCATTCAGGGGCTGGGAGCGGCCCGCGAGCCTGCCGTGCGCCTCGCTACGCTGTTTGTAGCCGGGGATGCCGTGGGACTTCATGCCGCCGTACTCGATGCCGTCCGACATCAGGTGGATAAGTTCGACTTTCGTGTCGAAGCCGACTCCCAGTTTGCGGTGGAGGAGGAAGGAGTTGATGCGATAGTTGATGATATCAGCATCGACATTCCCGATGCGACCGGTGCCACGCTGGACACCATATCGCACAATGATGGGCAGGCGGTGATCAAGGTTAGTGGAACCGCCTCTTTGAGTGTCGACGTACACTTCAGTTTTGAAAAATTCGACAGCATTGATCGCGATTACGTGGGCATGGGTAGCGCCACAATTCCGGACAATGTTGAAATTGAGTTCGAGGCGCTGGTGACGGTTCAGATTGATGCGGATGGGTTGACATTGGACGGTGTAGAACTGCTGCCAGTAGTGCACGACATGCAATTCAATGACATAGAACCGGACTGGATGAGCGCCCCCGAAAACTACGATACTTACGACCGGGAGTAAGGTAAGCGCACCTCTTCAGCCCGCGCGATTGCCTGGCCGTGGGGGTTCAGTCGCCACGTGCTGACTTGGCATCAGCGCGCTCCGCTGCTCAACTGGGTGCTCGGCGGTGTGTCAATTCGCCCAAAGCGGCTAGCGAATCGGCCTGCAGCATGCGTGCACATAATGGTTAAGATGTGACCCGCCGTCTGTTTGGGGTCGATGCATACCTACTGACTGACCGTGGGTGCTCGGTCCGCAGATGTGATGCTTTTAACGACGGGGAGAAACGTCGAGCTGCCGTGTACTGGCTGCGCCTGAATGTCGACAAAAGCCGATCGCCCGCTGATAAACGTGGCTGTCCGAGTGACCGTTGTAGCTTGCGGATTCAACCCGTCGATGCAACGAATTGATGAAATCTCTCAGCCGGTGTATCGACGCTAGCGCTAATGCGGTGCTGTAAGCATTTGCGGCCCGTCGTATCGCTTAAGATAATCTCTCGCTATCGATTGATGGCGACGCTAAGTTGGCCGGCCCCGTTTCGGATGACGTACACGTGATAGGAGTCAGGCAACTCTGGTAGTAAAACAGGCTCGTCGTTCCAGTAATCGTCCTTGAAAAAGGTCGGTGACGAGTAATCGAAGCTGTGATTGCGAGAAATATCGAAGCTTGCCTCACCAAGTTCAGGCGTAACGGCTATACCCCACACGTCCAGGCGTGGCCCTTCCCGTTTAGACTTATCGTGTGCGCTCCAGAAATTGGGGATCTGATTCCTGGAATAGCCCTCAGCAATGGCGATCGCATCTGGTATTGCGGCCCATATATTGGGCAAGATCTCGTCAGTCTTGCCAACGCACTCCAAGCAATTCAGGCGATGATGACATCTCACCCAGACCAACCTGCGCCCGATCTGATATTCGGACCGGAAGTGGCCTCTAACGTCGGAAAAGACGCCTAATGGCTGATTGTCCCTTAACTTCTCCATGCAGATATTTCTCCGTGGATTCCAGGCACCGCATCTTGCGGATGGAGCCAAGTACCATGATAGCAAGCCGGCGTAGCATGCTCGAATGGCCGTTTAGGAGAATGCTGACCGCCCGCTTCGGGTCGAGATCGGACTGAGCGAGATGCTGAACTCCGACATCATTGCAAGCAATTTCTGGTGCTCCCATACGACAACAAAGATTGAGCGGTCGCATCCATATCGAGACGAACTCATACAGTTCGTCCGATCCAATCGAACTGTTTCGAATCGTCAAGTTCTGATCAATCGCTCACTGTGACAGATCGACGTTCGCCATCAGCGTTCGCAATGGCCGGAGCATTGTCCTCGTTACGTGCCTATAACCAACGGCTAACGTGTGCTCATGCGACGAACATTGTCTAATAGGCAATGTCCAGCGATGATGATCGCGCGCGTGGATGGATACGTTGCACGTCCTGATCCACACGTCGAACCCCCGTTCCCACCGAACCACCAACAAAGGAGGAATCCGAACCATTAAAACGCCGCAGTAAACAAGCGCGGGCCGCAAGTGCTACCAACACTCACGACCCGCTAACCACAGCCAACTTCCAAGGAGTTGCCCATGGCTAAGGCGAATCATAAAGCACGACCACCGAAGACGGAACGTTTCGTAACGATCCAGGAAATGTGGGGTACGCCGAAAACGGACCTCAAGCCGGAGAAGTTCTACCCGTACATGAAGATTGGTGGAATGTGGCTGATCAGCGATGCGTGTTTTGTCCCGGGCCGAAAGGCGCGAATCGATATTGAGCCTGGCCGGCTGATCATCACGCAGTTGTAAAAGGCAACGCCGCAAGATGCGGCCGCGCTGCGCGACGTCGCGCAGCGCGCCGGGTAGGGGCAACTGCTACCAGCCGCCCCAGCGCATCACCAGGCGATATTGCAAGACGACCGCGAAGTCCCCGCACCGCCTGTTGCCGTGCAATGCGTGCCCGCGCCGTTGTCGTAGAACGTGCGCGTCTCAGGTTGAGGCACAGACGGATCAAACGGATTAGGCGCACGATGCGGGCCCCGCGCAGCATCGTACGGACGAGCCGGCGCATACGAACCGCCACTTCCGGCCGGTCGCGATCCGTTAGCCCGCAGATATTCATTCCAGTTCTGCTCGCGCTGTTCGTATCCAGGCAACGCACGACCAAGACTATCGCTACCACCCGCGCCGAGCGCGACGCGATTCGCTGGCAATGCCAAATCGGGTTCGTGCTCCGACGAAGGCTGCGGTGCCACGAGCGTATCGCCCGACACACGCAGCGGCCGCGTATCCGGCGTATCGAATGGACTACGCTCCACGGGCGCGGCGTACTGCACGCGGCGTCGGCTCATACGTGCCGCATGCCCATCATCACGAGCAGCAGCACGCCGCTCCGAGCGAAACACATTGGCCCCGGCCGACCGATCGGCCAGCGTATCGCGGCCCGACGCATCGGCGGTGGAAACAGAAAGCGCACAAGCAAACGCGGCGGCGGAAGAAAGACGGAAGGGATGATTCATCAGCGATCCAAATCAGGTGATGTGCAATGAAAAAAAACGGCAGATCACTGGCTGGCGGCTGAGCAACGGACGGCCGTCGAAGCGGCTCTGAAGCGGCTACGAGGCGCGGCGGACGCGGCTCGGAGGAAGGCTGGCTGGATTGCGGAGGCGAATCCGTATTATTTCACAATATTAACAATTGCCTTTCGTGGTAGCGATAACCGTCGGCAAACAGAATGTTTGAGACACTCCACCCGACGCACTGCGATGGTGCCCACCAAACCAATCATCAGTCGATTGAACCACGGCGATGCGACCCTTTACCCACCCCGACGCAAGCCGCACAAGATCGCCTATCCCCCAATCTCAATCCAGACAAGGCACAGCGCCAGAAAAGCCACCCCGATAGCAACCAGATTGCACCGCCAGCAAACGTTGTCGACACCAAAAGGTTGCGCCGTCATTGCTACCGACTGCCACCTCATCCCTACGTGTTTTCCCTCACTCGACCGGCATTTTTGACAGACGATTTAAAAACGCCCATATAATTTCGGCTGCCTTGCCAATGGCTGTCGGACCATCCCTCCGATCAAGCGATTTGGCAAGCGGGGCAGGCGAAACGCTTGCGCAATGCAAGACGCATCACGATGTCTTTCCGAACCAGACGTCCCCTTCGGGGACTGCAAGAGCCGGGCCCCGCTACGCAACATTCCGCCGGAGTTCCGTCTTCTATGTGTCTCGGGCGTGTCCCATGTCCTCGCCCCGGGTGCTGTTCGATTGCGCAAGTCATGCCGCCTTTGCCCGTATGACTAAACAACATCGAGGAGCTCCCAGATGACGCTGTCCCGTCTTACGTCCATTTCCGTCGCCGCCGTGCTGTTCGCCGCGGCGCCGCCGCCGCGCAAGCGGAAACCGTGAAGATCGCCATCGCTGGTCCGATGAGCGGCTCGGTCGCCCAGTATGGCGACATGGTGAAGGCCGGCGCGCTGACCGCGATCGAGCAGATCAACGCGGCAGGCGGCGCGGGCGGCAACAAGTTCGAAGTGGTGATGATGGACGACGCATGCGAACCGAAGCAGGCCGTCGCCGTCGCCAACAAGATCGTCAGCCAGAAGATCAAGTACGTGATCGGCCACGTGTGCTCGGGTTCGACGATTCCCGCGTCCGACATCTACGAGAACGAAGGCATCGTGATGGTCACGCCGTCGGCCACCGCGCCGCAGCTGACCGAAGGCAAGAAGCGCCACTTCATCTTCCGCACGATCGGCCGTGACGACCAGCAAGGCCCGGCCGCCGCGCATTACATCATCAACAACGTGAAGCCGAAGAAGGTCGCCGTCCTGCACGACAAGCAGTCGTACGGCCAGGGCATCGCGTCGTCGGTGAAGAAGGACCTCGAAGCCGCGAAGATCCCGGTCGTGCTGTTCGAAGGCGTCAACGCCGGCGATTCCGACTACTCGGCGATCATCACGAAGCTGAAGTCGCAAGGCGTCGATTTCGTCTACTTCGGCGGCTATCACCCGGAAATGGGCCTGCTGATGCGCCAGGCGCGCGAGCAGGGCGTGAAGGCCACGTTCATGGGCCCCGAAGGCGTGGGCAACAAGGACGTGACGGCCATCGCCGGCCCGGCTTCGGAAGGCATGCTCGTCACGCTGCCGGCCGACTTCTCGGCCGACCCGGCCAACGCGGCGCTCGTGAAGGCGTTCGCGGACAAGAAGCGCGACCCGAACGGCCCGTTCCAGATGCCTGCGTACGCAGCGGTGAAGATCATCGCCGACTCGATCGCGGGAGCGAAGACGACCGATCCGACCAAGGTCGCCGCGTACATGCACAAGACGACGTTCGACACGCCGATCGGCAAGGTCGCGTATGACGCACAGGGCGACCTGAAGGCGTTCAAGTTCGTCGTGTACACGTGGCACAAGGACGCGACGAAGACCGCCGCCAAGTAATACGGAGTACCCGCCCCGCGCACCCGCTCTGCCCGTCACCCGGGCGGAGCGCGTGCGCATTTGGCCGTTCCGCGGCCAACGGGCGGCCCGAGACGACACCGTGCGTTGCGCGCGGCCGCAGCCGTGATCCGGCCGTGGCGAGCTGCACAGCGCCAACGGGAGCTTCCCGCACATGACTGACTTCTTTCCGCAATTCGCCCAGCAGCTGGTCAACGGCCTGACGCTGGGTGCGATCTATGCGCTGATCGCCATCGGCTATTCGATGGTCTACGGCATCATCGGCATGATCAACTTCGCCCACGGCGAGATCTATATG
>Ga0105240_10002450_pt1 | contig 29855 bp, 30 predicted proteins | sample KBSC54metaG_FD_80426 | JGI IMG/M metagenome (GOLD analysis project Ga0105240, IMG submission 80426) | Corn rhizosphere microbial communities from Kellogg Biological Station, Michigan, USA - KBS C5-4 metaG | ecosystem: Host-associated > Plants > Roots > Rhizosphere > Soil | place: Michigan, USA... | reverse complement strand
ATTGCCGCCGGGACGCCGATTGAGGCGATATCCTCCATCCACGAACATATTACCGTACCCGCCAAAATGCTGGGTAAGGGCAATCATTACGCCCTGACCGTGCGCGGCGATTCCATGATTGAAGCCGGCATTATGGACGGCGATCTGGCCATGATTGAACAGGTCGAAACCGCGCGTAAAGGCGAGATTGTTGTGGCCTTGGTCCGCAAAGAAGAAGCAACGCTGAAATATTATGAACCCAAGGGTAAACAAACCATCCTGCGCCCCGCCAATGTGAATTACGAACCGCAAACCTACGCCGCGCGCGAAGTGGAAATCCAGGGCCGCCTGAAAGCCGTCTGGCGGCAATATTAGGAACTAGGAGTTTAGGAAATAAGATGTTAGGAGATAGTCATTCCTAACATCTTATTTCCTATTTTCTAGCCATGCACACCCTCACCTTCTCCGTTCCCAACACGCATGTTGAACATTTTACCGATGGCATGGAACATGGTGCCACCGCCGTCACTGCGCGTGTGGATGAACATGCGGCGCAGCAGGAAATTATTGCCTATTTTGAAACCCCACCCGATCATGCGGAGATTTCAGCGCGCCTTGCGCTGCTTGCCAACTTGGCTGGGATTCCTACGCCGCCAACACAATATACAGATGTACCGCCAACCGATTGGCTGGAGCATGTTTATCGCGGACTACATCCGCTGCGCCTGGGACGGTTTTATGTCTATGGCTCACACAGTCCGGAACAACCGCCCGCCGCAAGCATTCCCATTCAAGTCGATGCCGCCACCGCTTTCGGCAGCGGCCATCACGCCACCACCGCTGCTTGTCTGATTGCCCTATCTGAAATCGCGCCCGCCATCACGCCGCATCGCATGCTGGATCTCGGCTGCGGCTCCGGCATTCTGGCCATCGGCATGGCTAAACTTTTCCGCCGCAAAATTTTGGCGCTGGATATTGATGCCGAGGCTGCACGCGTTACCAGCTTGAACGCAAAATTAAACCAATGCGGGAGCTATATTCACGCCGCCACGGGCGGATCGGATTCTCCCTTGCTCCGCTGCGGCGCGCCTTATGATCTAATCATGGCGAATATTCTGGCACGTCCGCTGACGCTGATGGCGCACCAGCTTTGCCACACGCTGGCGCAGCCTGCCCCGGCGAAGGCCGGGGGCACAATTATTCTTTCGGGTCTTTTAACGAAACAAGAAAATCTTGTTGCCAATGCCTATGTCCAGCATGGATTGCGGTTAATCAAATCCGTCCGCCGCGAGGAATGGTCAGCCCTAGTCATGAAGAAAGTTGGCAGGTAAACTTTCTGTAACTCCATGATGCCAACAGAGAAAATGAAAAACGAACTTATCAAATTACAAAACTGGCTTACCGCCAATCATTTGGATGCTTTCATCCTGCCGCGCGGCGATCAGTACCTGGGCGAATATGTTGCACCGCATGATGAAATGCTTGCCTGGCTGACGGGCTTTACCGGTTCGGCGGGGTTTGCAGTTGTCACGACACGCGCGGCATACTTGTATACAGATGGACGTTATCAAACCCAAGGCAGGCACGAATTAAAAGACTCCGGTTTTGAATTGCGCCATTCCGCCCGCGATCAATGGGATGAAGATTTAGCCGCTGCGCACCCGATGGGCGGTACGTTGGTTTTTAATCCCTGGTTGCATTCGATTGAATGGCAGCAACAAACAGAAAAAAAACTTGCAGGCAAAAAATTTACTTTGCGCGGCTTGGCTGCAGATCCGATCAATGATTTATGGCCAAACCGCCCCACACCACCGATGGGGCAAGCGGAAATTCATCCGCTGAAATTCTCCGGGGAATCCAGCACTGCAAAATGTACGCGCTTGGGTGAAAAGCTGCGCCGCGGAAATATCGCCGCGGAAATGGTAAACGATCCGACCTTGGTGGCTTGGCTGTTTAATATTCGCGGGCATGACGTACCGCATACGCCGGTGGTGCAGGCGCGCGGAATTCTACACGCGGATGGCCGGGCGGAATTATTCATCGGAGCGGAAAAAATTTCTGATGTGGTACGCACAGAATTAGAAAAACATATTACCGTTTGCACGCCAGATGATCTGCAAAGTTCCATTGCGGCGTTGCAAGGCAAAACGATCCGCCTGCCAGCCGGGCAAACGCCTTATGCATTACTGCAAATAGCCGAAGCCAAACATATTCCTGCTGACACCAGCGCCAGTGTTATTTTGCCCGCGCGCGCCATTAAAAATGAAATAGAAATTGCGGGTGCCCGCACGGCCCATGCGCGTGATAGCGAGGTGCTAACGAAATTTTTTGCCACCCTGCCCGCCTTAATTCAGGACGGAATTACCGAATACGACATCGCGCAAAAACTCGCGGCGGCGCGCGCAGCACAAACGGATTATGTCGAAGAAAGCTTTCCTGCTATTGTCGGTTGGCAAGGCAACGGCGCTATTATCCATTATCGGCCGCATGAAACCGATAGTGCAAGAATTTTGGGTGATGGTATTTTGTTGATCGATTCTGGCGGGCAATATCGCTGCGGCACGACGGATATTACCCGCACGATTGCTGTCAGCACACCCACAGCGCGGCAGCGTGAAATTTATACGCGCGTGCTGAAAGGCCATCTGGCCATATCGCGCGCGCAATTTCCGGTCGGCACGACGGGCGCGCAATTGGATGCGTTGGCGCGGCAATATCTGTGGGAATCGGGATTGGATTACGACCACGGCACGGGCCACGGTGTCGGCAGTTTTTTATCGGTTCATGAAGGGCCGCAATCCATTTCCAACCGGCCGAATACGACAGCGATGGCGCCAGGGATGATTTTATCCAATGAACCGGGCTGTTACCTGCCTGGTGAATTTGGTGTGCGGATTGAAAATCTGATTTTAGTTATGCCTGCGGTCGCGCCAAATTTCCTATGCTTCGAAACCCTCACGCACGTAGCGTACGACGAAGCACTGATCGACCGCGCATTGTTAACGGCGGAAGAAATCAAACAAATTGATGATTATCACGCGCAAATAAAATAAAAGCGTGAAGCATTTTCATGCCGCACGCCTTATATCTTATACTTAATTAATGCCCGTCACGTTCACGTTTTTTACGCGCCATTTTGCGCGAGCGCCGGATGGACTCTTCCTGTTCACGCTGACGGCGCAGCGTGGGTTTTTCGTAATGCTTGCGCAATTTCATCTCGCGATAAATTCCTTCACGCTGCATTTTCTTTTTGAGAACGCGGAGCGCCTGCTCCACATTGTTGTCTCGTACGGAAACTTCAATAATTGTAATCACCCCTTCCGGATCAAACTCACGGATGGCTTCTCACCTGCCCGCGGAACGGCCGATATAGCCCAGACCGACGTTGAATGCAAAGGAAAAAGGGCTTTTTTGACAGACTTTAACTGCTATGATGCGCCTATGACACAAGCACAAAAAGATAAGTTGTTAATGGCCTTGCTGAAAAACGTGGCGTTTGACGGCTGGAGCGATGAAGCACTGCGGAAAACGGCGGATGGGAAGGTTATCAAACTGGCCGACCTGATGGTGGCCTTTCCGGCAGGCATTCCGGACGCGCTAAAGGAATTCGCGGGCTGGACGGAGCGGCAGATGCTGGCGCGACTGCATAAACATAAATTGATCCAAATGCGGGTCCGCGACCGCGTCGCTCTGGGCGTCCGATTTTGGCTGGAAGTCATGGCGCCGCACCGGGAGGCTGTTCGTGCGGCCATGCAAAGCGCCTGGCAACCGGGCCGTGCCGTTCTGGGCATTAGGAACCTGGCGCAGATTTGCGACACGATTTGGTATGAGGCCGGCGATAACTCCACCGATTTCAATTACTATACTAAGCGCGGATTGCTGGCCGCTGTGTTCGGCTCCACGCTTATCTATTGGCTTCAAGACAGTTCCGAAGACTTTGAAAAGACTTATGAATTTTTGGACGCGCGCATTGATAACGCTATGCAAATCGGCAAGATGACCGCCAACCTGAAAAATATCGGCCAATGGATTGAAAAGGCGAAGAATTTATCCTCCATCGCCGAAATTCTGCCGCGCCGGAGTTCACACGCCAAATAACCTAACAGGTAACCCAAAATGTTTCACATGAAACATTTATTCCTATTTTAAAAATTTGACCTTACGGTAGCAGATTTAAAAAATGTTATAAGCATTTGATTTCACTCAATTCATCTATAGAATATCGTGGGGTTTACCCCTGGTATGAGATATTGTCGAGAAATTCCTTGCTCTATGACACAGACATCAGCATTATAGGATCATGATAAATTGAAGGGTCAATGATGGATATGTATAACACACCTGACGAATTCAGCGCGCCACCGGACCATAGTATTAGCGCTTTACCTGACAGGCATGGAAGCTTTGGGCTTTGAACATGTCGCAACCTTCACGACTGATTATTATACAGTAGGCGAAAGAGTTTTTGTCCATGGGCGGCGCGACGGCGCCATCGCAACCGCTATAACCGGAATTGATCTCGATGAAATAGGTAGAGCCTATCTTATGGTACAATGGCTCCCTATGAACGGCCAGGATTGGGGTCCATCTCTTCTGTATCCCATGGGAGGAGGATGGAAAGATGCCGAGGATGAAAGATCTGTATGGAAAGGATATTTTTTATTTGATCAAGATGAAAATTCTTCATCCATAAACTCATTATCTTTCACCATGATTGAGCTTTTAGAACACGGCGCCCTTACACCTCAGAACTTAAAAAACTGGGATTTTATGCATTGTCTTACGAGTAGCTCTGATTATGGAGGCATAACATATCAAGGTCATTTACATGATGAGGACGAAGTTCGACAAGTCGCCCAAGAATTAGGAATTTCACGCGCCCAAGAGATCGCCGTCACACATCCGTGGTTTCTTGAATTGGCAGGGATTAAATTAGCACCATCTTCTCTAGGTCAAACCTATCCCGCGAAACCGATTATAACACGAGTCACCAATCAATTTATTCCCTAAAGAATTCAGCTGTTGACGTAAGGTCGCAGACAATGATCAAACCGGCGTGCCCGTCACGCTTTTGACGGCTTCGACCAATTTATCCCGGATGCTGATGACAGTTTGTAAGGTCAATTGCGCGTTATTCATGGCAGTCATCACATCCACCATATTGGCCTTGCCCACGGTGGCCTGCATGGAAACCTGTTCGGCTTTATTCTGGGTATCGGATAAACTCTGCGCGGCCTGTTTCAACACATCGCCAAATGACATCCCACCCGCCGAGGCATCATCCGACCCGCCACCCAATTTCGGCAAGGCTGACGTTTTGCTGTAATTCGCAATTGCATCCGCAATATTTCCAACCATGTTAACGCTCCCTCCGGCTGTTCAGGCCATTATGCACCCATTCTTTTAATAGTTTCTGAAGCCATGGTTTTTAACAAGTCCATGGCCGACAAACTGGCCTGATAACTGCGAGAAGCTTCCTGCAAATCCGCCGCTTCGATAATAGGGTTTACGTTGGGCAATTCAATATAGCCCGTTGCATCGGCGGCTGGATGCGACGGATCAAATTTACGGCGGAATTCCGATGGATCATTTACTACGCCAGCCACTTTCACAACATTGGCGCCCACGGTGCTGTCATAAACGCTTTTAAAGGTGATTTGCTGGCGGCGGTATGGATCCTGGCCCGGCGCGGTCGCGGCACTGTCTGCATTGGCAATATTTTGCGCAATTATCTTCATACGCTGTTCTTGCGCGTTCATACCGCTGGCTGCGATATCGATTCCGGTTGTAATATCCATGTTGATCTCCTTACCCGTAGTTCGACCGGTTGACCGGCTCTCTGGGATAAGAAATGCAAGGAACGTGCCAAATAGCCCTTTACACGGGGCGCTGGCTTACCCCCTGGATCAAAATACTTTTAAAGTTGTCGTCGCCTAGGATCTTTTGTGAAATTTGCGTCAGCCGATCCTTGATATTGGCAATATTCAACAAACCATTTGCCATTTTATCACGCCGGTCCAAGGCACCATAAAGATCCGTTAAAAACGCATCATTTAACCGCGGAGAACGTTGAATCACCTCATCTGCCGCAGCTTTATTAGGGGTTTCTATCACGATAATGATGCTGACAATCTGTTCAATCCCTTTATCACCTATAACAGGCAGCAATAATGGACTGATTTTGACATAGCGGGGTTTATTAGGGTCCTCGCCGGCCTCTTTTAGTTTCCCTTCTTCCGCCGCCCAGGCATGACCGCCCCCAAGGCAACCCGCCAAAGCCATCACTGTAAAGATTTTAAAAATATGATTCATTTTGACCATCCTATTTCTCTATTCTATCCCTTCGGATTTAACAGATCATGACGAATGGTACGTATTTTAGGATATTTTTGCGGTGTTACTGATAGGAAGAATTTTAATAAAAAGCTTAGGGTGCAGGTTGAGGGGCATTAAATTGTTTCGCATAATTCGCACGTTGTGCTTGCTCCGCCGCATATAACTCAGAGGGCAATGCGCCTAAGGGAGTAGTGCCTATTCTTGCCGAAGCTAAAAATTGTTTTGTTTCTTTGTATTTATCGCCAGGAAATTTGCGAGTTGGCATATGGGATTTGCGAGCCGGAACAGACGCCAGATATAATCCAGGAGGGCTCGTTTGGGCATAATCTTCCCCGTCTTCCGGTGTCAGGAGGGCCACCAAGGCCGCACGATTACTCCCAGGAATAGAAAGATACGTATGCTTATTATCTTCTTTTTTTGGTTGCGCCTCTAGCTCAGGGTGTTCATCACACCATGCAACGACATTTTCGTAAAAGTGAGCGACTGCTCCCTCAAGCCTGACCGTAAATCTTTCTTCATTTTCCATTCTACTTCTCCATTTTGTGCCGGTGAGGATAACAACGGAATTAGATAAGATAATGGAATAAAAGGATTTATTTGCATTCGATCTTAGCTGTTACCGCCAAAATTACCGTCAGCCGGGTCTGCTAACCTATTTGAGATAACCCATCTGCCCTTTTATAGCACATTTTAATCCAAGCACCAATATTCATCATTCAGAATAAGATAAAGCCAATTATTACTTGTATCCACAGGCCAATTAGACTGGATTTCCTGATTAGCTATTAACAAAGCAAAGGATATTTCCGTCTGGGTCTTTGCACCAAGCATTTTTCATATCACCCATAACATGAATATCGCCTTCCAATTTTGTGTTTGGCATATCTTCGTAATGCTCAAACAATACACCGTTACGCTTTAGTTCAGCCACTAACTTTTCAATATCATCACCAACGAGCCAGGTTGCTACTGTTGCTTTATAGCCGCCTGCAAAATCTGATTTATAAACTAATAAACGTGTATTTCCGCTTGTGTAATTTATATAATGTTTTCCATCACCTTCTGCTTGTTTAAAGCCCAACTTCTTCTCATAAAATTCGTGCGCTGTATCTAAATTCTTAACTGCAATTGTTGCAATTGCATCTTTGGTGTTCAGCATTCAAGCCTCCGTTCGGATTGCATCTCAATTTTAGAGTCATCCAAATTTAACGCTACATATATCAAGATGTTATGTGTAAAGGTTATCTAATAAAAAAACTTGCATAAATATCTTTTGGTTTAAAGGCACAAATAGCTGTGTCTATTAAGTGCATATGGCGGTAACTCCTGGTGACATGGGCCAGTTACCTCCAGATTTACCGCCAGTTACTGCCGGATGGCGCTGAGTTTCACTGAACCTCATTGCACCAGAATACGAATAATTCCCTGGTTTTCAAGGAATTATTGGACTTCATCGGATGTTATGAAATGCGCTAATGGTGGGCGGTGAGGGGATCGAACCCCCGACCCTTTCGGTGTAAACGAAACGCTCTACCGCTGAGCTAACCGCCCTACCCAAAGCTGCTTTGGAGCAGCTTTGTAGGCGATATCAGACGTCCAAGTCAACGTTAAAACCGGATAGTTTGTAACTTTTCCATCCGCCAGTGCGAATGAAGTGATAGAGAGGCAAATATGAAACCACGCATCGAAAATAAAAGCGGCTTTATCGGTAAAGTCCTGGGCATGATCCCGGCGGCTACAATCGCCTGCGGTATTGGCAGCGCGAGCGCCATAACGATCCCTGCCTCCACGCAGGATGAAACGCACGCATCGCAGACATCCGAACAGCATCTCGTCGTGGCGGGTGGCTGCTTTTGGGGTGTCCAGGCAGTTTTTCAACATTTAAAAGGCGTGAAAACGGCGATATCCGGTTACGCGGGCGGCACAGCGGATACGGCAAAATATGACGTTGTCAGTGGTGGTAACACCGGCCATGCCGAAGCTGTGCAAATCACCTATGACCCGTCACAAATCACGCTGGGCCAAATTTTGCAGGTGTTTTTTTCAGTGGCGCATAATCCGACCGAATTGAATTACCAAGGGCCCGACCACGGCACACAATACCGTTCCGCAATTTTCTTTAGCACACCTGAACAAAAAGTGATTGCGGAAAAATACATAGCACAATTGGACGCAGCCAAAGTATTTGACGCGCCCATTGCGACTAAACTGGAGCCGCTCACACAATTTTACCCAGCGGAATCTTATCACCAGGATTACGCGCGGCTGAACCCGATGAATCCCTATATCATGATTAATGACGCGCCCAAGGTCCGGGCGTTGAAAAAAGAATTTCCAGATTGGTATGTGGAAAAGTAATTAACTAGATTTTTTCAAGCTTTCCCGCGCCAATTCCGCCACGCCAGCGATGGATCCGATTACGCCTGCGGCCTCTAGCGGCATCATGATGATTTTCTGATTGGGTGCGGAGGCAATGGCCTTAAGCGCCTCCACATATTTTTGGCCGATGAAGTAATTCAGCGCATTCACATTGCCGCCCGCAATCGCGGCGGAAACGACTTGCGTTGCCTTGGCCTCCGCATCCGCGGAACGCTCACGTGCTTCAGCATCGCGGAAGGCTGCCTCGCGACGGCCCTCAGCGTCCAGAATGGCGGCTTGTTTGCCGCCTTCCGCACGCAGAATAGCACCTTGTTTTTCGCCTTCGGCCATTAAAATCTCGGCGCGTTTATCACGCTCGGCCTTCATCTGACGCGCCATGGCGTCAATAATATCGCGCGGCGGCGATAAGTCTTTAATTTCAATCCGCGTCACCTTCACGCCCCAACTGGAGGTTGCCGCATCAATCACATGTAATAATTTTTCATTGATAAAATCGCGTTTGGACAAAACTTCATCCAAATCCATGGAGCCAATCACGGTCCGCAAATTGGTCTGGGATAAATTAGTAATGGCGTATTTCAGATTTTGTACTTCATAGGCAGCGGCAGGCGCATTGATGACCTGATAATATACCACACCGTCCGTGGTGACCTGAGTATTATCACGCGTGATGACTTGTTGCGACGGCACGTCCAGCACGATTTCCTGCATCGAAATTTTATAGGTGACGCGCTCCATAAATGGCGTGATGATATTCAAACCGGGGGATAGCGTTTTGGTATATTTGCCAAATTGCTCGACCAGCCAGTTTTGCCCCTGCGGCACGGTTTTGATGCTGGCGAAAGCCAGATAAATTGCGAAGACTAATAAAATAATAATGACCGTGCCGAATTCCATATGCCCTCCCAGGCGGGTGATAGGGCGATTTTAGTCCTGCGCCACTGCCTGTAAAGCCTGTAATATCACGTCCGCGTTGGCACCTGGTTTCACAGCTTCTTCCGCCATGATGCGCCGCCAGGCGCGCGCACCGGAAATGCTCTGGAATAATCCCAGCATATGTTTGGTGATGGCGTTGAGCCGGACGCCTTGCGCCAACTGTTCGCGCGCATAGGGCAGTATGGCATGGATAATATCTATGGACGTTTTCCCGGTCGATTTTTGCAAAATTTCATTCTGCAATTCATGCAGCCACCAGGGATTTTGATAAGCTTCGCGGCCGATCATGACGCCGTCCACGTGTTGTAAATGTTCGTGGACTTCAGCCGTCGTTTTAATGCCGCCATTGATGATGATTTGCAGCTGTGGAAATTCCTGTTTGATGCGGTAAGCGTAATCATAAACCAGCGGCGGCACTTGGCGGTTTTCCTTGGGTGACAGGCCTTTTAAAATCGCCTTGCGCGCGTGAATAACAAAAATCTTGCAGCCAGCCGCCCCGACGGTTTCCACAAAATTTTTCAAAAAATCATAATGATCGAAATCATCAATGCCGATGCGCGATTTAACGGTGACGGGAATGGAAACTGCACGTCGCATCGCCGCCACGCAATCCGCCACCAATTGGGGTTCCGCCATCAGGCAGGCGCCAAAGCTACCTTCCTGCACCCGGTCGGACGGACAGCCGCAATTCAGGTTGATTTCATCATAAGCCCATTGTTCGCCAACTTCCGCACAACGCGCGAGCGCATCGGGATCGCTGCCGCCCAATTGCAGCGCCAGCGGTTTTTCGATTTCGGAAAAGCCCAGCAAACGTTCGCGATCGCCATGCATAATCGCGGGACATGTGACCATTTCGGTATAAAGCAAAATATCCGGCGCGATCAGGCGGTGGAAGTGCCGGCAATGCCGGTCCGTCCAATCCATCATCGGCGCAACGGATATACGGCGGTCGATCAAGGAGCTGGAACAGCTGATCGATTGGGCGATCGTCTATAATAATTACTATAAAAAACTCTCGCAATATCTGGGCCATAGCCCCAATTAGCTGTTGCCATATTATAAATTGGAACCCCGTCGCTATTGGGTGCCATGGGATTTGCACCAGCTTGGAGCAACAGTGCAACAGCTTCATGTTTTCCTGCTTCTGTAGCAAAGATAAGAGCGGTGTCTCCGCGTGCAGGATTGTCGCCAGCACGGAGGTCAACTTGAGTTTTTTTGTCGGCAAGCAAAACTTTCATTTGCGGCGTATTTCCTGCCCAGCCAGCCCTCATTAAGGGCGTCCAATACGGGGTTTTGCCCCAATTTTCTCTAGCATTTGGATCTGCACCTGCAGCAAGTAACAACTTCACCACTTCTGCACGTTGCGGCGACATATTTTGAAATCTTGTGACATTTAATTGTCCTTGAGATTTTTGATAATCCATATTGCAACAGAAACATGTTAAAAGCGTTCCCCAAGATAGGCCATGATCCGTATCTAAATTAATGCCATGCTCTAGAGCAGCCTGTATCGTTGCTGCCAGCGCAGCCTTTGCTACTTGTGGCCTAATTTCCTTGTCATACCATATCTCACAAATTCTTTGCAGCTCACTCGCCACATAACCTGGATAGGCCAATTGCCCTGGGTTGGTATTAACTAAAAATTCAATTTCTGACATAATTGCCTCCGCAGCTATTAGGTATTCAAAAGGAATACCATAGCCCCAAAGTGGGCTTCAAGCTTTATTTAGGGCCGCCTGGGCATAATTCTGTAGCTTCTCAACCATCGCAAAGAAGCCGTTACGGCGGTTGATGGATAGATGTTCTTCCATGCCTAGGCCCGTGAAAACTTCGTTGATGTCAGTTGCCAAAATTTCCGCAGGCGTCCGGCCATTGTAGATAATCATTAAAATCGCGATCAGGCCGCGCACAATGTGAGCATCGCTGTCGGCGAGGAATCGCATGACGGGCACGGCCTGTACCGGTTTCAACCATACCTGCGACATACAACCGACGACGCGGTAACTATCATTGCGGTCGGCATCAGGAAAAGGCGGCAAGTTTTTGCCCAGGTCGATGACATAGCGGTAACGGTCCTGCCAATCTTCCAGTACACCGAAATCAGCCTTAAGATCTTCCACAGTTGTCATTCGCCGACCACCAGGATCGCGCCGCGTTGCCGCGCGTTTTGTAAACTGAACCACAAAACGAATATGCCGATAAATAAATAAATGATGTTCAGGCCTACCGCCCAGGCCATTTGCGCTGCATCGAAATAGCCGTGAATGACAATTGCGCGCATGCCTTCGAAGATATGACTTGATGGCAGAATAAAGGCGATGGCTTGCAGCCAAGGCGGTAGGATTGCGATGGGATAAAACACTGCTGAGATTGGCGCGATGGCATAAATCATCATCCAAGCGAGCACCTCGGCACCGGTGCCAAAACGTAAAATTACGCTGATGACCATAAATCCGAACCACCAGCCCATGACCAGCAGACAGCCGACAAAACCAATCAGCGGCAAACCGAGCGAGAATAAATTATAATGATAAAAAACAATGGCCAGTAGCACCGCCGGCACGACCGAAACCAATACGCGCATAACCGAAGAAGCAATCAGCGCCACCATCCATTCCCATGGCCGCAGCGGCGAAATGAATAAATGGCCCAGGTTGCGCGACCATAACTCTTCGAGGAAGCTCATGGAGACGCCGATTTGTGAGCGAATCAAAAAATCCCACAGCAGCGCGCCGGCGATCAGGACGCCTGCAGTATAGGCAATGTTATCGGTATGCTGGGAAAAATAACGACTGGTGAAACCCCAGATAATCATTTCCAGCGTTGGCCAAAAGGCAAGTTCAATCAACCGAGGCCAAGAGGAACGCAGCAAAAACAGATAGCGCAACAGAACCGCGCCGATGCGCTGCAAGCTTTGATGAATACTAGGCTGCATCTTGATCCTCCCGCGCGATGGATAGGAAAACTTTTTCAAGATTATCTTCGCCGTAACGCGCGACCAGTTCCGCGGGCGTGCCCTGATCTACCAGACGTCCTGCCTTCATCATTAAAATATGATCGCACAGCTGTTCAACCTCGGCCATATTATGTGAGGCCAACAAAATCGTCGCACCCGTTTGTGCCCGGTAATTGGCGATAAAGGTCCGCATTTGATCCGCACTATCTGGATCCAATGATGCCGTGGGTTCATCCAACAATAAAACTTTGGGCTTGTTCAGCATGGCTTTGGCCAGGGCAACGCGGGTTTTTTGCCCGGCTGAAAGTTTGCCGGCTTTACGATCCAGCAGATGCGCGAAGTTTAATTCATGCGCGATTTCATCAATACGCACACGCAGGTTTGGAATATTATAAAGGCCGCCATAAACGATCAAGTTTTGCCGTACGGTCAGACGATATGGCAATTCGACATAAGGCGAAGAAAAATTCGTGAAAGGCAAAGCACGGAAACGGTCACGCACCATATCCACACCCAAAACTTGCACCGTGCCAGACGTCGGCAATAAAACTCCGAGCAGCGCACTCATGGTGGTGGTTTTACCTGCACCGTTTGGCCCCAGCAGGCCAACCAATTGCCCCTGCGGAATGGAAAAAGATAAATCTTCAACCGCCGTTACGGCGCCATAACGTTTGGAAAAATTGCGAATTTCAATGGCCTGCATGCGGTTTGATATAGCGAAAAAACAAATAAAAGCAATTTATTTGCCGCGCACCAGTGAACGACCTTCGGAATCGCGCAGGATTTTATCAATATGACGGCCCTGGAATAAATTAATACCAACTTTTTTGCCTACATCTACTGCTTCCTGGTTATCGCAGCGGCACAAAATCACGCGGGCCAAAGCACCTTCATCATCTTCACGCTGGCTTTTTAAATCCGCAGTCATGCGTTCAAAATCAATATGAGACATGGCCGAGGTCCAATGAATTTTAACAAAATCAAAGGCCAATTTGCTGCGGTCCACAAACGGCGCGGTGAAATGCGTCAGGCCGTCAAGGCAGATGCGATATCCGCGGTCCGCGACATAATCCCGCGCGAACATATAGGCTGCCATATCGGAAAAAACGTCTACGGTTTGTAATTCAATCACCAAGCGCCCGCGCAGACCGGAACTGACGCGCTGATCAAATTTGGCGAAATCCGATGATAGTAAGGTCGCCACATTCATATTAAAACTGAAGGCGCGCGTAGAACGTTCGCCCTCCTCCGCCAGATAAATCAACATGCGGCGGTCTAATACAGCCGTGAGATATTGAAACAACCAGCGGTTCCCGGTGAGATCAATACCGGGCGCAACCTGGGCCTCCAAATCTGGAATGGATACATATAATTCATTGAAGATCGGCACTGGCTTGACACTGGATATCGCGCAAATGGGCTGATTGCGGATTAAGCTAGACAGATCTGCATTGGCCAGGGAATCTTCCAGCCAGCCCAATTGATCAGGGTTAATTGCCACTTTTTCTTTTTGAACAGCTTCACCCAGATTCTTAGGCTGGCCGGTTTGCGTCGAATGATACATGCGCCGCGCAACTTCTAAAAAATCGTCATATTCCTTGCTTAATTTATACCAGCTCACAAACGCATTGGCACCGGTATAGTCGTCCAATTTATTATTCACGATTGGATCGCTTGAAAATAAATAACGCAATTTAATCATCGCCTCATTCAGTTTATCCAGCGCATTGGCCTGACCGATAAAGACGATATCGTTATTCCGCAGGGTAAACATACGTCCTTCAAATTGCGCCAGCAAGGTTTCAAACGTATTGACGGCAACCCGAATATGATGCGGCCGGCGGTTATAGGGTTGCAGGCGCGAGATATGGCAAATCATCGCAATGCGGTCATGCTTGCGCGCAGCCAGACGTTCCAGGTAATCCACCAGGGCAAATTCGTTACTCTGCTGGCTGTTAAGATCTGATTTCATCGTGGTGTTTTGTGCTGGTCAAGTTCGAGAGTCACCCTCATAATTACCACTCGTTTTAACCCTTGGCAATTCGGCCTGCTCATGTCTGATAATCTTACGTTTGAACAATCACACCGCTTGCATGATTTGCTGGCGAATGTTGGTCGCTGCCGTGTTTTGGTGGTTGGCGATTTCATGTACGACCGCTTCACGCATGGTTCGGTCGATCGTATTTCACCTGAGGCACCTATTCCTGTTTTCCGCGTGCGGCATAACCATGAAATGCTGGGAGCTGCAGGCAATGCGGCGTTGAATATCGTCGCGGCTGGCGGGCAAGCAGTTTTGCTGACAGTCGTGGGTGATGACGCGATTGGCGATAAAGCACGCGACATGGCGCAAACGCTAATTGGCCCTGGGAGTGTTTTGATCAGTGAACCGAAACGCCAAACGACCATTAAACAGCGTTACATCGCCAGTAATCAACAGTTATTGCGCGCGGATACGGAAACGACTTCAGCCATTAATGCGAATACAGCGCAAAAATTGCTGGCGGCTTATGACGCGCTTTTATCATCATGCCAGGTTGTCTTAATTTCTGATTACGCCAAGGGCGTTTTAACAGATGAGGTTTTATCTGGCATTATTTCGGGCGCGCGCGCGGTGGGTAAACCTGTGCTGGTCGACCCTAAACGCAAGGATTTCCGTGGTTATACCGGCGCAACGCTGGTCAAGCCCAACCGCAAAGAAATTTCCGAAGCCGTGGGCCAGGAAATCTGTAGCGATGAAGAAGTTATGGCCGCAGGTAAAAAATTACTTGAAGCGGCACAGTTGGAATACCTGCTAATTACGCGCGGCCAAGACGGCATGACGGTGTTGGATAAAAACGGCCCCACCCATATTCCCGCTATCAAACGCGACGTATGGGACGTATCGGGCGCGGGCGATACGGTGATTGCCCTACTTGCGATGGGTATCGCCGCAGGTGGATCGGTGGTGGATGCGGCGCGATTGGCCAATTTGGCTGCGGGTGTTGTGGTGGGCAAGGTTGGTACGGCCACTGTCAGCGCGCTGGAACTCTCCCACGCCATAGATGCGGCGGATGAAACGGTTGAAACGCAATCGGAATTGCAGAATGTCATGTCGTTGGATCAAGCGGTGGAACAGGTTTCACGCTGGCGCCGCCTGGGACTCAAGATTGGTTTCACCAATGGTGTATTTGATTTGGTACATCCTGGACATTTATCGTCTTTGCGTTCCGCAAAAGCCCAATGCGACCGCCTGATTGTTGCCGTTAACAGCGATGAATCGGTGCACCGCCTGAAAGGTCCGGACCGCCCTATTCAGGATGAAACCCACCGCGCTGCCGTCCTGGCTGCTCTGGGTTACGTCGATCTTGTCGTGATTTTCAGCGAAGATACGCCGCAACATCTTATTGAAGCCCTGTTGCCCGATGTTTTGATCAAGGGCGGTGATTACAAGGCCGATGAAACCGATACAAGTTCGAAATACTATATCGTTGGCTCTGATGTTGTGCGCGCGCATGGCGGCCGTGTCATCGTGGCACCAACCCTGGAAGGCTTCAGCACCACCAATATTATTACCCACCGCGGTATTCGGCGGAATTGAAAAATCTTGCTATTCAACCTGGAATAAGGTCGGGCTGAGCTAAATTCTTTAGCAAATATAAATTTCATTCGAATAACAGAAAAATAATCCTAGATCGACTTATACTCCTGTATTAGAACACTGCTTAATATGGGGCGAAATCCGTCCGCCCTGTCTTGGGGCTTTGCGAAGCTTCTGATTCTGTTTTACACTCCCTTTAATTATCACTCCCCGAAGAACTTGAGGAAGAAACATGGCCGCAAATCACCATCACGATACCCTTTCCACGCGCAGCACGCTTGAGGCTGGCGGGAAGAAATACGCCTATTATTCCCTGGAAAAGGCGGCGGAAAAGCTGGGAGATATTTCGCGCCTGCCGAAATCATTAAAGGTTTTATTGGAATGCCTGCTCCGCACCGAAGATGGTGTGGCGGTGCAGCAAAAGGATATTAGTGCGCTAGCGGCCTGGCTGAAAGAAAAGAAAAGCGACGATGAAATTCAATTCACGCCCGCGCGTGTGTTGATGCAGGATTTTACTGGCGTTCCCGCCGTGGCGGATTTGGCCGCGATGCGTGACGGCATTAAAACCCTGGGCGGCCGCGCTGCGCAGATTAACCCGCTGGTTGCCGTGGATTTGGTGATCGACCATTCGGTGATGGTGGATGAGTTCGGCGGCCCGCGCTCATTTGAACGCAACGTAGAACTGGAATTTGAACGCAACAATGAGCGTTATGAGTTTCTTCGCTGGGGACAGAACGCCTTTAAAAATTTCCGCGTCGTGCCGCCCGGCACCGGGATTTGCCACCAGGTGAATTTAGAATATCTGGCGCAGGTTGTTTGGACGCGCGAAGAGAATGGTGATGTCGTTGCCTATCCCGATACGCTGGTCGGCACCGACAGTCATACCACAATGATTAATGGTTTGGCCGTGTTGGGTTGGGGTGTTGGCGGTATTGAAGCCGAAGCCGCAATGCTTGGTCAACCAACTTCGATGTTAATCCCCGAAGTTATCGGGTTCAAATTGCGCGGTACGCTACGCGAAGGCACAACCGCGACCGATCTGGTTTTAACCGTCACGGAAATGCTGCGCAAAAAAGGCGTGGTGGGTAAATTTGTGGAATTTTATGGGGCGGGCTTGTCTTCGCTTTCACTTGCTGACCGCGCGACAATTGCGAATATGGCGCCAGAATACGGTGCGACTTGCGGCTTCTTCCCAGTCGATGCGGAGACTATCCGTTATTTGAATTTCACCGGCCGTGATGCGGACCGCGTCGCGCTGGTTGAAACCTATGCGAAAAAACAAGGCCTGTGGCGTTATGATACCGATGTTGATCCCGAATTCACCGATACGCTGGAACTGGATTTGGGCACGGTTAATTCCTCCGTCGCTGGGCCGCGCCGTCCACAAGACCGCGTGGAGTTGCCCCACGTTGCCGCCGCATTTGAAAAAGAAATGCCAACCCTGGGCGTCACACCGGAAACACGCGATATAGCTGTTGAGGTTGAGGGCACAGGATATAAAATCAAACACGGTGATGTCGTCATCGCCGCGATTACCTCCTGCACGAATACTTCCAATCCATCGGTGATGATCGCGGCGGGCCTGGTGGCGCGCAATGCCGTGGCCAAAGGTTTGAAAGTAAAACCATGGGTAAAAACATCGCTCGCGCCGGGATCGCAAGTCGTCACGGATTATTTGAACGCTGCCGGTTTGACCGATCCGTTAAACCAACTTGGATTTAATTTGGTTGGCTATGGCTGCACGACCTGCATCGGGAATTCTGGCCCCCTGCCCGACCATATTTCCAAGGCGGTTGAAACCGGCGACCTATGTGTGGCTTCCGTCCTATCAGGCAACCGAAACTTCGAAGGCCGCGTGCAGCAGCAAGTAAAGGCAAACTATTTGGCTTCGCCGCCGCTTGTCGTGGCCTATGCTTTGGCTGGATCGGTTTTAATCGACCTCACCACCGCACCACTCGGCAGCGACAGCAAAGGCAATCCGGTTTATCTGAAAGATGTTTGGCCATCCAACGAAGAAATCCTGGACGCCATGACAAAAAGCCTGACGCCGGAAATGTTCAAATCGCGTTACAGCAATGTGTTCGTGGGGCCGAAACAATGGCAAACCCTGCCCACCGCACAGGGCGAAACCTATAGCTGGTCAACCAAATCAACCTATGTGAAACAGCCGCCGTTTTTCGCCGATATCGCCAACACCAACATGAATGTGGCGGCCGATATTACTGGCGCACGCGCCCTGGCGATTTTGGGCGACAGCGTAACGACCGATCATATTTCACCTGCAGGGAATATCAAAAAATCTAGTCCCGCCGGGGTTTATTTGATTGAAAACGGTGTGGAGCCGATTGATTTCAACTCCTACGGCGCACGGCGTGGCAACCACGAAGTCATGATGCGCGGCACCTTTGCCAACATCCGCATCAAAAACGAAATGGTACCGGGCGTGGAAGGCGGCGTGACGAAATATCTGCTAAACGGTGAAACCATGGCGATTTATGACGCGGCGATGAAATACGAAGCCGACGGCACGCCACTCGTCATCATTGCGGGCAAGGAATATGGCACGGGTTCATCGCGCGACTGGGCAGCCAAGGGCACCAAACTGCTCGGCGCGCGCGCTGTAATTGCGGAAAGCTTCGAACGCATACACCGCTCCAACTTGGTCGGCATGGGCGTACTGCCTTTGCAATTCGCTGAAGGCATCACACGTAAAACCTTAAACCTGACGGGCGATGAAACCTTTGCCCTCACTGGCCTCGCCAAGGGCATTAAACCGCAGATGAAGGTTAATCTGGAAATCACGCGCGCCGATGGCAAAAAGGAAACCGCGGAGCTTATCTGCCGCATTGATACGCTGAATGAGGTGGAATATTACCTCTCCGGCGGTATCCTAACCTACGTTTTACGGCATATGGCGAAACGGGCGTAATATACTATATGTTTAGTCCTGCAAAAGCGGGGATCCACTTTTTATATTTTCCGCCCGATTTCTTTTCTTAAGTCTGCTCCATAGATTCCCGCTTTCGCGGGAATGACATGGTGGAGGGAAAAGCACAAAAAAGACTATGAATTTCTGATAAGATTGGTTAATAATTTTCCGTGGGCCGGCATAGCACAGCGGTAGTGCAGCGGTTTTGTAAACCGAAGGTCGGGGGTTCGATCCCCTCTGCCGGCACCATTGATGATTATGGCGATACTCGTAGCCACACCCACCCTATTCACATCGCCGTGTAATCTCGCATCTGCACAGCCGGGGCGCAGCAAAGGCTTGCAAAGACCTGCAGATTCCCCTATCTCATGCACGAACTTATGCCGATAATTGGCTTGGGATTGATAAGGAGTGCGCGTGGCCAAAGACCCCAAATCAGGTAATTCCAGTGCGTTACGCAGCCCCGGCGATAACAACAAACTTTCCATCCCTGAACTACTAAAATTATATGAAGATATGCTGCTCATCCGCCGTTTCGAAGAGCGCGCGGGGCAATTATACGGCATGGGATTAATCGGCGGATTTTGCCACCTATATATAGGCCAGGAAGGCGTCGTCGTCGGTATTCAATCCGCGCAAAAACTGGAAGACAGCGTTATCACTGCCTACCGCGATCATGGTCATATGCTGGCTTGCGGGATGGATCCGAAAGGTGTCATGGCGGAGTTGACAGGCCGCATCGGCGGCTATTCGCGCGGCAAAGGCGGATCCATGCATATGTTTTCGCGCGAGAAAAAATTCTACGGCGGCCACGGTATTGTAGGCGCGCAAGTGCCCATCGGTGCAGGCCTGGGTTTTGCACATAAATATTTGAAAGATGGCGGCGTGAATGTCGCCTATATGGGCGACGGCGCAAGCAATCAGGGCCAGGTTTATGAAGCCTTTAACATGGCCGCCTTATGGAAATTACCAGTCGTATTCGTAATTGAAAACAATCAGTATGGCATGGGAACGTCGGTAGCGCGCCACGCTGCAGGCGAACTTTATCGGCGCGGCACGGGCTATGACATTCCCGGTGAACGCGTAGACGGCATGGACGTTTTAGCCGTGCGCAAATCCGCCATGGACGCCTTGGAACATGCGCGTTCCGGCAAGGGACCTGTGCTGCTGGAGATGATGACATACCGTTACCGCGGCCATTCTATGTCGGACCCGGCAAAATACCGCAGCAAAGAAGAATTGGAGCATGTGCGCGAAGAACGCGATCCGATTGAGCGTATGAAAGCCGCCTTGTTGCGTGATTACGGCGTGACGGAACCCGACTTCACACCGATTGAAGAACGCGTGAAACAAGCCTGCCTGGATGCGGTGGAATTTTCTAAAACTTCGCCTGAACCCGATGCGTCCGAATTATGGACGGACGTTTTGTTGGAGGCACGATAATGGCGATTGATATTTTAATGCCGGCACTGAGCCCCACGATGACGGAGGGCAAGCTCGCGCGCTGGCTGGTCAAAGAAGGTGATGAGATTAAATCCGGCAAAGTCCTATGCGAAATCGAAACCGATAAAGCGACGATGGAAGTCGAAGCGGTTGACGAAGGCACACTGTTAAAAATCCTGGTGCCGGAAGGCAGCGAAGGTGTTGCGGTGAATACGATTATCGCTGCGCTAGGCACCAAAGGTGAAACTTATGCGGCATCTGCGCAAACGGCGACGATTCCAGCTAACGCGCCTGTCACTGATCCTGGCTGCACGCCCGGCATGAATAATCCATCTATTGCCGCGCCGCGTGTGATGTCTATCCCGCCCGCGGATGACGAAGCAAAATTCTGGTCCAAGGGTTCCAAAACCATGACGGTGCGCGAAGCTTTACGCGAAGCCATGTCCGAAGAAATGCGCCGCGACCCAACTGTCTTTTTAATGGGCGAAGAAGTCGCAGAATATAACGGCGCGTACAAAGTTTCCCAAGGCATGCTGGATGAATTCGGGCCGGATCGCGTGATCGACACGCCCATCACCGAAATGGGTTTTGCGGGCCTGGGCGTCGGCGCGGCATTCGGCGGTCTGAAACCCATTGTTGAATTCATGACGTTCAATTTTTCCATGCAGGCAATCGACCACATCGTGAATTCCGCCGCGAAGACTTTATATATGTCAGGCGGTCAAATGGGTTGCCCCATTGTCTTTCGCGGCCCCAACGGCGCTGCCGCGCGCGTGGGCGCACAGCATTCACAATGCTACGCATCGTGGTATGCGCACATTCCCGGCCTGTATGTTTTGGCGCCGTGGAACGCGGCGGATGCAAAAGGTTTGATGAAGGCTGCCATCCGCGACCCGAACCCCGTCGTGTTTTTGGAAAACGAAATCATGTACGGCCAATCGTTTGACGTGCCGGATCATGACGATTTTGTCTTGCCTATCGGCCGCGCGAAAATTGAACGCGCCGGGCGCGACATCACCATTACCGCCTATTCGATTATGGTCGGCAAGGCATTACAGGCAGCAGAAGAATTATGGAAACTTGGCATCGATGCGGAGGTGATTAACCTGCGCTCCATCCGTCCACTCGACGTCGCGGCCATCGCACAAAGCGTAAAGAAAACCAACCGTTTGGTTAATGTGGAAGAAAGCTGGCCCTTTGCAGGCATCGGTTCTGAAATGGCGGCGCTCATGATGGAGCATTGTTTTGATGATCTGGACGCACCGATTGCGCGCGTTTGCCACAAGGACGTGCCCCTACCCTACGCCGCCAATCTTGAAAAACTGGCGTTGCCGCAGATCGAAGACATCATCGCCGCCGCGCGTGGAGTATGCAACCGATGACAATCGAAATTTTAATGCCCGCCCTGTCGCCCACGATGACGGAGGGCAAACTCGCCCGCTGGCTGGTGAAGGAAGGCGACGAGATTAAATCCGGCAAGGTATTGTGCGAAATCGAAACCGACAAAGCGACGATGGAAGTGGAAGCGGTCGATGAAGGCACGCTATTAAAAATTCTGGTTCCCGAAGGCAGCGAGGGCGTTGCCGTGAATACGGTGATCGCAGCGCTGGGTGAGAAGGGCGAAACTTATACGTCTTCCGCAAAATCTGCCACGCCAACGGCAAGCCCGCCAGTTGCAACTCCCTCCGCACCTGCCGCGCAGCCGCTCATACAACAAAGTAAACAGCCGCAACAAGTCATGATGCGCGAAGGCCGCATCGCTGCATCGCCTGTCGCAAAACGTATCGCTCAAGAACGCGGCGTAAATTTATATGCCGTCATCGGCACCGGCCCGAATGGCCGGATTGTGAAAGAAGATGTCGAGACTGCGCTTTCCCAAAGCTCCGCGCCGCAAAGCGCCGCTCCGGCAGTAAAACTGCCAACGCCCGCACAAGCTATCCCAGCCGCAGCAACCGGTCCGAACGCCAAACAACTCGCCGACTTGCTCGGTCAAAAATATACCGAAGTTAAAAATTCGCCCGTGCGGAAAATTATTGCAAAACGCCTGACGGAATCCAAACAAACCGTACCACATTTTTATCTGGCCGTGGATTGCGAACTGGATGCCCTGCTCGCCGCACGTTCGGAATTGAATAAAAAAGAGAACGCCAAGGTTTCCGTGAACGATGCGATTATCAAGGCGGTCGCACTTGCGCTGCGCGAAGTTCCCGCGGCCAATGCCGCCTGGACGGAAGAGGCGATTTTAAAATACACCGACGTGGATGTTTCCGTCGCTGTTGCCACGCCGGATGGTTTGGTCACGCCGATTGTTAAACAGGCGGACGGTAAATCCCTACTCGATATTTCCAAAGAAATGCGCGACCTTGCTGCGCGCGCGCGTGATAATAAATTGAAGCCGACGGAATTCCAGGGCGGCGGTTTTACGATTTCAAATCTTGGCATGTTCGGCATCAAACATTTCGCGGCCATTATCAATCCACCACAGGGTTGCATCCTTGCCGTTGGCGCAGGTGAAAAGCGTGCGGTGGTAAAGGAAGATAAACTCACCATCGCGACGGTGATGAGCGTGACCCTATCCGTTGACCACCGCGTCGTCGACGGCGCCGTGGGCGCGGAATTTACGGCAGCCTTTAAAAAACTAATTGAAGCTCCAGCAAGCTGGTTAAAATGACGCAACAGACTTTTGATCTTATCATCATTGGCTCCGGCCCTGGCGGTTATGTCGCAGCGATCCGCGCCGCGCAATTGGGCAAAAATGTGGCGCTGGTGGAATCGACCCATCTGGGCGGCATTTGCCTGAACTGGGGCTGCATTCCAACAAAGGCATTATTGAAATCATCCGAACTGTATTACACATTGCAAAAACTGGATGAATACGGCCTTGAAGCAAAAAACACTGCGTTTGATTTAACCAAAATTGTGAAACGTTCGCGCGATATCGCGGGGCAACTCTCCGCTGGCGTGAAACATTTGCTAAAGAAAAATAAGGTGACCGTGTTTGACGGCTTCGGTGTTTTAGCAGGCAATCAAACTGTTAAAGTTTCCAAAGATAATCAGCCTGTCGTGGAATTGAAATCGCCGCATATCATTTTGGCAACAGGTGCGCGGCCACGCGTTTTGCCCGGCATCGAACCGGACGGCAAATTGATTTGGACTTCCAAAGAAGCCATGATTCCTGAACAAATGCCAAAATCGCTACTCGTTATCGGCTCCGGCGCGATTGGCATTGAGTTTGCCAGTTTCTACCGCAGCCTCGGCGCGGAAGTGACTGTCGTCGAAATTGCAGATCGTATTTTACAGGCAGAGGATGAAGAAATTTCTGCCATGGCGCGCAAAGCTTTTGAAAAACAGGGCATGAAAATTTTGACTGGTGCGAAAATCGCTAAACTGGAAAAGGGCAAAGACAATATTACCGCACAGATCGAAGCCAATGGCAAAACTGAAACCATCACGTTCGACCGTGTGATTTCTGCGGTTGGCATTACGGGTAACACAGAAAATATCGGCCTGGAAAATACGCGCGTGCAGGCCGATCGTGGTCATATCGTCATCAATCCATGGTGCGAAACGCATGAGCCAGGCATTTACGCCATCGGCGATGTCGCCGGGCCTCCGTGGCTGGCGCATAAAGCGTCACATGAAGGCATCATTTGCGTTGAGAAAATTTTCAATATTCCAGGGGTGCATCCATTGGACGTAAAAAAGATTCCGGGTTGCACTTATGCGCATCCACAGGTTGCGAGCATCGGTTTGACAGAAGCAAAGGCCAAGACCGAAGGCCGCGCGATCAAGGTCGGCAAATTCCCTTTCATCGGTAACGGTAAAGCGATTGCACTGGGCGAGTCCGAAGGCCTAATTAAAACCGTCTTTGACGCGGCAACGGGCGAACTGCTGGGCGCGCATATGATTGGCACAGAAGTCACGGAATTGATCCAGGGTTACGCCGTTGCCAAAACTGGCGAACTGGTTGAAAAAGATTTAATGCATACCGTCTTTCCGCACCCCACCCTGTCCGAAATGTTGCATGAAAGCGTCTTGGCCGCATATGGCAAGGCGATCCATTTTTAGGCTTGGCTGTAGCTACAATGGGTATAATCACGCGCTCCCTAAGCAGGCCATGCGACTGTATTTGCGGTGGATATCCTAATCATGCATGGCTTGAACTAAGGGAGAATTCCAGTGGAATTTGAGTGGGACGAAAACAAGCGGCTGGCGAATTTGGCCAAACATGGGCTGGATTTTGAGGATGTGCGTCCGTGTTTGAAAGCGGGGTTGCGGTTCTTGCAATTAACAGGCAGCAACTGGTTGAAAAGCGGATAGCGGCCAGTTCAGCAAGCATCAGATCTTTGCCGAGCTCACACGCGCATCTCCATTTGATATATTCATTGAAACCGGTACTTACGGTGCCGGGCAGCGTATGGATATCGCATATTTGCAACCGGTTTTAACGCAATCTAACGCCGCCGGCTTTGCGCTACGCATGGCATCGGCACAGGAAATGATTTATTACTGCCGCGCGGCACCCACCGTGCATGCGGCAGATACCACCATTATCAATCAATTACGTGCTTTTTCTAGTCTGCGCGAAGCCAATTAAGCTTGCTATCCGCGCGCCGGACGCCATATAAAGGGATCCATGTTGCCCGTCGCCGCACCTGAAAAATCAAAGCTCCGCCATCCGGAAAAAGCACACCGACCGGATAATCTCACAACCGCGCGGCGGCCGGACTGGATACGCGTCAAGGCGCCGACCTCTAAGGGCTATCACGATACCAAAGAGATCGTAAAAAATTTAAAACTGCACACGGTGTGCGAGGAAGCCGGTTGCCCCAACATCGGCGAATGCTGGACGCAAAAACATGCGACCTTTATGATTATGGGCGATACCTGCACGCGTGCCTGTTCGTTTTGCAACGTAAAAACCGGCAAGCCCGAAGCATTGGACGCGCTAGAACCATTGCGCGTCGCCACCGGCACGATGGAATTGGGTTTGAAACATGTGGTGATTACATCGGTCGACCGCGATGATCTGGCCGACGGCGGAGCAGCGCATTTTGCCGAAGTTATTCTAAAAACGCGCGCGAAAAATCCGAATACGACAATTGAAATTTTAACGCCCGATTTCAAGCATAAACCCGGCGCGGTGGCGACCGTCGCGCGCGCGCGACCGGATGTGTTTAATCACAATCTGGAAACCGTGCCGCGTTTGTATCTGACGATTCGCCCGGGCGCGCGGTATTTTACGTCGCTGCGATTGCTGCAGGAAGCCAAGGAAATTGACCCGACGATTTTCACAAAATCGGGCGTGATGGTCGGCCTGGGCGAAACCAAAGAAGAAGTTTTGCAAGTCATGGACGATTTGCGCGCGGCGGATGTGGATTTCCTGACGATCGGGCAGTATTTACAGCCGACGCCGAAACACGCGGCGGTTGACCGCTATGTAACGCCTGAAGAATTCGCGGAATATGAAAAATTCGCGCGGGCGAAAGGATTTTTGATGGTCTCCGCCACGCCGCTCACGCGATCAAGTTACCATGCGGGTGATGATTTTCAAAAACTCCGCGCCGCGCGTGAGGCGCAATTACGGCGAACATAACGATGCCAGCCCACCGCGAACAAAAAATCTTGCCCTTTACGCCTATACAAATGTACGCGCTGGTGCTGGATATTGAACGCTATCCGGAATTCCTACCCTGGTGCCTGGGCTGCCGGATCGTCGAGCGCCATGAAAATTATATTCTTGCCGATATGATTGTGGGTTATAAAATTTTTCGCGAGAAATTCCGTTCGCGCGTTTCGTTTATTCCCAATAAGGAAATTCATGTGGAATATCTAGATGGCCCCTTGAAACATTTAAAAAACGATTGGTTATTCGCGCCCGCCGATAACGGATGCGCCATCCATTTTCATATCGATTTCGAATTTCACAGCCGTTTGCTGCAAGGCGTTGCCGAAACCTTTTTCAACCGCGCACTGGGCCGCATGATGGATGCCTTTGAAGAACGCGCCCAGGTTTTATACGGCCAAAGATAATAACGCATTCATAGTTGCATCGGCGGCTAGGTGCTGGATCGCTTCGCGATCGCCACCGAAGAAATGCTGTGTCATTTTAACATCACCGCGGCGGCGAAAAACTGCGACGTGAACCAAGCCAATCGGTTTTACCGGCGTGCCACCAGTTGGGCCCGCAATACCAGTAATTGCCACGCCAGCCTGAACGGCAGGAGCATTGGCCAGCAAACCGCGCACCATGGATTCGGCACATTCCGCGCTGACTGCACCATGAGATTCCAAAATATCGGCGGATACGCCGAGCAAATCCATTTTGGATTGATTGGAATAGGTAATTAAGCCACGCTCTAAGACCGCTGAAGCGCCCGCAATACTTGTGATTAAACTACACACCAATCCGCCCGTGCAGGATTCCGCCAGTGCGATCATTTCACCGCGCGCCGTGAATTGCTCCACGATAGCTTGCGCTTTGGCCTGCAGGTTGGGCAGCATTACATGTACCGCCGCATCAATTGTTCATAATGTGCGGCGGACCATTTGATATCTTCTAATTCTTGCGGCATCATGTCGCGCACATAACGCGCGGGCGCGCCCGCCCATAACTGTCCCGATGGAATGTGCTTGCCCGGCGTGACCAAGGCGCCAGCAGCCACGATGCTGCCCTGCTCCACCACCGCGCCATCCATGATACAGGACTTCATGCCGATCAAACAATCATCGCCTATCGTGCAGGCGTGGATGAGCGCCTGGTGCCCTACCGTCACGCCGTTGCCGATCATCGTTGGGTGACCTTGTTTTTGCCTGCCATTCGGAAGCGCGGCTTCGCTGCCCACATGAATAACCGTGCCGTCCTGAATATTTGTACGCGCGCCGATGCGGATAAAATTGACATCGCCGCGGATGACTGCACCAAACCAAACGCCACTACCCGCGCCGATTTCCACATCACCAATAACGCGCGCGGTATCCGCGATAAAAACATCCGCCGCGATGCGCGGCAAATGAGATTGATAAGATAAAATATTCGTGATCACGGAAACACCGCCGCCTGCGTCAGCGCCGTCGTTTCATCAAAGCCATACATTAAATTCATATTCTGAATCGCCTGACCCGATGCGCCCTTCACCAAATTATCGATGACAGAAAGCAAAATCATTTGGCCCTCGATGGCACCCGGAATGACCGCGATGTGACAATGGTTCGACGCCGCAACATGATGCGTGGATGGCAAGCGCCCATCGGGCAGCACATGCACAAAAGGCTCAGTATCATAGGCCGCATGGAGCGCCGCACGCACATCCGCCACCATTTTTCTGGGACGCAGGCGCATATAAATTGTCGCCATCATGCCGCGCGACATCGGAATTAAATGCGGCGTAAATGTAACATGCATGGTCTTGCCCGATGCATCCGATAAAATCTGTTCAATTTCTGGCACATGGCGGTGATTGGCGACCCCATAAGCCGACATGCCGCCTGTAACCTCAGGATATAAAAGATTTTGCTTTGGTGCGCGGCCCGCTCCGGATACACCCGATTTGGCATCGATGATAATGCCGTCAGTTTCGATTAATTTGTTTTGCAATAATGGAATAAGCGGTAGACTGGAAGCTGTGGGATAACAGCCAGGGTTGGCGACCAGGCGTGCCGTTTTAATTTCCGCACGGTGAAATTCCGGCAGGCCGTAAATGGCTTCACATTGAAGACTTAGCGCCTGATGTTCATGCCCATACCACTGGGCGTATGATTTTGGATCGCGCAAACGGAAGTCAGCGGATAGATCTACGATACGTAAATGTTTCGGCAAACCCGCAATAACCGCTTGTGTGGTACCGTGCGGAAGAGCGCAAAAAACCAAATCCGCATCTGTAAAATTTAGCTCATCAATGTGAACCAATGGTGGCAAATTATAAATCGCCAGCTGCGGAAATACTTCTGCCAGCGGATGGCCGGCGTTACGCTCTGCCGACAGGCCAACAATTTCCACCTGCGGATGCAACAGCAATAGCCGCAATAATTCAGCGCCAGTATAACCGGACGCACCCAGAATAATCGCACGAATTTTTTCACTCATAATAAAATATTAGCAGCAATATAATTGCAAGCAAACAAAAAGAAGGGCGCCAGAGGCGCCCTGAAAAATTGAAAATGGATTTGGCTTAACGCTTAACCCACTGCGCTGAACGGCGGGCTTTATGTCTACCGGGTTTTTTACGCTCAACCACACGGCTATCGCGTGTCAGCAAACCGGCGCGCTTTAACACCTGGCGCAAGGATGGGTCGTAATAGGTCAAAGCCTTGGACACGCCATGACGCACCGCGCCCGCCTGACCGGAAAGACCCCCGCCCGCAACCGTCACCATGATATCGTATTGGCCAACACGGTTGATGATTTTAAAGGGCTGTTCGATCAGCATTTGCTGGGTTGGACGCGCGAAATAAACCGCCAGAGATTTGCCGTTTACAACAATGTCGCCCTTGCCGGATTTCAACCAGACCCGCGCAATCGCATTTTTACGCTTGCCGGTGGCATAGGAACGGCCCTGTTTATCCAGCTGCTGTACCGTGCGATCCACCGTGTTTTGGACTTGTTTTGGCTTTTCAGCCATCGCAACTGCCATGGCGGGCTTTGCGACTTGGCGCTCAAATCTGGTTTCCGCTTGCGCTTCTTCCGGCTTGCCGACGGCACGGCTTGCCTTTTTCACCACCACCGGCGCTTTGGCAGCAGGTTTTCTTTCCGTACGGTCGCCTGCTGGTTTACGCGCAGGCGCTTTTTTCTCGCCAGCCGCTGCTGCAGGTTTTTTCGGTTTGGTGTCTTTGTTTTCTTCGGTCATGTGAAAAGCCTTTAGCGTTTGTTTTTCGGATTTTGCGCGGCGATATCTAACACCACCGGCTGTTGCGCTTCATGCGGATGCTCAGCGCCGGGATAAACGCGCAGATTTTTCATTTGCTGGCGGCCCAGGACGTTGCGGGAAATCATGCGCTCAACCGCTTTTTCAACCAGACGTTCCGGGTGTTTGCCCGTCAAGGTTTCGAAAAAGGTGCGCTGTTTAACGCCGCCGATAAAGCCCGTATGCCAGTGAAAGGTTTTATCACGCAATTTATTATTGCCGGTCACCTGAACCTTTGCGGCGTTCACGACGATCACGTAATCGCCGTCATCCATGTGCGGCGTATAGGTGGGCTTGTTTTTGCCGCGCAAAACTTTCGCGACTTCACTGGCGAGGCGGCCTAGCACCACGCCCTCCGCATCCACGATGACCCATTTTTTCTGGATCTCAGACGCCTTGGCTGAATAGGTTTTCATT
>Ga0105240_10002445_pt1 | contig 29864 bp, 25 predicted proteins | sample KBSC54metaG_FD_80426 | JGI IMG/M metagenome (GOLD analysis project Ga0105240, IMG submission 80426) | Corn rhizosphere microbial communities from Kellogg Biological Station, Michigan, USA - KBS C5-4 metaG | ecosystem: Host-associated > Plants > Roots > Rhizosphere > Soil | place: Michigan, USA... | reverse complement strand
CCAGGTAGAGAGTGTTCTGCCCCTGCTCGACCAGACTGGAGAAATTGTGGGCGACGTTATAGCCCACGGCGATGGGTATCAGCGTCGGCGCGAAGCCGCGGGCGATCGATGCGGCCGAAGCGCCCGGCGTCAATTGCGCGGCGGTCCAGCTCGTGAGGCCGTACGCAACAAGAAACACCAGCCACACGAGAACGAGGCCCGCGGTGCCTTCGAGTTTCTCGTCGATTACCGTGCCGTACGGCACCAGGCGCGCCAGCACGCCTTGGAACCAGGGCCACGCGGCGCTCGAGTGCAGCCCGTCAAACAATACGGTGGATAGCATCGCCAATACGAATGCCACGCCACCCGCGGGCAAGCTGCCGCCGTCTGGCGAAGCGATCAGCCCGGAGCCGGGAGCGCGAAGCACAATTTGCCGGCCACCATTGCGCCAGTCCGCCGCCGCCATGCGCCCCAGCAACGCGAAGTAGATGGCGAACACGTCGCCGTGGCGCTGCCAGCGCTCGCGACCGAAGCACACCATGCCCGCCAGGTTCGCCACAGTCCAGGCGACGGCCACCACACCCAGCCGATGCGGAACCGCGCCGATGGGATAGACGATCTCGAACCAACTCCATGCGAGCAACATCGGCACGGCGGGCCAGACCCCGAGTCCGGCCGGCCAGTGCCAATCCAGCGAAATTCCGTCGCGCCATCCAAGCCGCCGCGCCACGGCATCGATGGCGTCGAACAAGGTCGCCCACGGATCGAGCAGCAGCCAGATGTCGCCGATGCACGCCACCAGCAAGGACAAACCGACCCACCACACGATCCACACCAGCGTCGGCGCGATATTCATCATCGGATCGGCGGTGCCTGCCAATCCCGCGAAGATGGTGACGGCGAACAGGAACAGGGAAACGGCGCGCACGCCCCAGTAGGCAGCCGGCGGAACGTGGATCGCTTTGCTGTCGCTGATCGGTGTGTCCACCGTTGCCGGCGAGCGGCGCACGAAAAACACCGCGAGCACGAACGAGAGCGCGACCGCGGCTGCCGCGCCGGCCATGAAGTGGGTGAGCGGCGCCGGGAGGTCGTGCTTCGCGTCGAAGCCGTGCGCCCACAGCGCCGTCGGCAGCGCCAGTACCGCCGCGGCGAGCGCGCGCATCAACACGGACTGCGGCTACTTCGCGGCCGCGCTCCAGTCGGCGGCGTTGCGGGCAGGACCCGTGAGTTCCAGGATGTGCATCCCGGAGTTCGCGCGGTCCACGATGTAGATATAGCCGCGGTCATCGACCTCGACGTTGTTGGTCTGGATCGCCACCTTGTCCGCGGCGTCCGTATAGGGAAGCTTTCCCCTCTGGCTCTCGGGTGTCTCCAGCACCACGGTATTCTTGTTCACCGGGGGGATGTAGTAGGCGATCTCCTTGGGATTGAAGGGATCGCGGATGTCCAGCGCCCGCACGCCTGCGTTGAAGTGGGCGAAGAACATCACCTTCTTGTAGTAGACCGGCGCCATGCTTTCATTGGACGAGTGGGTGCCGAAGCGGCCGCCCCGCGAGCAGAAATTGCCGCTCTTCTCGGGCACCGTCCAGCTCGCCACGCCGAACGGCTTGGTCTCGGTCGTGGCGTCGACGAACCACACCATCTGCCGCCCTTCCAGGCACTCCTTCTGGATCGCTTCGTCCGTGATGACCAGCATGTCGCGCTTCTTGCCCAGCAGGTTCTTGGAGAACTCCGCGATCTCCATGCCGGGCACCGGAAACACGGTGTGCGCGCCGTGCATCGGCGGCAGGTCCAATCGCGCGATTTGCGGCGCCAGCAGGTTCTCCGGCGTCGGCTCGGGGGCGCCGCTGAGCAGCTTGGCGCGGTCGACGATCTGCACGACGCCTTCCGTGTTGGTCCCGTAGCCGAAGTACACGCGATTGCCCTTGGGTCCCGTGGAGATCGGGCCGTGCAAGGCGATCGGAACCGCGCCGCCCGCGCCGGGCTGCTGCCCGACCAGGCCGAAGTCGCGGATGAAGACCGGATGCGCGGGATCGGACAGGTCGTAGATCTGCGTCATGCGATTGGTGCGCCATTGCGGATGGCCCGAGACCAGGTACGCAATACCGGTGTCGCATTCCCAAAAACTCTTGTGCGTGCCTTTCAGGCCCTTGACGACGGTGGTGAGCAGCGACGGCTTGGCCGGGTCGGTCACGTCCCAGATTTCATGCGCCTGGTTGCCGAAGGTGCGCAGCATGTAGAACTTGCTCTTGTCGGCCTTGGGCAGCTCGGCGCCGCTGCAAACGCGCACCATCTGCGCGCCGCCGGCCTCGGCCTTGCCCGGCTCGCCCGGAATGTGCGCCAGGTACTTGGGATTCTTCACATCCGTGACGTCGACGATGGATGTGCCGTTGTCTTCCATCTTCCCGGTCAAGGGATTGAGTTTGTTGTCGCCGTGGTGCCCCACGTAAGCGATATAGCGCCGGCCCTGGTGCGCGATGGTGGGTTGGTAAGCCGTGCGGGCCTGCAGGTCGTTGTAGCCGACCAGTCGCATGTTCTTCGCCTCGGCGGCGGCGGGGGCCTGGCCCCACGCTGCTGCGGCAGTGGCGAGCGCCGCCCCGGCAATGGCCAGGCGGATCGAGCGGGGAGCGGTCATCTGTTGTCTCCTGTTTTGGGGTGCGCGCGGAGCCCGTAGCGTAGCGCAAGTTGCGCTTTCGGCCACTCCCGGTGACTTCGGGACAACACCTAGACGCGGCGTACGAATTGTGCGCATCATCCGCCGGAACTTGAGGAGAGTTTCCATGCCCGGTCTGGCCACTGCTTTGCGCGTGTTTGTGATTTCCGCCACGCTGGCGCTCGCCGCCTGCGCGCCCATGAAGCCCGCGTCGGGCCCGGCGTCCCAGGTGGACGCTATCCACACGCCGCCCAAGTCCGTGGTGTACATCGGCAACAGCTTCTTCTATTTCAACAACGGCATCAACAGCCATGTGACCCCGCTGATCGCCGCCGGCATGCCGGGCTACAAGTTCCGCTCGACCATGATCACCATCAGCGGCTCGGGCGCCGACTGGCATGACGTGCAGTCTTACTTCAGACCCAATGCGGTGGGCAATTATTCGTTCGATGCTTCGAACAACGTCGTGTTCAACAAGCTCGACAAGCTCTTCGACGTCGCCGTGATGATGGATTGCAGCCAATGCCCGATCCACCCGCAGCTCAAGACCGTGTTCACCGACTACGCCAGGAAGAACAGCGAGATCGCGCGCAGCCACGGGACGCGGCCGGTGTTCTTCATGTCGTGGGCTTACAAGGACAAGCCGGAGATGACGGCCCAATTGGCCGAGGCTTACACCAGGGCGGGCAAGGACAACAACGCGCAAGTGATACCCGCCGGCCTGGCCTTCGCACGCTCGGTGGCGCTGCGCCCGGACCTGGAGTTGTACATCGCCGACAAGCGCCATCCCACTTTGGCCGGCAGCTACCTGGCGGCATGCACGACCTATGCTTCGCTGTTCCGCAAGTCGCCGGTGGGCCTGAGCTACACCGCGGGACTGGACCCGGCGATCGCGCGCCACCTGCAGACGGTGGCCTGGGAGACGGTGCAGGCTTACGACCCGATCTGACCGGCGGTGCAGCCGTCTCGCCCGGCTGTGCGTGGTGCCCAGGCCGGCGTTTGCAAGCGTGTTCAGCCGCTTAGGACAATTTCTCCCAGATGGCCTCCATCAAGGCATGCACCGATTGCTTCGCCTCTTCCTGGTTGGCCAAGGCCTGGGCCACGCGGCTGGTAGTGCATTGCCGGCTATGCCTGCGGTAGGCGCGCATCGCTTCGCCCAACGCCAATTCGCAGCGCTGGAGATGACCTGTGGCTTCGGCCCACTCGGGTTCGAATTGCTGAAACTCGCTCAAACTGCCTGTGTTCATGGAGCCAGTGAAACACGAGAGCATCGGCTTTTCAATGACCTGAATCAAAGCTGCTCGCGCTGCGCTTGATCCTCGTCAAGCGGTAAGACCGACCTTCCCGCGCTGCTGAGAAAACGCACATCGAGTTGTGTTTCGGCGCGGGTGCGATGGCCGTGCGCTGAGCGCGAGGATTACTCGATCAGCGTGACGAGACGCGGCTGAAGCGCTCCGTTGTCCGAGATCACCAGTTCGCCCGCGCTCACCGGCAGCCTGAAGCGGCGCGGCCCGGCACTGCCGGGATTGATCAACAGCAGACCGGACGCGTCGCGGGTGATGTGTGCCTTATGCGAATGGCCGCAGACCACCACCTGCACATCTTCAGGCACGCGCTGAGCCGGCAGCTCGTTCGCGTCGTGCAACACGAACAGCGCGGCGCCGCCGACGCGCAGCGTCTGGCTCTCCGGCAATAGCAAGGCCCAGTCGCCCAGATCGTTATTGCCGCGCACCGCCGTCACCGGCGCGATCTCGTGCAATGCGTCGAGCACGGCTTCGTCACCCACATCGCCGGCGTGAACGATATGATCGCAGCCGCGCAGGAACAGCGTGGCTTGCGGACGCAGCAGGCCGTGCGTGTCGGAGATCAAGCCGATCCGGAGCATCCACCGAGTTTATAAGGAAGAGACATGCATCGACGACAAGTCATCGGATCGCTCGCGGTCGCGCTCGGCGCGCTGCCGCACCTGGCCCGCGCGCAAGCAGCGTATCCCTCCGGCCCCGTCAAGGTGCTGATCGGCTTTCCCCCCGGCACCGCCGCCGACGTGGCCACGCGCGTCGTCGCCGACGGCATGAGCAAGCGGCTGGGGCAGCCCTTCGTGGTCGAGAACCGGGCCGGCGCCGGCAGCAACATCGCCGCCAAAGCCGTGGCTTCGTCGCCGCCCGATGGCTACACCTTGTTCGCGGTGACCATTGCGAACACCATCAACGCCGCATTTCCCAACTCGACCGCGGTGGACCCGACCCGGGATTTCACGCCGGTCACCATGATCGGCAGCGTGCCCAACGTGCTGGTCGCCCATCCTTCGCTGCAAGCCTCCACGGTCGAGGACTTGATCAAGCTGGCCAAGGCCAAGCCGGGGGCGCTCTCGTTCGGCTCCTCGGGCGTCGGCACCTCGCCGCACCTTTCAGGGGAGCTGTTCTCGATGATGACGGGCGTGAAGATGGTTCACGTGCCGTATCGCGGCAGCACGCCCGCGGTGACCGACTTGCTCGCAGGCCAGGTGCAACTCATGTTTGCCCCAGCGTCTTCCGTGCTACAGCATGTCCGCGCGGGCAAGCTCAAAGCCCTGGCGGTGACCAGCTTGAAGCGCACTGCCATCGCACCCGATCTGCCAACCTTGGACGAGCTGGGATTGAAGGGCTTCGACACGTCGGTGTGGGTCGGGCTGGTGACGCCGAACCGGACGCCGGCGGACATCGTCGCCAAGCTCGTGACGGCCGCGCATGCAGCGCTGGATTCACCGGAAGTCGAGCGGGTCTACAAAGCGCAAGGCATCGACGTGGTGAAGACCAGCGGCGACGAGTTCGACCACTACCTGCGCAGCGAAGCCGCGCGCTGGTCCAAGGTCATCCAGGCCACCGGCATGAAGGCCGAGTGAATTCATCATTCAAGGACGACAGCATCATGGCAAAACTCACTGCGGCGGAATGCCGCAAGTTCATCCAGGCGGCCAGCGAGAAGGCCGCGGAAATGGGCGTTCCGGTTTCGATTGCCGTCGTGGGTCCGGAAGGGCACTTGATCGCGCTGGAACGAATGGATGACGCGGGTTTCATCACACCCGACACCGCGCGAGCGAAGGCCTACACGGTCGCCGCGTTCCGCTCGATGAGCCCGCGGTTTTCCGACGGCCTGGTGATCCAGCAATGGTTCAAGGAACGCAACCCGCAGATGCTGGTGAACGCGGCCGTCCTGTCCAATGGGCAGGTGTGTGCTTCCGGCGGTTGCGCGCCGGTGTTCAAGGGCGACGAGATGGTCGGCGCCTACGGCATCAGCGGCGCGACCGGCGACCAGGATGAAGTGATCGGCCAGTACGCGCGCACGAAGTCGGGCTGGGCGCATATGGCCGCGCACGACACCACGCCCGACAGCGTGAAGAAGCACGTGAACGAGATCTACGCCAAGGTGGGGCTGAACGACCGCACCTTGTGAAGGGCTCGCAGGCGTTCAGTCCTTGCGTGCTGCGCCGTCACGCTGCATCAGCGCAAACGCGTTTGCCCAGGGCGTAGGAGGCGCGAAGCCCTCGCCGCAGTCGTCCCCGATGCTGGTCGAGGAGACCAACTTCACCGCATCAGTCATCGCGCGGCTGAATTTCTGTTCGCCACTGAAGCCCAGCTTGCGCTTGACCGCCAGGTTCGCATCGGTCTGCACGCCGCCCTTGGTCAGGATGAACTTGTCGAAATACTGCTTGGGCGCGACGAGGTTGATCTTCTGCGCCTGCAGATACGTTTGCAGCGGCTCGTCCTTGTAGGGATAGGGCATGCCCTTCCAGAACGAATTGAACAGGCCATCCCAGTGATTGGGAATGTAGGTCTTGGGATGGATCACCGGCACCACCAGGTCGGCCACCGGCTTGCCGCCCGTGCCCACCCAGGCGTCCACCTGTGTCAGGCCAGCGTCCTTCATCGCAGCCGCCAGGTTGTGCAGCGGCGATCCGTAGTTCACGCCGTCGATGACGATGTCCTTGTCGAGATCGAAGGCGCTCGCCGAATTGTTCAGGAAGAACGAGAGCTGCTCGCCAGGGCGATCGATGGTGAACAGGAACGCGCGATTGCCGCCGCCGTTCGGATAGTCTTCGCCGACGCCGGCGCGAAAACCTCCCGTCGCCGGGTCCGGCACCGGTGGACGATAGAGTTCGCGCGGGAAATGCTGGATCGGGTTGGTCGCGTCGCCGCTGTGGTTCCAGCGCACGACACGCATCGTGACGCCGTCGCCCAAGTCGATCTTTTCGCCGCCGTTGACCGTGCGGCACTGCCCCGCCGGAACGCCTTGCGCCACCGCCTGCAGGCATGAAGAGACGCCGCCGATCATCGGCGCGCCGGTCAGCTTGGCCCAGGTGGGCGTATCCCAGCTGTGGTCCCAATGGCTGTGGCCGACCAGCAGGTAATCCAGTTTGCCGGAGCCGAGTTCGGCATCTCGGACTTTCTTGATCGAGTCCACGTCGATGCCTTGCGGCGCCTTGGTGAAGGCATACATGTCGTTCGGGAAAGCCGGCGCCGGAACGAACACCGTATCGGGCAGGCGGCTGATGTATGCATCCATCATGATCCGCTTGCCGTTGATGGTCATGTCCCAATTCGCAATGGACATCCAGGTCAGCTCGACCTTGGCGGATTGGGCCAACGCGGCAGGCGCGCAGACCGCGGTTGCAAGCGCAAACGCCAGAGCAGTCACTTGACGATTCATAGGCACTCCCGGTAATTGAGCGAAGCAGAATATCCGTGCCACCCACGCGGCGGACCGGAGAAAACCCTAGCAGGCATCTAGACGTTTTCCGCCTCGCAGCGCGGTACGTACTGGCGCAGGTGATGGCAGTCGGGTTCCAGTCAGCCGACGCGATCGGAATGAATCCGGATCAAGGATTCCTCATGGTCGGATTGGCGGGCGCCGAAGCGGCGACCCCACCAGCCTCGCTCGTGCCGTCAGCGAAGCAGCATCCTGGCGCAAATCGCGGGCGGCTGACAGCCACCTGCAATCCGCCTGCGCCAACGGCTAGGATCTGCTCATCTTTGCAATGGCCGCGCTGACGACGTGATCCGTCGAGCCCAGTTTGCCCGTCTTCGCCACGATCCGCCCGGTGGGGTCCAGCACGTTGATCACCGCGGAGTGGTTGTATTCCCCGTCCGACAAACGCCGGTACTGGATGCCGAGCACCGCGGCGATCTTGCGTGTCGTTCCTTCATCAGCCCGCGCAAGCACCCATTGTGAATCGCAGTTGCGTGATTGGGCTGTCTGCTTGAGCACGGCGACCGTGTCGCGCACCGGATCGAAACTGACCATGAGAACGCGCACCGCGCTGCGCTGCGCTGGCGGCAACGCGCGAAGCGTCATGTGGATGGTTTCGAAAATCATCGGGCAAACCATCTGGCACGAGCTGTAGAACATGCTGGCCAGCACAGGAGTGCCTTGCATCGACGACAGCGCGAGGCTGCGGCCGTCCTGGTCCTGCAGCTTTGCATCCAGGCGATAGATCGATTCACCTGGCAGCGCAGTCACGGCGGCGCGTGCCAATCCCGGGACTATGGCAAGCGCGGCCAGTGAGAGCATGAGCTCTCGGCGGCGCAATTCGATGGAGTGGGTCATGGTTGTCCTTCCAAAGGGCGAGCGCAGCGGAAACCCAGCGTGCTGGTGGTATCGGCTGCATTGAGGGATGAGAGCAATGCGATGCGCATCAGCACTGCGTAACTGTCGCGGTCGATGACGTTGATGGCGCCCGCACCGCAGAATTTCAGGATGTCCGGGTCGCCCTGCGTCCGGCTGTCGCCGGCGATGAACAAGGCGTTGTAATCGTCCACCCATTCCCACACCGCGCCATGCAGGTCGCTCACACCGTAGACGTTCGCAACGCCACCGACGGATTGCAGCGGATCGCTCCCGGGCTTCGCGTACCACGCGAGGATCTGCTGGCGCCAGGCCGCATCGGAGCGCGCGTCCTTGCGCGTCGCGTCCGCGGAGGCGGCGTACTCCCACTCGAGCCAGGTGGGCAGTCGCGCGCCTTCCTCTTCGCAGAACGCGCGGGCCGCAAACCAGCTGACATCCGTGACCGGCACGTCGGCGCGCATCGCGGTGCCGGGATCGAGCGGCGTGGACCACTGAACCAGGTAGCGCGCGTCGGCCAGCACGGCAGGTGCAATGCCACGCTGCCATTCGGGATGCGCCCGAACGAACGCAGCAAACTCCGCGACCGTGACCGGCGCGCTGCGCAGCGCGAAAGGCTTGATCTGGACGGCCGATGAAACCGTGGGTGTCGGGCCTTGGGGCAGCACGCTCTCGAACGCGCCGCCGGGCAGGTCGACATAACTGGCCGCATTGGCGACGCAGCACGCGAAGCTCGCGGCGGCGACGACGAATGCGTAAAGCGGCTTCATGATCCGTTTCTCGCGCACTGCGGGTCAATGCTCCGCCTGCGCCTTCGCCAGCGACGATGCGGCACGTTGCTTCTTCACGTCCTCGGTGGACACGGCGCCGCCCGGGTTGCCCCAACTGTTGAGCACGTAGGTGAGGATGTTCGCCACCTCGTCGTCGTTCAGCTGAGTCATGGGCGGCATGACGGAGTTGTATTCCTGTCCGTTCACGGTGACCTTGCCGGAAAGGCCGGTCAGCACCACGTTGATGGCGCGCTTCACGTCAGCGGCGAGGAAGTCCGATTTCGCGAGCGGGGGAAACACGCCGGGCAATCCGCCGCCGGCGGCTTGGTGACAGACCGAGCAGGTGCCCGCGAACAAGGCCTGGCCGGCTTTGATCTGATCGTCCTGCGTCAACTTGCCGGCAGCGGCGCTCTGCGTCGCGTGCGTGACGGCTGCGAGGTTCGGACCGGCGCGATCGCCCAGGTACACGGCATCGAGCTCCTTGCCCGAGTAAACCTTCTTGTCTTCCTTGCCGTCGATCTTGAGGATGGCGAGCGCCCCTTTGTTGAAAGCGCGGAAGATCGAATGATCGACCATCACATAGCTGCCCGGTACGCGTGCCTTGAACACGGCGATCGCTGCGCCGCCGGCCGGAATCAGCGTGGTCTGCACGTTCTTCTGCACATTGCTTCCACCCTCGAAGCGCACCTGGTCGAAGATGGCGCCGATCACGTGAAAGCTCGATACGAGATTCGGGCCGCCGTTGCCGATGAAGAGGCGCACGGTCTCCCCGACCTTGGCGGTGATCGCCTTGTCGCCGGTGAGCGCGCCCTCGGCGCCGTTGAACAGCACGTAGGTCGGCTTTTCGTCGATGGCCTTGGCCATGTCGAAGGGCTGGTCGCCCTTCTCGCGGTACTTGCCCACCGTATAGAAGTCGCCCTGCATCACGTAATATTCCTTGTCCACCTTCGGCAGGCCCTGCGGCGGCTCCACGAGGATCAATCCGTACATGCCGTTGGCCACGTGCATGCCTACCGGCGCGGTGGCGCAGTGATAGACGTAGATGCCTTCGTTGAGCGCCTTGAAGGTGAACTGCGATTCATGTCCGGGCGCTGTGAAGCTCGACGCGGCACCGCCGCCGGGTCCGGTGACGCCGTGCAGGTCGATGTTGTGCGGCATCTTGTTGCCCGGATGATTCTTCAGGTGGAATTCCACCGTGTCGCCCTGGCGCACTCGGATGAAGCTGCCGGGCACCGTGCCGCCGAAGGTCCAGAACGTGTAGTTCACGCCTTCGGAAATCTGCATGGTTTTTTCGACCACCTCCAGGTCCACGATGACCTTGGCCGGGTATTTGCGATTGGTGGGTGGCGGCACGTGAGGCGGGCTGGTCAGCACCGCGCGAATGGGCTCACCCCGGGGCGGACCGAAGTCACCGGCGGCTTTGTCCGCCGCGAAGGACAGCAGCGGCGCGCACATGCCCGCTGTGAAAACCAGCAGCCGCGTGGCTCGCAGCAGGTATGAGACGTTCAGGTTCTTCATCATGCTTTCTCCATCCAATACGAAAGGTGCATTGATGAGATACCTTACGCCGATGGCGGCGGGATTCATTGACGCAAGTCAAGCACGATCTCGTCACCGGACCACACGCACCGAAAATCGATAAGCCCAGTGAGTTCCAGTCACGCAGGCGACTTTGCGCGTCGCCCGCAAGCCACCGCTAGACTGCCATTCATGTGCCAAGCCGCGCCGATGGCAAGCCGATCAACACCAATAACTGCCGGCCCGAAACCGTTGCCACCGCCTGGTCATTTCGAGGCCCGTGGGCGCGCGGACAGCCGCGCGAACCGACGGGCTGTGCCCTATTCCCTTGACGGGTACCATCGCGCAGAAAATAGGTGGCCCGGTTTCCCGACCTCAAGAGCTGGGGCGCTCTGAGCGGCTGCGCGCGCCCGGCTTGTTGGGGCGTTTGTGGCTTTCGAGGACCGCCTTGAGGCGCGCATCGCACTCCCGGCGAAGGCGAGCCACCTCTGCAAGTAAGGCCGGGTCGGGTGGGCCGCCCTTCGCGGAAGAGAACGCCGTCCAGGCGGCGGCTAGGCGCTCTTCAGCTTTGCGAACCTGATCGTTCGCCTCTTTCCACGCGCGGTGCAGTTCCTGGTTCCTGTTTGGCACGGGAGCCGATGTTAACCACCTGTGTGCTGTAGAGCAGGAATTTCTCGCGCTTCAGTTGGTTACTGGTCGTTTTGTCACCTACCTACTTCGCGGAGAAGAACGCCGCAGCCATTGCTGATGCGGGTGGCCAGTGGCACTAGGTCGGTTCGCAGTACGGGCCGCGTGTGCTAGCGCACAGACCGGGGCGTTGGGCCGGGCGCAAGCTGCGTGGACATAAGAAAGCCCATCATGCCGAAGCAGAAAGCAATCGAAGACCGTTTTGAAGGGTTAGCCGCAGATGCACTCGAGGATTTGATTGTAGAAGTTGAAAAGCGCGAGCAAGTCAAGGTGATCGCGCTGGAAGTCGAGCTGGTGCCCGAGGGCGACCATCAGGTGCCGCCGGCGGTCGACGTGCACGTTACGGTGACACCTCGGATCAGGTAACGGGACTGTAGTCAGGCCTTTGTCCTTGCTCGAACCACCTTCGCGCCGACTTTAGCTATACATGCGCCATGCCGTGACGCGCATGATGCCACGCAAGCAGGCTCCGCTCGATGCGCAGAACAACTGTGTTGATTGCAAGGGACACGAGCGCGATCGTCAGAATCCCCGCAAGGCCGCCTGCGATCTGGAACTGTTCCTGCGCGCGCATGAGGTAGTTGCCCATGCCGTCGGTCGACAGCAGCATCTCCGAACTCACGCTCACCAGAAGCGCGACCGCCAAGCCCAGCCGCACACCCGACACGATCTGGGGCATTGCGGCCGGCAAATCGATCAATCGCATGATTTCCGATCGCGACAGGCCGATGGAGCGCCCCACATTCAGCAGCAGCGGATGCGTGGCACGCGTCGCATCGATCGCGTTGATGAGGATTGGAAACGCCGCGCTATAGAAGATCACACTGATCTTGGCGACGCTGCCCGTTCCGGCGAAAAGCATAGCCACCGGCACGATGGCCAGCGGAGGCAGCGGCCTGAGCAGGTCGATCGCAGGTTCGACGTACCGGCCGATGCGCGGTGTACGACCGATGAAAATGCCCAGCGGCAGCATCACTGCGAGCGCCAGTGCAAAACCAGCGGCGCCGCGCACGAGCGTGATGCCCATTTGTGTCACCAGATTGGCGGCGTCCTGGGTCAGTGCCTGCAGTACCGCAAGGAACCCAGGGAAGCTCGGCGAATTCACGGACCGGGCCGCCATCTCCCAGGCGAACAGCAGCCCGATAGTGAACACCAGCCCAGGCCAGTTGAATTGCTTGTGTCGTGTCATGCAAATGCTCCTTCGGTCAGGCGCTTGCCATCGCGGCGAGTTGGTCGTGCCAGCCAGCAATGGCTCGCCGCGCACGCATGACTGCCGCATTGAGCAGCATGCCGTTCAAGCCAAATACTCCCAACAGCGCGAACATTTCCGGAATGCGAAGCGAGAACGCGCTGTCATAAAGCAGGAACCCCAGACCGTCCTTGCCCGCCAGCATCTCGGCCGCAACCGCCGCCATCAGGCTTCCCGCAGCCGCAATGCGGATGCCGGAAGAAATCTCCGGCCATGCCGCCGGCAGACGCACCCGCAGCAGAATCGCCCAGTCGCCGTAGCCGAAAGTCCGCGCCACATGAACCTGCACCGGCTCGCTTGACTTGAGCGCATTCACCGCACTCAGGTAGATCGCCCAGATGCAAGCGAACCAGATGATGAAGGTGAAAAGCGATGCGCCCAGGCCAAACGCGAAAATCGAGAGCGGGACCAGCGCGGCTGGCGGCAGCGACACCATCAACTGAACCAGGGGCGACAATGCGCGCTCCACGACGCGATACCGCGCTCCAAGCAAGGCCAGGCCGATGCCGGTCGCGCTGGCCAGCAGCAGTCCGCCAACTGCCCGCGCCAGCGTGAGCGCTTCTCCCGTCCAGAACTCTTTGCTGCCGACCAGCTCGATCAAAGCCTTGACGATCGCCGGCACGCCAGGCAGATATTCCTGTGGAACGCGGTCCGACATCACCAGGGCTTGCCACAGCAGGAGGAAGCCGGCCAGGCTCACCAGCGGCCGTCCCCACGCCGGCATCGAAAACAATCCAGGTGCGGTCATCACCTCACCTGCAGTATCACATCATCAGGATTGACGGCCGTCTTGAGCATCTGGTGCCGCGTGAGCGCCTCGACGAGCGGCTTGATATCGGAAGCTGCCGGCGGGACATTGGCGAACTCCATGTTGTTGCTCATGAGGCTCACCACCGCGCCGCTCAACTTGAAATCCTCCGTCATCACGCGTCGCAGCAGCGTCGGGTCCTTCTTGAAGTCGGCCAGCGCGGCCGCGACGCCGCGATGGATGCGCCGCAGCGCTTCCATATTGGCTTTGCCCCAATCGTCACGCACGAACAGGATGTCTTCCGGATACCGCTTGCCACGATCTGCCAGCGTTCCGTTCGACAATTCCCTGCCCTTGATCTCTGGAGACACGTGGATGCTGGTGCGGAACGGCTCGACCACGCACGCCGCATCGGCGTTGCCCAGCTGCAGCGCCGCCTGCATCTGCGGGTAAGGTACGACGATGTGCTTTGCCGAGTCGAATGACACGCCCGCCTTGGCCATGTTCTCGCGGAACTGCAGTTCACACGCGCCGCCCATCGTGTTGAGCGCAATGGTTTTGCCTGCAAGGTCCTTGATGGACTTGATCCCGGATTTTTCGCTCGCGACGAGCCAGTTCCATTGCACGTCCCCCTTGGGGCTGGACATGGTCAGCGCGTCGAAGATTCGGACCGGTTGGCTCTGGGCGCGCGCGAAAATAATCGGCACCGGAGAGGCATAGCCGACCTGTGCCGATCCGCTCGCAACGGCCGAGATGACCGCCGGTCCCGAGTTCAGCGAGATGAGATTGACATCCAGCCCTTCGCGTTTGAAGTACCCCTGCTTCTGTGCGTATTGCACTGGCAGGAACTGAATCGTGCGCAAACCGGCAAGGGTGAGGGCAATCGGCGGCTGAGTCTGGGCTTGCGCACTGCAGGCGAGCGCGACGATCATCAGGGCGCAGGTGCGGGCCAGCAAGGTGGCAATCGGATTCATGTCATTTTCTCCTGGGGGACTACGGTTTAAGCGGCTTGGCGCATTGAGCGAATCATCGAGATCACCTGGTGGCGCAGTTCCAGGTAGGTGCGGTCTTCGCGTGTCTCCAGCTGGTCACGCGGCCTGGGAAGCGCAACGGAGATATCGGCCATCACAGTGGTCGGGCGCCTTGACAGCACAATGATGCGGTCGGCCATGTAGACCGCCTCGTCGACATCGTGCGTCACGAGCAGGCATGTCTGGTTGTAGCGTTTGGCCAAGTCGAGCAGGAGGTCCTGGAGTTCCGCGCGGGTTTGCGCATCCACGGCAGCCAGGGGCTCATCGAGCAGCAGCAGGCGAGACTGCGCCGCCAGTCCGCGCGCAATTGCCACGCGCTGCTGCATGCCGCCGGACACTTGCCACGGGTGGTGATTCTCGAAACCCTTGAGACCGACGGCTTGCAGCAACTCGAACGCCTTGGCGTGCTTTTGCGCCTCGGACAAATTCGTGCGCTTCATGCCGAACAGCACGTTGTCGATGTTGTTCTTCCACGGCAGCAGCGAGCGGCTGTAGTCCTGGAAGACGACCGACAGGCCCGGCGGCGGTGTATCGACGACCTGGTCCTCGAAGCGCACAGTGCCGGCGTCGACCCCATAGAGGCCCGCCAGGCACATCAGCAGTGTGGTCTTACCGCAGCCGCTCGGTCCTACCACCGAGAGAAACTCACCCGGGCGCGCGGCGAAGGTCAGGTCGCCGATGATGGTCTGGCGCGACGCGCCCTCCCCCAGCGCCTTGTGGATGCCTCTGACTTCGAGAATGCAGGTGTTCACGGTGTTCCGATCTCGGTGGTTGCGCGGTAGTCAGCGCGGGTGCGAACCATGCTGCGGCTGGCCGGAAATGCGCCCGACAGCAGATGCCCGGCGTTGGGAACCCGCGTTTCCAGCCCGAGGGCGCTGAGCATCTGGTGTGTGGTGGCGATGGCGGCGCTCAGCACCGGAACCCCTGCTTCGCGTTCCACCACAGGCACGGCTGCCAGGGAAGGCATCTGCACGCAGGCGGACAGCACGAGGGCATCGACGCCCTTGAGGTTCAGGCGCTGGTAGATTTCAACCAGCGCCATCGGATCGCGCGCGCCAACTTCGAGGTTGTCAGGGATTTCGAGCGCGATGAAATCCTTCACCTCGACGCCTTCGCTCTCGATGTAGTCGACGACCATCTGCGTCAGCGGGCGCATGTAGGGCGCGACAACTGCGATGCGCTTGGCTTGCATGAGGTGCAGGCCATCGATCAGGGCACCGGCCGATGTGATGACCGGCGCGGGCGCCTCGTTCTCGACCGTACGCTGATGCAGTCGCTGTTGCGAGACCCGGTGATAGCCCTTGCCCATCGACATGATGGCGACCAGGCACGCGTAGCCCAGCACATCGACGCGGGCATCGGACAGCTCGAGCGCGCAGCGGTCGGAGTCCCTGTCCATCGCTGCCAGTTCCTCTGGGGTCACGCGCTTCATGCGCATGCGCGACGAGTGGAACGAGAAGCGATCCGGCAGAACTGTCTCTCGCGCGCGCAGCATCGCGGGGATCTCGCGCTCCATCGTCAGATTGGAGCTCGGAACGATCTGGCCGATCTTGATTATGGATGTGTTCATGCCCGTATTCGCCCCGCGCTCAGACCTTGACCACCGGGTGCCGCAGCCGGCCGATGCCGCTGACTTCGGCCTCTATTACGTCGCCGGGCCAGACCCATTCCTGCGGAACCATCCCTGCCCCCACACCCGAAGGCGTGCCGGTTGCGATCACGTCACCGGGTTCGAGCGTCATGCCTTGGCTGATGTCGGCGATGAGATCGACCACCTTGAACAGCATGTGGCGGGTGTTCGAGCTTTGCTTCTGGACCCCATTGACGCTCAGGTTCAGATCGAGCGTCTGCGGGTCGGGAATCTCGTCGGCCGTCACTATCACCGGGCCGAAAGGCGCATACGTATCCTGGCCCTTGGAATAGATCCACTGCCCTGCGCGGCGGCAATCTCGCGCGCTCATGTCAATCATCACGCTGTAGCCGAAGACGTGTGAGAGTGCCTGCCGCGTGGAGACCCGCTTGGCTGTACTGCCGATGATCACCGCAAGCTCGACTTCCCAGTCGAGCTGCTGCGTGATCTCGGCGTTGTGCTCGATCGCCGCGCCGGGGCCGATGACGCTGGTCGGCGGCTTGGAGAAGATGACGGGCTGCTTGGGCAGGTCCTTGGACGTGTCCAACGTGCGGCTCGATTCGGTCACATGCTCGACGTAGTTGAGGCCGATGCCGAAGATGTTCTTGCGCAGACGCGGAATCGGCGCGAGCAGTTGCACGTTTTCCAGCCGCACCGCGCAGCCGACGGGCCAGCTCGAGGGGCCGGCATCCAGCAACGCGCGCAGGCTGTCCAGCGCGAGCTGTCCCTGGTCGATGAACTCGAGCATCGACGAAGGCAGAGCGACCCCTTTGGAATGGCCCAGGCGCGCAACGTCGACGATGAGGCCATTGACAACAGCGCCCAAGCGGGCCGAGTCGACGATGGTGGGGCGGTAGGTGGCAAGTCGCATGGCGGCTCTTTCCAATGGTTCAGGATTTGATGGGTTGGTATCCGCCGTTCTCGCCGTACGCTTCTTCGCGGTACAGCCCGAGGGAGCGAATCACGGGAAGGTCGTTAAAGCTGAACAAGCAAGCGTCTTCGGACGCACTGGCGTTGGCGTGCTCGTGCAGCGCCCACGAGGGCACGCAGAAGATGTCGCGCTCGTTCCACTCGAAACGCTTTCCGTTGATGACAGAGTGGCCACGGCCCTTCGCGCACTGGTAGACGATGCTTCCGGTGTGCTTGTGCGCCCGGGTCTTCTCGCCCGGCCGAAGCAGTTGCATGCTCGCGCCGAGGGTTTGCATCACAGGCCCGCCGGTCAGCGGGTTCATGTAGTCCATCATCACGCCGTCGAACGGCGAGCCGTCCGTCACCTTGGCGTGGCGAAGCAATCCCTCGTAGGTCGGTTCCCATTCGTACTTGAGCAGCGGCGAATATGGGTGGGCCCACTTACCGGTCGACGGGCGCAGGCCCGGCGTGCGGTAGATATGGCTGGAATCGTCGACCGGGTAAGTGACCTTCTGCGCCAGCTCCGGATGCACCTCGTAAAAGTTTGCTTCGAGCGCGTTCATCAGCGGAATGTCCAGGCCGTCCTGCCAGATGCACGTGGTGCCTTCCGCAGATACGCCGTGCTCGTGCCAGGTGCCGTTGGGAGTGAGCACGAAGTCGTTGCGGCCCAGCGTCATCTTGTGCCCGTCGACCACGGTGTAAGCACCGTTGCCTTCCATGATGAAGCGCAGCGCCGAGGCCGAGTGGCGATGCGACGATGCCACTTCACCGGGGTTCATCACTTGCAATCCGGTGTACAGCCAGCCCACCGCGGCCGATACATCGCGCCGGTTTGGATTGCTCAGATAGACGACCCGGCGTCCCGCCTTTTCGGGCGAGACGAGTTCGAGCGAGCGCAGCACATGTTCGCGCAGGTCGCTGTAGCGCCAGAGGGTCGGGGCCGATCCCGACTGCGGGAACCAGGGTTCGATGGTGTTCGCCACCGTCCACAAAGCTCCGGCTTCCAGTGTCTCGAGCTCCTCGTAGTAGGCGCGCAGTTCCTCCGTGTCTTCCACGTCGGCGCGGCCGAGAATGTTTTCGCGCATGGCTTGTCTCCTCAGGTGATTCGCCGATTCGGGCCTGCGCCCTCGTCGTCGGTGGCGAGCTCGGCAACCGCTGCGGACTTGGCCGGCCCGAAGTCGATCGGGGCCTGCGGGCGCGCATCGACCGAAAAGTGAAACACGTCGAAGCGGTTGTAGTGGCCGACGATGTCGTGCATTTGCTTGGGCTGGATGCAACGTGTGAGGTCGATGTCGGCGTAGACGATTCCCTCGTCGTCGATTAGGGGCTTGCCAACGACACGGCCGTCAGGGCCGATCACACCCGAGAATGCGCTCGACTTGCGCTCCAGGCGCGCGCGGGCGTCAGGCACCACGCTCTCCATCGCGTGGATGATTTCCTCCGACACCGTGGAGCAGGATACGACGGTGTAGACCTTGCCCTCGAACGAGTGCGCCATTGCGCGCAGCTTGATGGCCTCGGCCATGTCGTAGTCGGGCGGCGCGACCGGAAGCGAGATGTAGCTCGCCACATGCACCAGCTCGCCTTGCGCCAGCAGCGCGAAGCGGGCCAGCGTGTTCGTGTTCTCGCCGCACGCGAGGCCACCCAGCGGGCCGATGGCGGTGTCGTAGACCTTGAGCGACGAGCCATCACCACCGGTCCACGTGAGTTTTTCGGCCCAGGTGGGCACGAGCTTGCGATGCTTGCCCAGCAGCTTGCCATCGGGTCCGATGAACAGCATGGTGTTGTAGATCGCGCCCCAGCTTACCGGGCTGCGCTCATTCACGCCGATGACCACATGGATGGAATGCTCTCGCGCCGCGGCACACAGGGTGTCGACCTCAGGCCCGGGCACCGTAATGGACGCCATGGACAGCTTCTTGAACCACTCGCTGCCGCTCACGGGATCGGTGATCCAGTTCCAGTACGGATAGCCCGGCACAAACACTTCGGGAAACGCCACGAGTGAAGCGCCGTTGCGCGCAGCCTCGGCGATCAGGCGGCTCGCCTTGGCAATCGTCGCCTGCGTGTCAAGAAACACCGGCGAGGCCTGTACCGCGGCCACGCGTGAACTCGGAAGTGGATGCATGTCGATAACCTCGTGATGTTTTTTGACTGGGGGAAGGTGCTGCGCGGCTCAGGCCAGCTCTTTCAGGAATCGACGGATCGCGCCATTGAATGCCTCAGGCTGCTCCCAATTCACGAAGCGCCCGCCGCCCTCGATGCGCGGTGCTTCGCGGAACGACTTCATTGCCGCGAGGCGCTCGGGCTGATCCGGGAATGGATCCTGTGTGCCGCACACGCCCAGCACCGGGATGTCGAGCGACTGAAAGTGCGCCAGCAGTTGCGGGACCGACGACGCCATCTCCAGCATGCCGTGCCGATACTCCTGGGCCGGATGGCTGGCCAACAACTGGATCGCCCGCTCGCGCAAAGGTGAGCCCTCGGCCGGAATGACCTGAAACATCGACTTGCCTCCGTGCTCGCGCAGCAGCGACACCAGTCCTTCGCGCCCGTTCGCCTCGAGCGCCTGCGCGGCGCGCAGACCCGACGTTTCCCATCGCGTGAGGTACTGCCGAGCGTCATGCATCTCGCTCCAGGCCGCGATGACCAGGGCGCGCACACGATCGGGATAGTCGATCGCAAAGTTCGCCGCAATCGTCGTGCCGAACGCCAGCGCCACGATGATGGGGCGGCGCATGCCAAAGTGATCGAGCAGCTGTGCGAGGTCGTGCGACTGGTTGGCGACCGAAAAGCCGAACGCCGTCAGCTGCGTGCCGGCATGGCCTCGACGGTCATAGATCAGGCAGCGGTGGTCGCGGGAGAACTCTTCGACCTGGTGCTCCCAGTACGCGGAGCCGTGGATCTCTCCGTGGATGAAGACCATATCCGGGCCGTCGCCCTTCAATTCGTAGTTGAAGTCGCAGCCGTTGACATTGACGGTGGGCATCGAGAAGCCTTTTTTGACTAAGGTGCCATTTGGGCGAGCTGTGGTGACGCAGGCGCGGCCCGTGGAGCCGCTACGCGCATCGCCATGCGGTGCTCGACCTGCTTGGGGTCGGCGAGCAGTTCCTGATAGGCCTGCGCAGCCGTTCCGGGATAGAGATCCTCTTCACCGGAGCGGATCGCCTCGATCACATCGAGCGCGAGCTGCGCGGGCGAGAGCTTTGCCGTCGGCACGTTGCGGCTCATCTGCGTATCGACCACGGTCGGGTACACACCCAGCACCCGCACGCCGCTCGGCCCGAGTTCGGCACGCAGCGCCTGCGTGATCGAGTGGGCGGCGGCCTTGCTCGCGCAATACGAAGCCATCAGCGGCAAGTTGACGTGACCCAGAAAGGTCAGCAGGTTGACGATGACGCCGCGACCCCGCTTTTGCATAGCAGGGGCGAACGCTTGGGCCATGTTAAGCAGCCCGAAATAATTGACCTCGAGTTCCTGCCGCGCTGCCGCGCTGAAGCCCGGTGCGAAAAGCCGCTGGTTGGCGTTGACACCCGCATTGTTGATCAGGATGTCGACGCGGCCCATCTCGGCTGCGGCCCGCGTCGCTGCTTCAGGCTGGGTGACGTCAAGTTCCAGGCCCGTGACGCCGGTGGGCCACTGCGAAGCATTGCGGTCTGCCGCGATGACTTCTGCCGCCCCGGCATGGCGCAGCGCTGCAACGAGCGCCTGGCCGATGCCGCCACTGGCGCCCGTGACGAGCACGACTGCGCCCGATACGCTGGTGCCCGATGCGCGATCGTCACGCATGGTGGCCGCCCTTCCAGTTCTTGAGCATGGTGTTCGAAGGAAGACTCGGATCGAGCACCTTCTTCGCGGCTTCTATTCCCGCGACCGGCAAGCCCGTGGGATCGAGCAGGCCGATCTGAACCAGCACCGACGCCTGGTCCCAGTAGATGTGCTCGTGCATCAGCTTGTCGCCGCGGAAGGTGATGATTCCGACCAGCGCGACTTCCACGTACTTGCCGGTCGGCGGCACGCCCGGCAGCATCCAGTCGATCTCGCAGTCGTGCGTGAAGCACAGCAGCACTTCGTTGACGACGCGGTCCGCGCCAACGGTGCGCGAAATCGGAATGTTGCGAATGTCTTTGGGCGACTTCGGGATGAAGTGATGCTCGTAGAAATGCTGCAGGTAGTCATGGCCGTATCCACCCGTGAGCGTCGGAATGTGGTTGACGTAGGGCGCATCGACCATCGTGAGCATCGTCGCCTTGGCGTCCCGGGTGATGAACTCGCACGCGCGATGTGCTTCCCAGAGAGCCGACAGGTCGTAATTCGGCCCAAGAACGCGTCGCAGCAACGCGATTGTTCGCGTGTGCGCCATGTCGGAAGCTTGTTTGTTGTACGACTGGCGAGCGGGATTCGCGAACGCGTGACCGACCTCGGGGTAGACGTAAATTTCGATGCCTTCACGCCCTTCGAGCCGGTCACGAATGGCAGCAACCGCGGCTTGGGGCACGAAGCGATCCTCGCCCGCAAAATGAAGCACCGTCGGCACTTCAATGGGCGGCAGCCCACCCAGCACTTTGTCGATGCCTACGCCGTAATAGCTCACGGCACAGGCGAAGTCGCCCGAAGCAGCCGCCATCACCGCAAGCCGCCCGCCCAGGCAATGGCCCAGCACGCCGATCTTGCCCTTGCATGCAGACTCTTGCCGAAGCGCCTGGGCCGCCGCCGCGATATCGCGCTGTGCAAGGCTCGCGTCGAAGCGCGACGAGAGTTCCAGCGCACGCGCGAGGCCCGACTCGTCGTGCGCCAGTTCGAGATGCGGCTCGAAACGCCAGAACAGGTCCGGCACGATGACGACATAGCCTTCCTCGGCGAACAAGTCGGCCATGCGCCGCATGTCCTCGGTGACGCCGAAGATCTCCTGGCACAACACCAGGCCCGGCCCACTGCCTTGGGCCGGCTTGGAAAGGTAGCCCTCGAAGCGCTCTCCCTGCGCTCCCTCGATCGCAATCCAAGATCCCTTCATTGCGGGTTCCTTCTTCATGCGAGTGCGCTCGCATAGGGGCTGGTCTCACCGTGCCGTGTCATCTGCCGGATCAACTCGGCCATGAGATCGGCCCGCACGGCAGCGTGTGTTTCGTCGTCCCACAGATTGGTGCACTCGTGGGGGTCTGCCTCCAGGTCGTACAACTCGCCCCAGGTGGCGTTGGCATATATCGTCAGCCTCCACTTCCCGGTGACCAGCGTGCGAAGGCGCGGCGGACTGTCGAAACCGAACAGCACTCGCTGCACCTCGTCCTCGATGAGGACGCTCGCGCGACCGATGCCGCAGCCATCTGCGCCGGCGCACTCCAGGACCCTTCCATGCATTCCGTTGTAGGGCGCAATACCGGCGCGATGCAAAATGCTGGGTGCCAGATCGATGGTCGAGCAAAGCGCATCGCTGCGGTCGCCGGCCGGCGCAGCGCGATCGACCCAGATGAATGGCGTGCGAATCAGGCTCTGATAGTGAACGGGGCCTTTGAGCAGCAACTGATGATCGCCCAGGTAGTCGCCGTGGTCGCTCATGAAGATCACCACCGTATCGTCGGCCAGTCCCAGTGATTCGAGCTCGCGCATCACCCGCCCGATGGACTCGTCGATGTGTGTGATGGAGCCGTAGTTCAGCGCAATCGCCTCGCGCGCTTCGCGCTCGTTGCAGGCAAAGGCTGCTGGCGTGCGCTTGACCGCTTCGCCGGCATCGCGCTGCGCCCGCAGCCATGCCACGTGCGGCGGGGGGTTGGGCGAGCCGTGGAACGACTCGGGCAGATCGACCTCCTCGGGCCGGTACATGTCCCAGAATCGGCCCGGCGGCGTGAAGGGATGGTGCGGATCAGGAAAACTGCATTGCAAAAAGAAGGGTGCGGGTGTCGCCGCATATTTGCGCAGGCGCTCGATCGTCTCGTTGGCGATCCAGCTGGTCGTGGAGCATTCTTCTGGCACCCGTGTGCGCCAGGCCTGGCCGACTTGCGTCAGGCGATATGCCGGCGCCGGCAGCGCGTGCTCTGGACCCGCCACCGCGGCGACATCCGGATGGACCCGCTGCAACCAGCGCCAGTAATGGCCGCCGACACGGTCGCCGTGATCGAGCGCAAGGCTGACATCCTCGAAGCCATAAAAGGGAAGGTCGAGTTCGAAGTGCTCATCGCGCCAGTTCGGTTGCCACTCCTGTCCGTAGTTGCCGCCGTCGCTGTCCCGCGCTTCTCGCGCCAGGCGCTTGTCGGCCGGAGGCCAGACCGACGCACGGCCCGTCATGTTCTGCAGATGGGACTTGCCCACGAGGGCTGTCTGCCAACCGGCCTGCCGCAGCACGTCGACGAAGGTGGTGGCCGTCAACGGCAATGGCACGCCGTTGTGCCGGGCGCCATGCAACGAGGGCAGCCGGCCTGTCATCAGGCTGCCACGGTTGGGCATGCAGGCCGGTGAAGCCACGTAGAACCGGTCGGCCACCCAGCCGGCGTTCGCAAGCGCGTCGATGTGGGGGGTCTTGACGATTCGATTGCCGTACGCGCCAAGATGGTCACAGCGCTGCTGGTCGGTCACGATAAGCAAGAAGTTGGTGCGGCGCATGTCTGGGTCGAGTGCGTGGGGTGGTTGCGGCTGTGTGGATTCATTGTTGGTCGAGTCTTGTATAAACTCAATCAACTTAATATTTGCATTCGATGTCAAAAAGGTTATGAACCAGAATCCAAAGTGGATGAGCCGGCTGAAGGTTCGGCACCTGGAGGTCTTCACCGCGCTGGTGGAGACCGGCAGCCAGAGCGAGACGGCGGCGCTGCTGCACGTCACGCAACCCGCGCTCTCGAAGTGGCTGCGCGAACTGGAACAAAGCGTCGGATGTCCATTGTTCGAGCGGGGCCGGCCACTGACGTTGACGATTTACGGCCAGGTCATGCTGCGGTATGCGCAGCGGGTCCTCGGAGACGGAGTACGCACGGCCAATGAGCTGGAGGCCTTGCGCGCGGGAAGTTCAGGGCGCGTGCGGGTGGGTGTGCTTCGCACCGTCGCGGCCGTGCTGCTGCCAAGAGTGATCGTGAACTGCAGGCGCAACGCGCCCAACGTGCAGGTCACCGTGCATGAGGACTCGCTGGACATCCTGCTGCCCAGGCTGGAGCGTCACGAGCTCGATTGCGTGGTTGGGCGATTGCAGCCCAATGCTCTCAATGCCAGAGTCTTCTCGGAGGTCCTGTACGACGAACCGGTGTGTGCCGTTGTTCGCACGGGGCATCCGCTGGCGGGCAAGAAGCGGATCACCTGGCGCGACGCCGCTGCCTATCCATGGATCGTCCCACTGCCTGGGACTCCGCTACGCGAGCGGGTCGATGCCGAGTTCGCGGCTGCCGGCTTGCCCACGCCGTCCAATCCGATCGAGTCGATCTCGCTGTTGACTAACGAAACGCTCATGCACGAAAGCGACATGATCAGCATGGTGTCCCGCCAGCTCGCGCGGCACTACACGGGACACCGATCACTCGCCATCCTTTCGCTTGAAATGCGTCACGCGCTGGGGCCTGTGGGCCTGCTGTGGGTGGACGCCAATCCGACGGCGGCCCTCGCGCGATTCATGGATTCGGTACGCGTCGAAGTTCGGGAGCTGCTTGCGGCAGAAGCGTCCAGTCCAGGCAAGGCATTCAAGGTGGCCGGAAGGGCGCGCAAACGCAAAGCCTGAAATGACATGGGCAGACAACATGCGCTCGTTCGTCACGCCAGCCGGTTCTTTTGGCCGACTTCGTGACCTCCCGCACGCCCAGGATAGGACGCAAGTCCTGCGGGACGGCGATACGGAAAGTGAGAGAAAGACCTCGGCGATGGAGGTAAGGGGACAAGCTCGACATTTCGCAGGTTGTGCTCGTAGCACTCTCTTGTAGCAAACATGAGAAACCTGCGAAAAATCAACGAGCTACCAGCGAAATCAACAACTTACGATGGCTGGCGGAGAGGGCGGGATTCGAACCCGCGGAGGGCTATTAACCCTCACACGCTTTCCAGGCGTGCGACTTAAACCGCTCATCCACCTCTCCTGCGAGTGCGTGATTGTACCCGCGGCGTCGCGCGCGCCGGCTCAGGCGGCGGTGACTTTGCGCGCCTGCTGGGGATTGGCCAGCATCGATAGCAGCAGGTTCACGTCGGCCGGCTTGACCATGTGGAAATCGAAGCCGGCCTGCACCGATCGCGAGCGGCTTTCGGCCTCGCCATAACCCGTCAGCGCGATCAGCAGCGCGTCGCGCGATTCGGGCTGCGTGCGCAAGCGATGCGCAACCTCGAATCCATTCATGCCGGGCAGGCCGATGTCGAGCAGCACCACGTCGGGCCGGAAGTCCTCGGCGATCTTCAGCGCCGCCATGCCTTCGCTGGCGCACTTGACCTCGAAGCCTTCCATCTCCAGCAGCGTCATCAGGGTCTCGGCCGAAGCGGCCAGATCATCGACCACCAGGATGCGCGCCGGCGCTTTGGCGCTGGTGCGAATCACCGGCGAGCGGCCGCCGCCATCGGGAGCGGCCGCTTGCGCCGGCGCCGCCAGCAGCGCGGGCAGGTGCACCACGAGCTCGGTGCCGTGCCCGACGCCCTCGCTGTGCGCCGTGACCCGGCCTCCGTGCAGTTCGACGAGGTGCTTGACGAGCGTGAGACCGATGCCCAAACCGCCTTGCGAGCGGTCCAGCGACTGGTCGGCCTGCGCGAACAGGTCGAAGATGTGCGGCAGGAACGCGGGGTCGATGCCCGCGCCGTCGTCCTTCACCGAAATCTGCACCTCGCCGTCGGCGTAGGAAGCGCTCAGCTTGATGTGCGAATTCGGCCCGGAAAATTTCGACGCGTTGTTGATCAGGTTCGACAACACCTGCGCCAATCGCACCGGGTCGCCATTCAATTCGACCGGCTCTTTCGGCAAGTCGATTTGCAGATGCTGGTCGCGCCCGTTCATGCGCGGAGCGCTGGCTTCCACCGAGCGTTCCACCAGCAAGGCCAGGCTCAGCTTTTCGGGCTTGACCACCACCTTGCCTTGCACGATGCGCGATACGTCCAGCAGGTCATCCACCAGGCGCGCCATGTGATCGGCCTGCCGGCCGATCACATCGCGCGCCCAGGTCATCGTCGGCTGTGTCACGTCGCCGCCTTGCATGATGTGCACGGCGTTGCGAATGGGCGCCAGCGGATTGCGCAGCTCATGGGCCAACATCGCGAGGAACTCGTTCTTGCGCCGGTCCGCATCCTGCACTGCCGTATAAAGCCGCGCATTTTCCATCGCGATGGCGGCGCGGCTGGCCATCTCGCGGATCAGCGACACGCGATTGGAGTCGAAGGCCTCGACATCCCCCAACAAGGCGAGGGCCCCGCGCACTTCGTCGCCGGCCGTCAGCGGGCAGATGGCGGCCGCGCGCTCACCCTTGCGCCAGAGCCTGAATTGTTTTTCGCGGATCACCTGGTCGGCGGCCGCTCGCAGTTCCGCGCTGAATGCTTCGAGGTCGTCTGCTTTCGGCGCCGGATGCATCTCCAGCCGGCGCACGCCGCCTTGCGTGTCCGCCAGGCCCAGGATCGCGCGCTCGCCCAGCACCGGCACGCACAGGTCCAGCACCGCCGCGATCGTCTCGTCGAGGTTCAGCGAGCGCGACAGGATGCGGCTGGCTTCGGCCAGGTAATCGGCGCGATGGATGGCATCTTCCGCCGCGGCGCGAGCGGCTTCGGAGCGCGCCAGGGCCTCGCGCGCCGCGGCCTGCACCTGAAGCTGCCGGTTCATGCGGAACAGCTCGACGAACACCCGCACCTTCGAGCGCAGCACCTCGGGCACCACCGGCGAAGGGATGTAGTCCACCGCGCCCAGCGCATAGCCGCGCTTGGCCTGCACCTCATCGACGTAAGCGGTGATGAAGACGATCGGGGTCTGCGCCGATTTCTTGTATTGGCGGATCAGGCTGGCCGTCTCGAGCCCGTCGATGTCGGGCATGTTGACGTCCAGCAGGATGACGGCGAACTCCTGCTCCAGGATGAAGCGCAGCGCCTCCTGGCCCGAGCGCGCGCTGACGATGTTCTGTCCCAGCTCTTCGAGGATGCTGCGGAAGACGACATGCTTCTCCGGCAGGTCGTCGACCACCAGGATATTGACCTTCTCCCGCTCCAGTTGGGGCGACTGAATCGTCACCGGGCCTTTCACTGGTGCAGCCAGGCCCGCAGGACCGTCAGGAGGTCCTGCGTGTTCACTGGCTTGGACAGGTAATCCCACGCGCCTGCTTCGATGCATTTTTCGCGATCGCCCTTCATGGCCTTTGCCGTTACCGCAATCATCGGAAGGTTCTTGCCGGCCGGCAGCTTGCGGATTTCTTTCATGGTCGCCATACCGTCCATCTCGGGCATCATGATGTCCATCAGTACGACCTTGATCTGCGAATCGCTGGCAACCCGGCTGATGGCATCGCGGCCATTATCGGCCCACACGATGTCCATCCCATGCTCTTCCAGCACGGTCGCCAGGGCGAAGATATTGCGCATGTCGTCGTCCACGATCAGCACCCGCTTGCCGGCCAGCGGCTTGCTCGACTCATGGATGTTATTGATGAGCGAGCGTTTGGCCTCGGGCAGCCGGGCCAGGTTCTGGTGCAGCGCCAGCAAGGCGTTGTCGAACAGCTTGGGCACCGTGTGCGCTTCCTGCACCGTGATGGTGTCATCAGAGTGCCAGCTCAGCTTGCTCGCCTCTTTTGCGCCACCGCGGTAGATCAGCAGTTGCAGCGGGCCGAGCTCCGCCTGACCGGCCAGCAGCCGCCGGCAATCCGTGCCGTCTGCGCCGGGGAAGCTGTCCTCCAGCACGACGCAATCGAAGCGGTTTTCTTCCAGCGCCTCGAGCAGCTTGTCGCCGGTCTTGACCACCACGGCCGCGATCTGCTCGTCGTCCATCTGCGCGACGAAATCGCGCCGCACGCTGGCATCCTTCACCGCGACCAGCAATGATTTCTGCGGACGCGACAGGTACGCGTTGAGCTTGTCGAGCATCGAATCCAGCACTTCCTTGGACTGGATCGGCTTTTCGACGAAGGCCATGGCGCCGGAGCGGAACGCGCGTTCCTTGGAATCGTCCGTGGAGATCACGCACACCGGCAGGTGGCGCGCGCCCATGTCCTGCTTGATGCGGTCGAGCACGCGCCAGCCATCCATGTCGGGCAGGTACATGTCCAGGGTGATGGCGGATGGCTTGTACTGGGTGGCCAGCGTCAACGCGCCGGCGCCCATTGAAGTGACCAGGCCCTTGAAGCCCTTGGCACGAGCGGCATCGAGCAGGAAGCTGGCGAAAGCCATGTCGTTTTCCACGATCAGCAGCACCAGGTCGCCTTGCTGGAGGGTGTCGCGGTCGTCGCCCGCCTCGTTCAGCGCGGAGCCGCTGTCGTCTCCGACGACCACGGCGTCTTCCACCGTGGACTCCTGCCACACCGGCGTGCGATGGAGCCCCGGCGCGGTGATGTCCACGCGCGACTCCAGCGCCTGCGCCGGACGGCGCGAGCCGCGCGTGCCCGAGTACACCAGCGGCAGGTAGAGCGTGAATGTGCTGCCTTGTCCCGGCGCGCTGGACAGGCGGATCTCACCACCCAGCAGCTTGGAGAGTTCGCGGCTGATCGCCAGGCCCAGGCCGGTGCCGCCGTACTTGCGGCTGGTGGAACCGTCGGCCTGCTGGAACGCCTCGAAGATGATCTGCTGCTTGTCGCCGGAGATGCCGATGCCGGTATCGGACACGGCGAACGCAACCACCTGCTGAGCCCGGTTGAGTTCCTCGTTGTCGGGCGTCCAGCCGGTGAAGACTTCTTCGACGGCCAGCGTGACGTGGCCCTGGTGCGTGAACTTGAATGCGTTGGACAGCAGGTTCTTCAGGATCTGCTGCAGCCGCTTCACGTCGGTGATCATCGAAGTGGGCAGGTTCAGGCCGGTGTGGATCATGAAGTCCACGTTCTTCGCCTCGGCCACGTGACGGAACGTGCGCTCGACATACAGCTGCAGGTCCGACAGGCGCAGCTCGTTGACATCCACCACCACCGTGCCCGACTCGATCTTGGACAGGTCCAGGATGTCGTTGATCAGCATCAGCAGGTCGTTGCCCGACGAGTGGATCGTCTTGGCGAACTCCACTTGCTTGGGCGTCAAGTTGCCGTCGGGGTTCTTGGACAGCTGGTCCGACAGGATCAGCAGCGAATTCAGCGGCGTGCGCAGCTCGTGCGACATGTTCGCGAGGAACTCGGACTTGTACTTGGATGTCAGCGCGAGCTGCTTGGCCTTGTCTTCCAGGGCCTGCCGCGCCTGTTCCACTTCCTGGTTCTTGCGCTCCACCTCGTGGTTCTGGTGCACCAGCAAGCGGGCCTTCTCCTGCAGCTCTTCGTTGGTCTGCTGCAGTTCCTGCTGGCGGCTTTGCAATTCCTGCGCGAGCGACTGAGACTGCGTCAGCAGGTCTTCCGTCCGCATGTTGGCTTCGATCGTGTTGATCACGATACCGATCGATTCCGTCAGCTGGTCCAGGAAGGCCTGGTGCGTCGGGTTGAAGCGTTCGACCGATGCCAGTTCCACGACACCGCGCACCTGGCCTTCGAAGATGATCGGCAGCACCAGCACGTTCAGCGGCGCGACTTCGGTCAATCCCGAAGAAATCCTGAGGCTGTCGGGAATCGAAGAAGTCAGGAGGATCTTCTTCTTGTCGTACGCGCACTGGCCGACCAGGCCTTGGCCAAGGTCGACCTCCTTGCCGTACGAGCCATGGCCGTCCGACGCATAGCTGGCCATCAAGCGCAGCTTGGGCTGCTCGTGCGTGTAACGCAGCACGTAGAACTCGGCTTGCTGCGCGCCCACCACAGGCGCCAGCTCGGACAGGATCAGGTGGCCCACTGCGACGAGGTCCTTCTGGCCTTGCAGCATCCGCGAGAACTTGGCCAGGTTGGTCTTGAGCCAGTCCTGCTCCGTGTTCACCTGCGTCGTGTCCTTCAGGTTTCGGATCATCTCGTTGATGGTGTCCTTCAGCGCGGCCACTTCGCCCAGCGCTTCCACCGTGATCGATCGCGTCAAGTCGCCCTGCGTCACGGCGGTGGCCACTTCGGCAAT
>Ga0105240_10002441_pt1 | contig 29891 bp, 23 predicted proteins | sample KBSC54metaG_FD_80426 | JGI IMG/M metagenome (GOLD analysis project Ga0105240, IMG submission 80426) | Corn rhizosphere microbial communities from Kellogg Biological Station, Michigan, USA - KBS C5-4 metaG | ecosystem: Host-associated > Plants > Roots > Rhizosphere > Soil | place: Michigan, USA... | reverse complement strand
GATCATCAAATTGGATGGTAGTTTGTATACCGTGGTAGAATTCGGGGAGAACAAGACGGCCCGGGCTGCTGCAAAGGTTTGGGCAAAACTGAAGGGTGTGGATAATTCCCGCAGTATCGAAAAAACCTGGAACAGCGGGGATACGATCTATCCCGTGCGTGTCGAGCGCAAGGCTTACCAGTATTTATATAAGGATGATACCGGTTACAATTTCATGGACAACGAGACTTTTGAGCAGATTGCATTACAGGAACACCTGATCGATGCCCCCCAGTTCCTGAAGGACGGGCAGGAGGTATCGGTTCTGATCAATACCGAGACCGAGCAGCCGATGAGCGTGGAATTGCCTGACAAGATCGTTCTGCTGGTTACCTATTCCGAGCCTGGTGTGAAGGGTGATACGGCTACGCGTACGCTGAAGCCCGCTACTGTGGAGACGGGTGCTACGGTGAACGTTCCGTTGTTTGTCAACGAAGGCGAGCTGATCCGGGTCAATACGAAGACCGGTGAATACGTAGAAAGAGTAAAATAACACCTCGGCATATAGCCGAACCGGACCGTTGGAGCGAGCTCTGACGGTCTTTTGTGTTCAATGGTGGGAGCATAGAATACCGGTTGGCCGGACCCGGCGTTTGATCCGGAAAAGAGGATATCCGGTACATTAACCTTATACTCAAAGGGTTGATTTTGAAAATTCGACGGTGTTTTTGGGTATTTTCTGCTATAATCCCTATTTTCGTCGCCCAAATAAAACTGTAAATTCATCCATATGGATTTTAAACAGATTCAGGAACTGATCAAAATGATCAACAAGTCAAACATTGGTGAGGTGAGTATCGAAGAGAAGGGGTTTAAGTTGACTATAAAACAGAAAGAAGAACCTGTTCAGCAAGTAATTGCTGCTCCTCTGCAGGCTGCTCAGCCTGTTGCGGCGCTGGCTGCACCTGTGGCGCCGGTTGCTGCTGCCGCCCCTGCTGCGGCTGCGGAAAAGCCTTCGAAGGCTGCAGAGGCTCCGGCTGGCAATACGGTTACTATAAAAAGTCCAATGATCGGAACCTTTTACCGTAGTCCTTCGCCCGACAAGCCTTCTTTTGTGAATATCGGGGACGAGATCACGCCCGGTAAGGTGGTGTGTATAATCGAGGCGATGAAGCTTTTCAATGAGATCGAAAGTGAAGTGACGGGTAAGATAATAAAGGTGCTGGTGGAAGATGCCTCCCCTGTAGAATACGACCAGCCTTTGTTCTTAGTTGAACCCTAACTGGGGAGTCCAGTTCCAAAAAAAAGAGAATGTTTAAAAAGATACTGATTGCCAACCGAGGAGAGATAGCCCTCAGGGTTATCCGTACCTGTCGTGAGATGGGAATCAAGACTGTTGCGGTATACTCTACTGCGGATAAGGATAGCCTGCATGTGAAGTTTGCGGATGAGGCTGTGTGTATTGGAAAGCCAGCCAGTTTTGATTCCTATCTGAATATTCCCCATATCATGGCCGCTGCGGAGATCACCAATGCGGACGCGATCCATCCGGGGTATGGTTTTTTGGCGGAGAACGCCAGGTTTGCCGAGATCTGCGGCGAGCATGAGATCAAGTTCATCGGACCGACGCCGGCGATGATCAATTCCATGGGTGACAAGATCACTGCCAAGGAGACCATGATCAAGGCCGGTGTGCCGGTAGTGCCTGGTGGAGAGGGGTTGCTGGAGAGCCTGGACCAGGCGAAAGGAATGGCGAAAGAGGTCGGTTATCCCATAATTCTGAAGGCTACGGCGGGTGGAGGCGGCAAGGGTATGCGGGTGGTCTGGGAGGAATCCGAGATGGAAAGAGCGTATAACACGGCCAAGGCGGAAGCCGGCGCTGCCTTTAAGAATGACGGCATCTACATGGAGAAGTTCGTGGAGGAGCCCCGTCATATCGAGATACAGGTAGCGGGTGATCAATATGGCAGGGTTTGTCATCTCAGCGAGCGGGATTGCTCTATCCAGCGCAGGCATCAGAAGCTGGTGGAGGAGTCTCCGTCACCCTTCATGACCGAAGACCTGCGTCGTCGGATGGGCGAGGCTGCTATCAAGGCTGCTTCTGCCATCAACTACGAGAGTGTGGGTACGATCGAGTTCCTGGTGGACAAGCATCGTAATTTCTACTTCATGGAGATGAACACGCGTATCCAGGTGGAGCACTGTGTGACGGAAGAGGTGGTCAACTTCGATCTTATCAAGGAGCAGATCAAGATAGCCGCGGGTGACAGCATCAGCGGGATGAACTATGAGCCGCAGGGGCATGCGATCGAGTGCCGAATCAATGCGGAAGATCCCTATAATGATTTCAGGCCGTCTCCGGGGCGTATCACCGTGCTGCACCAGCCGGGTGGACATGGCATCCGGGTTGACTCGCATGCGTATGCGGGCTATACGATACCCCCCTATTATGACTCGATGATCGCGAAGATCATTGCGGTTGCGCGTACCCGGGAGGAGGCGATCAATACGATGCACAGGGCTCTCAGCGAGTATGTGATCGAGGGGATAAAGACGACGATACCTTTCCATCTTCAGCTGATGAAGGATGAGAGGTTCCGCGCGGGGGATTTCAATACGAAGTTCCTGGAGAGTTTTAAAATGATCTAGGGAATGGTTCACACGCCCAGGGGGGTGGAACGGTTCACCGGTAAGGGAATGAATGGGGTTTGCGGAAACGGTTCACGGCGCGGTTAGCCGGCGAAGGTAGTAACGAGTGTTTCAACGGTGTGGGCTGCGTTGTAGTAGCCTGCTAATTTACGGATAACGGCTTCGACGAGTGCGTCGGGGCAGGAGGCTCCACTGCTGATCAGGATACGCAGGGGGGCCTTTTTCGTTGACAGCCAGCCCTGTGTTCTTTCTTCCTTTCTATTGTGGAAGTTATAGTGCAGTATCTCCTGCGGGGAGAGGATCTTCTCTTCAGAGCTGATGAAGTAGGTGGGCATCCTTTCTTCGCAGAGCTCGACGAGGTGCGAGGTATTGGAGGAATTGTAGCCGCCTACGACGATGGCCATGTCGGCGGGTGTGTCGAGGAGGCCGATGACGGCGGACTGGTTGTCCAGGGTGGCGTAGCAGAGGGTGTCGCGGGTGTCGGCGAAGTGGGCTTCTACTGTCGTGGGGGTCAGGCCGTGGATTTCGATCATGGTTTGTTTGAGGAAATCGGCGATGGCCTGGGTATCGCTGGCGAGCATGGTGGTCTGGTTGACGACGCCGATGCGGGTAAGGTCTTTTTGCACGTCGAAGCCCTCGCTGTATTGACCTTTGAATGTGGTGTAGAAGCTGTCGGGGGTGAAAGTGGCGGCGGGGTCGTTGGGGGTGAGGGTGGTGTCGGTGGTGACTGTTCTCTTAATGTATTCTGCCAGGAGCCGGGCTTCTTTCATGTCTTTGACCACGACGGTAGGTGTGGCTGCTGCGGCGTGGGAGAAGGTGGCCCGGGTCTCTTCGTGTCCTGGTTTGCCGTGAACAATAATGGTATAGTCTTTTTGAGCTATTTGTGCGCTGCGGTTCCAGACCTTTTCGACGAAGGGGCAGGTGGTGTTGTATTTTTCCGTCGGGATCCCGATATCCTGCAATCTTTTCTCGATCTCCAGCGTTGTGCCAAAAGCCGGGATGATGACGATGTCGTCTTTTGTGAGGCTGTCGAAGTCGACCAGCTGGTTGCCGTGGGTGTCTTGAAGAAATTGAATACCCCGGGACTGGAGGTCTGCGTTGACCTGGGGGTTATGGATCATCTCGCTGAGGAGGAAGATGCGTTTGCCTGGATTCTCGTCGATAGTGCGGAAGGATATTTCGATCGCGTTCTCCACTCCGTAGCAGAAGCCGAAATGGCGGGCGAGGTATATCTGGAGATTGCCCAGGTCCAGGAGGGTAGGGGTAAAGTCCTTCTTCATTTTGTCCAGCTGTTTGCGCCGGTTCTTGATGGCGGAGATCAGCGGGCTTCGATAGATGATAGGGATCTCAAAGTTTTTCATCAGGTGGCAAAGGTACGAAACTGGCCGTTGGGGTAGAGGAATATATGTTAATTTGGGGCTCCGGGGAGTGGGTGATCAGTGGTTGGGTTTGGGGGGATGTCTCGTTGGGGGGAACAGTGTTGGATGGAGAAGGATGGAGTTTGGTGGTTGCCCCAGGGTTGGGAGCCGCTGGGTTGGAGTTGGGTATGGTAGGTTGGATCATGACTAAAGTATTGAATTTATGAATGAAGCATTTCGTCCGGTGAATTGGATCTATTCGTCCAATGTTTATGAGGTCAATCTGAGGCAGTATACTTCCGAGGGTACGATCGCGGCGTTTAGCCGGGAGCTGCCGCGTCTGAGGGATATGGGAATCGAGGTCCTGTGGTTCATGCCGATCACGCCGATCAGCAAGGAAAAGAGGATCGGGAGTCTGGGCAGCTATTATGCGTGTTCTGACTATGTATCGGTCAACCCGGAATATGGTACGGTGGAGGATTTTACCGGACTGGTGAAGCAGGCGCACGGGCTGGGCTTCAGGGTCATCATCGATATCGTCGCCAATCATACGGGCTGGGACCATCACTGGACCCGGGAGCATCCCGATTATTACCGGGTGAATGCGGAGGGGAAGTTCTATGATCCGAATGGCTGGGAGGATGTCATCGATCTCAACTATGAGAATCCGGAGCTGCGGAAGGCGATGATCGACGTCATGCGGTTCTGGATCGAACGGTGTGACGTGGATGGTTTCCGGTGTGATATGGCGATGCTGGTCCCGCTGGACTTCTGGCGGGAAGCGAGGGTGGCGCTGGATCCGCTGAAACCGTTGTTCTGGCTGGCAGAATGCGAGGAAATCGCCTATCACGAAGTTTTTGATGCGACCTATACCTGGACGCTGCTGCATAAGATGGAGGACGTGTGGAACAAGGTGTCTTCGCTGCAAGGCCTGGATGCGGTGCTTTCCTATTACGATACCAAATTCCCTCCCGGTGCCCTGCGGGTCTATTTTACTACCAATCACGATGAGAATTCGCACAGTGGCAGCGAGTACGAGCGGCTGGGGGCTGCGGCGGACGCGTTTGCGGTGCTTTGCTGTACGTGGGGTGGGCTACCGCTGATCTATAGCGGCCAGGAGCTGCCGAATACCAAGCGGCTGAAATTCTTTGACAAGGACGAGATCCCGTGGACCGGCCGGTATGAGAAACATGGGTTCTTCCGCCTGCTGCTGGGGCTGCGGAAACGGAATGCCGCTCTGCGGTCGGGGGTTGACGGGGTGACGATGCACCGGCTGTTCGTCAAGGAGGAGAAGTGTTTTGCGTTTGCACGTAAGAGTGGGGACGACGAGGTGGTGGTCCTGCTGAATTTTTCCGACGCCTGGCTGACCGTATCGAATACGGAGATGCTGCTGGTGGGGGCTTTTGACGAGCTATTTACGGGGGCGAGGATCGATTTTTCGAGATCCAGGGAGATATCTGTTTCGCCGTGGGGGTATGCGGTATTGGAGAAGAAGAGGGGGTGAGTTTTTCGGGCGGGTGGTGTCGGCTGGGGGTGGTGAAATCGGGGGACCGTGGTCGGGGTAAGCGGGTGGTGCCGGTCGGGGGTAAACGGGTGGTGCCGGCCGGGGTAAGCGGGTCGTGCTGGTCGAGGGTAAACGGGTGATGCTGGTCGAGGGTAAACAGGTGGTGCGGCCGGGGATGGTGAAAGAAAAAGGGCTGACCTTGTGGCCAGCCCCTGGAGTAAGTTATAATTTAATTAGTTGCCATTGGTGAGGCGCAACGGATAGGTATAGACTCCTTCGTAGCCGGGGAATACGCCCTCGAGCTTGACGGTACCGGTCGCTTTTTCCAGCACTTTCTGGAACTCTTCTACGTTATGAACTTCCTGGCCATTGGCTTTCAGAATGATAAAGCCTTCCTGGACCCGGGATTTGTCCATCAGACCGTTCTCCGTGACGTCTCTTACTGCTACACCGCCTTTGACGTCAAGGCTGGATGCTTCCTTCTTGCTGAGGGTTTCGAGCTTCGCGCCCAATTTATCGAGGGCGGAGGACTTGACCACTGCCGTTGTACCCGTGTTGTTACGGAGGACGAGGGGAACGGTAGATTCTTTTCCATCTCTTCTATAGGTAACCGTGATCTTGTCGCCGGGGCTGAAGGTAGCGATCTGTCCGACCATTTCGGCGCCGGTGACTACCGGGATGCCATTGAGCTTTGTAATGATGTCGCCTTTCTTAATACCCGCGTGGGCTGCTGCGCCATCGGGAGTAGCGTCCATGACGTATACGCCTTCTCCTTCCTTGATACCAGCCTCTTTCTTCTGGTCATCGCTCATGTCGTCCCTCGGGTAAGAGATACCCAGGAAGGCGCGTTGCGGCGTACCGAATTTCATGATATCGTTGACCACCTTCTTGACGATGTTGACAGGTATAGTAAAGGAATAGCCCGCGTAGGAACCCGTGGGGGAAGCGATGGCGGAGTTGATGCCGACCAGTTGTCCGTCGGTATTGATCAGGGGCCCGCCGCTATTGCCTGGGTTAACCGCGGCATCCGTCTGGATGAAGGACTCTATCGGGGTCTGGCTCTGGCGCCTGTTGATGTCCAGGGTCCGACCCTTTGCGCTAACGATACCGGCTGTAACGGTGGTCTCGAGGGTCAAGGGATAGCCTACCGCCAGTACCCACTGGCCGATCTTCACTTCGTCGGAGTTGCCATAGAGCAGGAAGGGAAGGTTAGTGGCGTCGATCTTTATGACAGCCAGGTCGCTGCTGGGGTCTGCGCCGACGATCTTCGCTTTGAAGGACTTCCGGTTACTCAGGGTGACGGTGACTTCGTCGGCGCCGTCTACGACGTGATTATTTGTTACGATATATCCGTCGTTGCTGATGATGACCCCGGAACCGGAGGCCATTTCGGGCATGGATCTCATTCCGTTGCCGCCTCCGCCGAAGAAATCATCGGGGTCAATGCCGAAGAGGTCGGAGAAGGGGTTGTGCTTGGGGAGATTATTGCTGACGGTGCGTACTGTCTTCGTTTTGATATGAACGGTAGCGGGTATTGCTGCGCTGGCTGCGTCGCTGAAGTCTGCTGGTCCGTTGGCTGTGCGTCCTTCCTTGCCTTCGAAGAATTTGGCGTAGTTGGAAGGGACTTTGCCGGAATCCTGCTGAGAATAGACATAGGTCTTTGTGTCCGAAAAATGATTATAGCCCCACATGGTAGCCAGGGCGGTCGAAGCACTGAGCAGAATAACAGCAACTACTTGTTTTGCTCTCATTTGTTATAGAATTTTTTTCGTTTTAGTGGCTTTTAGCCGGGGTAGCTGTTCAATTTGTATGCCTGAGACAACAAATTAACGTCAAGGTTTGGTTTGTGATCTTACCATGGGTTTAGTTTAACAAATAATTTACTAAGACCTTCGTAGATCGACTGCCGGCCGTGCTTATAAAGTTACGAAGAAAAAGATGGAGCCGGGCTGGCCCCGGAAAATATTGCAGATTGACTGTCAATGGGTCATAGGTCCCGCAAAAATTGCAGCGTATCTATGCCGTCGGCGTAGTCCACGAGTGTAGGTCGCTGGGCTTTGCCGAAGGGGGTGAGGGGGATGGCGGGGGGGTGGGAGGCCGGCGTAACGGTGGAGCCGGGGGCATGGTGGGGCACGGGGTTGCCGGTGGGAGTGGGGCTGGGGAAGTTTGGCGAAGTGCCGCTGCCGGGGGTGGGGATGATGGAGGTGGTCGGGTTACCGGAGCCGGGGGCGCCGACGACGCACTGGATATCGGAATCTGCACTTGTGAGGAGGACGGGTGGGTGGCCGGGTTTGTAGTATTGATAGTGAAGCACGCTGAGGGGGCTGAAGGGGGATTGGTTCTCGGTGAGGAGGACGCTTCCGTTGGTCATGTAGTATTTTTTGTTGAGGATGAGCAGGGTCAGCTGGTAGTCGAAGTTGTGCTTGTATTTGGCAAGATCGGAGAGGTGCTCGTATTTATTCAGCGCTTCGAGGAGGGGGAGGAAGTCATAATTCTCCGGAACGTAGATCTGGGTGACGTTGCGGCAGCCGAGGCCAAAGTACTGGTTGACGTCGTCGGCGAGGGCTTCCAGCTCGGCGGGGCTTTCGTTGCCGGTGAGCACGGCCACTGAGGTGCGGTTGCGCCGGATGATGTGGGGGTATTTACCGAAATAGTAGTCAAAATAGCGGGCCGAGTTGTTGCTGCCGGTGGCGATATAAGCGTCGCAGCCGTTGAGGCGTTCGGAGAAATTGATATAGCGGGCTACTTCCGGCTGTTTGCCGGTCATCCATTCGACCAGGTGGCGGATCAGGGTCGAGTCGCGGCTGGATGCTTTTATCTGCTGGTAGTGTCCGGAGATGAAAATAGACAGCATGTCGTGAAAGCCGACGAGGGGGATGTTACCGGCCATGATGAGTCCGATATTTTTGGGATGGTCCTGTTCGGATGGCAGGTCGTAGTTTTTTGCCCATGCGGTCAGCTTGTCTTTTTGCAGGTATTCTGCGGCGATCTGCTGTATGGCGAGCCGGATGAATTCGGGGATAAACCACCCGTTCTCTTTCGATGCTTTGTATTGGGCTGTTTTCCAGGCTGGTGCCGAGGAAAGCATGTAGTCGCCGAGTTGGGCCAATAAATCGATCCGTTGTTCGAGTTTCATAAAATCCACGCTATATTTGTGCACGTTCCTTTGTGCCCGTTGGGCGGAACGTATTATAAATAACTGGTCAAAGGTAACCCAAGGCCTTGAAAAGGCCCCGGAACTTTTATGAACGAGATGGACCGTTGCCGGGCGAAGTGAAAGGAATGAACGAGATTCCCGAGCAAAGCGAAGGGAACGACCGAGAAGGACCAAGGGACGAAGGTCCGACGAAGGTCTCAAGGGACGAAGGTCCGACGAAGGTCTCAAGGGACGAAGGTCCGACGAAGGTTTCAAGGGACGACGCTCCGACGAAGGTGCGACGGTCCAGCGAAGTTCTGACGAAGGACAATTATTAGCGTATTGCCGGAGATACGCTAAATTTGGAAAAAGTGTATCACCGGTACAAATTCATCATACTTAAATTTTCGATAAAATATGGCTATTAAAATAACAGAGGAATGTATCAACTGTGGCGCTTGTGAGCCGGAATGTCCGAACAACGCGATCTATGAAGGTGGGGTTGAGTGGGCAATTACAGACGGGACCAGCGTTAAGGGATCTTTTACGCTGCTGGATGGTTCGGTCGTCGACGCAGGCCAGCGGAATGCACCGATCAGCGTAGATACCTATTACATCGTGCCGAATAAATGTACCGAGTGTCAGGGATTTCATGAAGAGCCGCAGTGTGCGGCGGTTTGCCCGGTGGACTGCTGTGTACCGGATGAGATGTACAGAGAGACAGTGGAAGAGCTGTTGGCGAAGAAGGAGAAGCTGCACATATAAGAATTTAAGAGAGGGTATGGATCGCCCGGTGCGGGGAGATTTTGCGTGCGGTGAAGGAAAGGGGTTGCAGGCCTGGTGTGGATAAATTGCTATATGTTTTTTGGGAAAGTTTCCAAAAATTGGTACCTTCAGGTCAGAGTATTTAGTTTACCAATGTAGCGGATGCTACATGAAAATAGGCGGGTGATATTTCCCGTCATAAAAGGGTGAAGGGGATGTTTCCTTCACCTTTCTTATTTTTTGGCCCGCCGCTCCTTGTGGTTAAAAGTGTCGCGTCGGGCCAAAAAATATCTTTTGCGTTGCGACGGGGAGGAGAGTCCTCCCCGTACCCTCCCTGTAACAGCATTGTTGGCGCAATTATGAATGCCTTCCGGTCGCTCTCGGCGAAGCCACTGGGGTGGAATTTGGAGTGATGTTTGGAAGGATCTTTTGGAAGGATATCCTGGAAGAACCTTTTGGAAGGACGATTGGGAAGGATCTTTTGGAAGGGAACTTGGGAAGGATCTTTTGGAAGGACGGTTGGGAAGAAACTTTTGGAAGGACCTTTTGGGAGAAGCTTTTGGTGGGTCCTTTGGAAGGACGTTGGGGTGATATTGAAACGCGCTCTGGGATGACTTAGAATAAACTACACGCCTTTTTCGTTATTTTGCCCAAAATTATTTCTGTTCATGAAGCCAACCATTGCATTTGTAACCGGTGGTTATTCCGGGGAGTCGGTCATTTCGTATAAGAGCGCGATAACTATACAGAAAAATCTGGACTATGACCGGTATACGGTGTATCGGATAGATATTACGCCGCAGGGATGGTTTCATGAATTGAAGGATGGAAAGAAGGTGGTTGTGGACAGGAATGATTTTTCGGTAATGGTGGATGGGAAGAAGGTGAGCTTTGACGCCGTATTGATCGGAATTCATGGGACGCCGGGGGAGGACGGAAAATTGCAGGGTTATTTTGATTTGTTGAACCTGCCCTATACCAGCTGCGACGCTGCTGTGTCGGCGCTGACCTTCAACAAACGTTTTACGGTGGCGGTGGCTGCTTTTAACGGGATCAATGTGGCGCGGTCGGTGTTTTTGCTGAAGGGAAGGATGGAGAGCCCGGATGAGGTGACGAGAATGTTGCAATTCCCAGTTTTTGTCAAACCGAATAATGGCGGGTCGAGCATCGGAATGTCCCGGGTCAACTCGGCTTCGGAGGAGCTGGGTGCTGCTATCGAAAAGGCTTTTAAAGAGGACGACCAGGTACTGGTTGAGGAATTTATTTCCGGGAGGGAGTTCACGGTTGGGGTGTTCCGGTCGAAGGGTGAGATCATCGTGCTGCCGTTGACAGAAGTAAAGAGCAAGAAGGAATTCTTTGATTTTGAGGCGAAGTATACGGCCGGGATGAATGAGGAGACGACGCCGGCGGTCGTCGACGAGGGGATAGCGGATAAGGTCAGGGCTGCGGCGCGGAAAATTTACCAGGTTTTTAACTGTCGGGGCATCATTCGGATCGACTTTATCTACAATGAAGCAAAGGGGGAACCGTTCATGCTGGAGATCAATACGGTGCCGGGACAGAGCGAGGCGAGCATCGTGCCGCAGCAGCTGAGGGCGCTGGGCTGGACACTAAAGGACTTCTATTCTGCGTTGATCGAGGAGGCGCTGGGGAGGAGATAGGGCTGATCGAGGAAGGAGGTGCCGGGGGGAGATGGTCCTGATCGAGGAAGGGGGTGCTGGGGAGGAGATAGTCCTAATCGAGGAAGGAGGTGCCGGGGAGGAGATATTCCTGATCGAGGAAGGAGGTGCTGGGGAGGGATAGTTCTGATCGAGGAAGGACGTGTTGGAGGAGGGATAGTCCTGATCGAGGAAGGAGGTGCCGGGGAGGAGATAGCGCTGATCAAAGAAGGACGTGCTGGGGGGATAGTCCTGATCAAAGAAGGACGTGCTGGCGAGGGATAGTCCTGATCGAGGAAGGGCGTGCCGGGGAGGAGATAGCGCTAATCAAAGATGCATTGAGGAGGAAATAGGGAGAAAATCTTTATTTTACACCGACCGGATGGCCTGATTTGCCTGACGGCTCAACTTAAAATTTTAATAGTGTTTAAATTTCTGACTAGTAAGCCACTCTGGGTCAATATATTAGCCGGTATTGTATTGTTGTTGTTGCTGTTGCTGCTCTTCCTGGGGTCGCTGGCCCTGCTGACCCAGCATGGCAAGACGATACGGATACCGACGGTTACCGGTCTCTCGTACACGGACGCTAAGAAAAGCCTTGAGTCTCAGGGTTTTGATGTTCAGATCCAAGACTCTGTTTATTCCGATACCATGCGGCCCCTCCAGGTCGTCAAACAATTCCCGGAGGCGGAGAGCCAGGTGAAGATCAACCGGACCATCTATCTTACGATCAACCGCGCCCAGGCTCCTTTTATCCAGATGCCCAACCTCGTCAGCATGAGCTTCCGGAATGCTGAGTCCATCCTACGCCAGTATGGGTTAAAAATAGGGGATACTATCTTCAAGCCTTATTTCGCGCGAAATTCCGTTCTTGAGCAGCAGTTCAAGGGCGAACCGATAAAGCCCGGAACCCAGATACAGCAGGGTAGCGCCATAACGCTGGTCCTTGGCAACGGCATTGGCGGAGGGCAAGGGTTTATCGTGCCGGACCTGTTCGGGCTGACCTATCTCCAGGCGAAAGGACGTCTTGACTCCATGGACATTTCCATCGGCGCGGTTGTCATGTCGAAGGATGTACGGGATTCCGCCGAAGGATATATCTACAAGCAGGCTCCGAATCAGATGGGGGATGAGGGATTGCCCAACCGCATCAAGCCGGGGATGGCGATCGATATCTGGATCGGGGCGCAGCGGCCCTCGCGGGATTCGGCCGCGCTGCAGTCTTCGCCCAGTGCGTATTAAAAAGGGATAATGGGGGAGATGGGGGACGGATGTGCGAATTAAAGGGGGATGGTGGGGATGATGGCGAAGACCGCGGGATTACCGCAGTTAGTTGCAGAGTTAATATCTTTACAAAAATTATATAATGCAAGCTATTTCTGTTGAGGAAGTAAAGAAAAGATTGGATGCTGGTGAGTCGCTTCACCTGGTCGATGTACGGGAACCCCATGAACACGCAGATTTTAATATAGGGGGGACCTTATTGCCGCTGGGGCGTGTCCAGCAGATGGATATCGATGATATCGAGCCCTGGAAGGATGAGGAGGTGATCGTGTATTGCCGCAGCGGCAATCGCAGCGGGATGGCGTCCATGATGCTGGAATCCGCCGGGTTTACCAATGTCAAGAATCTCACAGGGGGAATGCTCGCCTGGCAGGAGAGGATCGGATTGTAGAGGGGAGTGAAAGCGCCTCCCCCGGGTGGAGGAGGCGTGGGGGTGATTATAGTTTGATATTCAGCGCCAGCATAAAGTTGGTGCCTGCCATCGGGAAGTAGAAGTTCTCCGTCACAACGCTGCCTCCATAGAAGGAGCTATAGGTATACCCGTTGGGTTCATATTTCCGGTTGAAGACGTTGTTCAGCTGGAATATAATATCCATTTCGCGAATCGGGGGGAAGCTCAGCCTGTAGCTCATCCGCAGGTCCTGTACGTAGTAGTCGCCCAATTTGCGGCCTTCGTTGCCGGTATTATCCATATACTCTTTACTGACATATTTGGCCGGGAGGTCGATCTCATAGTGGGGAAAGGGGAAGAACTGTACGTTGGCGCCCCCGACGATGGCGGGGGAGAAGGCGATATCGGGATGGGGGTGAAAATAGGTTTTTTGACCGCCGTTGTCGTAGTCGTCAATGTACTCGGTGTAGTTCTTTATTTTGTTGCGGCTGAGGGCCAGGTTGCCGGAGAGGGTAAACCAGTCCGTGATCTTGCTGCTGCCCTGGAGCTCGATGCCGAGGCGATAGCTGCTGGGGATATTGGTTCTCGTATAGGCGCCTACGTTGTTGATCTTTCCTGTCAGGGCCAGCTGGTCCTTATACTGCATGTAGTAGACTGTGGCGCCCCAGGAGTAGCGGAGGTTCTTTTTTTCAAAGCCAAGCTCGAAATCGTTGAGGGTCTCGGGCCTCGGCTGCTGGTCCATGCCGGCTTCGAAGTCGTCGCGGTTGGGTTCGTGGCTGGCGCGGGAATAGGAAAGATAGGCCTGCCATTCGTGACCGGTATAGGTAAGGCCCGCTTTGGGGTTGAAGAAGTCGTAGTGTTTGTTGATGAAAAGGGTAGGGTTGGCCTGGAAGCCCTCGAGGTCATATCCGATATGCCGGTATTGCATATCCGCGAAGGTCGAGAGGTGGGGCGTCCATTGCTGCTGCCATTTACCATATATGTTGAAATCGGTCTTGTGAGCCGGGATATTGTAGTATTCATAGTCCTTGGGGACGCCGCCATTCTGTGTCCAGATAACGTTCGCATAGTGCTTGCCGTCGTATTTGTCCCAGCCGCCGCCCAGGGTCAGCTGTGTCTCCCGCTGTTTGTAGAGGAGGGAGAAGATGCCGCCATAGAAATAGTTGTCGAGCCACTGCTGGCGGACGAGGTCGGTGGTTTGGGTAGTGTCGGAGCCGACGATGGGGCCGATGAGGCCATAGCTGGCATAGGCGTCCTGTTCCTTATACTCTTCGTAGTAGCCTTTTCCCCTTGTCAGGAACGCGGCGGTATTGAAGGAGAGGTTTTGGCTGACCTGGTGGTTAAAGAACAGCTGGTAGTGGTTTTGGAGATAGTTATCCGTCTGGTTCGGATAGGTGAAATAGTTGTAGGTGCGTCTGCCGGAATTATACAGATTAAGAGAGTCGGCGGTGGAAGAATAGAGGTATCCTTCGCTGCCGGGGCCTGCGTTGTCGGTGTAGTGCTGGTCGAGGGCCGCCTTGTCGCCGAAGAGCCTGGCTTCGGGAATACCGTTCCATGCCTGGTAGGTCTTTTCCGTACCCTGGATGATATTAAAACGGAGAGAAGAATGTTCGTCGATATACGCGGCAGAGAGATAGAACGACTTGAGGTTGCTGGTGGCGCGGTCGATGTATCCGTCGCTGCTGATGCGGGAGAGTCGGGCGTCGATGGTGAAGTGGCCGTCGATGAGTCCGGAGCCGGCTTTTACGGTGTTCTTCCAGGTAGTGAACGAACCGAAGCTGTTGTTGAACTCGGCGTAGGGCTTCTCGTTGAATTCGTTGGTCGCGAAGTTGATGGTAGCGCCGAACGCGCCCGCGCCATTGGAAGAGGTACCGACGCCGCGCTGGATCTGGATGCTGTTGACCGAGGAGGCGAAGTCGGGGAGGTCGACGAAGAAGATGCCCTGGGATTCGGCGTCGTTATAGGGAAGGCCGTTGATGGTCATGTTGATGCGGGTCGCGTCGGTACCACGGATATGGATACCCGTATATCCTACGCCATTGCCGGCGTCGGAGTTGACGATGACCGAGGGGGTCTGGTTGAGGATGAAGGGGATGTCCTGCCCGAGATTGGTCTGCTCTATTTGTCGTTTGTTAATATCGGTCTTGGTGAAGGGGGCTTTCTCGCCGGCGCGAAGGGCTTTGACCTCGACAGGCTGGAGGAAGAGCTTGAGCGAGTCGGCAGAACGGGGGGCCGGCTGGTTTTGGGCTTTTGTGGGAGTGGCGGAGAGGACCAGGAGGGTGGTTGAGAGGATTGAAAATACGTGCAACGTAGTCGTAATAGTCTTATACATAGTTACTTCGCTTGAATAGTAAAAAATGGCGGGAATGCGGTTGCGAAGGAGAACTGTATAGACTTGTTTGGATCACCTTCCCTGCGCAGGCATTACCCTGATCAGGTTCACGGGTATTTTCTCAGCCTCCGCTGTCAGCGGAAGCACCCCGAGGAATCTGAAATACCTGGCTAAATTTAGCGCAGGCAGAGTGCAAAGATAGCCTATTTTTACTGTGGATGTAACTTTTGGACCCCGGTTGGCGTCCAAATTTTAGTGTGGGGGATAAAGTTCTTGGCGGGGCCAAAGTTCTCGGGGCGGAGTGGAAGCCCGATGGGTTTTTGGGAGGGGAGGGGAAGGGGGACGCAACATTGTCGATGGTTGGTTGTCTTTAAAAAAAGCTGATTATGAAAAATGTTTTCTTTTTATTGTTGACGGCGGGGTGTTTTCTGGGGGCTGCCCAGCGGGTGGCGGCGCAGGATAGTAAGGTTATCAACGACAAAAATGCACAGAAAAGAGAGGTTCGTGGCTTTCACGGTATCGAGATATCCGGTGGTATCGACCTTTATTTGAATCAGTCCGGCGAAGAGGCGGTGGCGGTGAGCGCCAGTGAGCCCGAGTGGAGGGACCGCATTCGCACGGAGGTATTGGATGGTGTGCTGCACATTTATATGGACACCAAAGGGTTTAACTGGGGGAATTGGGGGAACAGGCATTTGAAGGCCTATGTGGCGTGCAGGTCGATCGACAGGCTGACGGCATCCGGCGGTAGCGACGTCTATATCCAGGATGCGCTGAAAGGGGATAAAATCCAGCTGGACCTTGCCGGGGGCAGCGATCTGAGTGGGAAACTGGTTTTCGGCGACCTGTCCATTCATCAGTCCGGCGGGTCCGATACACATGTCAGTGGCAGCGCGACCAAACTGTTCGTTCATGCCAGCGGGGGCAGCGACTATCACGGCTACGATCTTGCGGCGGACAATTGCCAGGTGGAGGCAAGCGGAGGCAGTGACGCATTTCTGACGGTCAACAAAGAGCTGATCGCGACTGCGAGCGGTGGGAGCGACGTGCATTACCGTGGCAGCGGAGTAGTGAAGGAATCGCATGCGAGCGGTTCGGGGAGCATAACAAGGAAAGATTGATCTATGAGTATGAAGCAGCTTTTTTTCGTCGTGCTTGCGGGTCTGGCGGCGCTGAACGGACGGGCGCAGCAGACGATCGTCCACGACCCGAATGCGGTGGTGCGTCCGGTGAAGGGATTTCATGGCATTGATGTGGGAGATGCGATCGATCTGTATCTCAGTCAAGGTGACGAGGAAAAGGTTGTCGTCAGTGCCCGGGACCCAAAATGGAGGGACAGGATAGTGACGGAGGTGGTCGACGGCGTGCTGAGGATCAGGCTGGAGGGGAAGCGCAACAATCTGGGGGATGCCAGGCTGAAGGCGTATGTAGCTTTCACGGCTTTGGATCAGGTGATCGTTTCAGGCGCGTCGAACGTCTATGTGGATGGGGTGATCTCTGGCGGCAAGCTGTCGATGAATCTTTCCGGGGCCAGCATATTCAAGGGGGCGATCCGGGTGGGTGAGCTTTCGCTGGAGCAGAGCGGGGCTTCTGACGCGCATATTACGGGTGTGGTCGCTGGGCTGGCGGTGATACGACTTTCGGGCGCCAGTGATATAAAGGGATATGATCTGAAGGTGGAGAAATGTGATGTCGTTGTCTCGGGGGCTTCGGATGCAAGGATAACGGTAAATAAAGAATTGAAGGCTGATGCGTCCGGGGCGAGCAGCGTGTATTATAGGGGCGAGGGGGTAGTATCGGAAGTACGTTCCAGCGGGGCGAGTACGGTGAAAAAGAGCTCGTAAAGATATTCTGTAAGAGTAATAAAGGGCCCGGGATAAACCGGGCCCGATCTATTTTAGAGAGGGGTGTGTGGCGGGGTGTTTGGGCGGGCGCGGCGGCTGGTGGGTGAGAAAAAAGAATTTGTTTTTTTTTGGTTGGGGAACTAAATGGATGTACCTTTGCCGTCCACATCGCGAAGTAGAGCAGCGGTAGCTCGTCGGGCTCATAACCCGAAGGTCGGTGGTTCGATCCCACCCTTCGCAACAAAAACAACGAAAAGGGGCCCTTGGCCCCTTTTTCGTTACAGGAGAGGAATATATTTGGACCATGAAAGTCGGTTTTGTAAGCATTTTTGGCAAGCCTAATGCAGGGAAGAGCACCTTGCTGAACGCCCTGATGGGTGAGAAGCTGGCTATTGTCTCTCCCAAAGTGCAGACGACCCGGCATCGGATCAAGGGGATATTGACGGAGAAGGACTACCAGATCATTTTTTCAGATACGCCGGGTATCATCGAGCCGCGGTATAAGCTGCATGAGAAGATGATGCAGGCCGTGAAGGGGTCCCTGGAGGATGCGGATCTGGCTGTATTGCTGGTGGACGTTCAGGATGATTATGAGGAGAATGACCAGCTGTTCCAGGCGCTGAAACTGAAGGTGCCGGCCATTGTCGTGCTGAACAAAGCAGACGGCGTGCCGGCGGAGAAGGTGGAGCAGGCACGCGCGTACTTTACGGCCAGGGATTATTGCAGGGAGGTTGTCGCTATATCGGCGTTGAAGAAGACGAATGTGCCCGGACTGCTGACGACGGTGTTGAAGTACCTGCCGGAGGGCGAGCCCTTTTTTGAGGGGGATGACCTGACCGATCTGCCGGTCAAATTCTTTGTAGGAGAGCTGATCCGGGAGAAGATATTCTTTTTGTATGGGGACGAGATCCCGTACCAGGCGACGGTGCTGGTGCAGGAGTTCAAGGAGAAGACGACGTTGACCAAGGTGCGGGCGGATATCATCGTGCAGCGGGAATCGCAGAAGGGGATCATCCTTGGCGAGGCGGGGAAGATGATCAGGAAGCTGGGGTCGGAGGCAAGGAAGGACATTGAGGAGTTCATTGGCCGGAAGGTTTTTCTGGAGCTCTTTGTAAAGGTCAGGCCGAAGTGGAGGGATACCGAGAATTTTTTGAAAGAATATGGATATAGTTGAGGGGGGAAGATGGAGATGAAGAAATGATGAGGGATGACGAAATGATGGGGGGGTGAAGAAATGATGGGGGATGACGAAATGATGAGGAGATGACGAAATGATGAGAGGGTGACGAAATGATGAGGGGATGACGAAATGATGAGGGGATGACGAAATGATGAGGGGGTGAAGAAATGATGAGGATCAAGTATAATTAATTAAGTTATGAGTGGATTTACAGTGGCCATCGTAGGCCGGCCCAATGTGGGGAAAAGTACATTCTTCAATCGTCTGCTGGAGCAGCGGAAGGCTATAGTAGATGACGTGAGCGGGGTGACCCGTGACCGGCAGTATGGCGTGGCGGAATGGGCGGGGAAGTCGTTCAACCTGATCGACACGGGTGGGTTTGTTCCGGAGAGCGAGGATGTGTTCGAGCGGGAGATCAAGAAACAGGTATTGATCGCATTGGAGGAAGCGAATGCCCTGATATTTATGGTCGATGCGGCGACGGGTATCACGACCCTGGATGAGTCGATGGCGGATGTGCTGCGCCGGACGACCAAGCCGGTGTTCCTTGCCGTTAATAAAGTGGACAATAGCGACAGGCTGCTGGAGGGAGCGGAGTTCTATAGTCTGGGATTTGACGATATCTTTTTTCTTTCGTCTATGACGGGCAGCGGGACGGGAGAACTGCTTGATGCCGTGACCGCGCTGATCACCGAGGAGCAGGACCTGACGGAGGACGACGGTCTACCGAAGTTTGCGATCATCGGCCAGCCGAATACGGGAAAGTCCTCGTTGCTGAATGCGCTGGTCGGTCAGGAGCGGACCATTGTGAGCGATGTCGCGGGGACCACGAGGGATACTATCCATACCCGCTATAACCTTTTCAAGAAAGATTTTATACTTATCGATACGGCGGGTATCCGGCGCAAGACCAAGGTGCACGAGGACCTCGAGTTCTACTCCGTGATACGGGCCATCAAGGCGATGGATGAGGCGGATGTCTGTCTTTTGCTGCTGGATGCTTCCAAGGGTGTCACTGCGCAGGACCTGAATATCTTCGCCATGGCCATCAAGAAAGGAAAGGGGATCGTCGTGCTGGTCAACAAGTGGGACCTGATCGAGAAGGAAACGAATACGGCCAGGGACTATGAGAAGCATCTGAAAGAGCGGCTGGCGCCTTTTACCGACCTGCCCATCCTCTTCGTCAGCGTGCTGGAGAAGACGCGTATCTTCCGGGCTGTGGAAGAGGCGCTGGAGGTGTATGAGAACAAGCAGCGCAAGGTGCCTACGGCGCAGCTCAATGAGGTGATGCTAAAAGCGGTGGAGGCCTATCATGCGCCTGTGGTGCGGGGACATCCGCTGAAGATAAAATATGTTACGCAGCTGCCGACGCATGTGCCGTCTTTCGCTTTCTTCTGTAATTTTCCGGATGACGTCAAGCAGCCTTATAAGAATTATCTGGAGAAAAAATTAAGGGAAAACTTTAATTTCAAGGGTGTGCCGGTCCGGTTGTTCTTCAGGAAGAAGTAGGGGGATCGCGGAACTCCGGGGAAGGGGATCTCGCCGGTGGAACGGGAAGAAGTAGGGGGATCCCTGCTGGACCGGAAGAAGCGGCGTGATAAAAATGGCGAGGATTTTGCTATTTTGCGCAGCAAAGAAATTTCAAATGAAAAAAGTATTTGTCGTTATTGCTGTAGCTGCGGCTATGGCTGCCTGCAACAACAGTGCCGGGGCTGATGCAACGGCTTCTCCTAGCGGAGCCGCTGACAGCGCTACCAAGATGGCTGCGGATTCCGTTAAGGCTCCTGCTACCGACTCTTCTTCGATGAAGATGGATTCGGCCGGCAAGGACACGACCAAGAAGATGTAATTCTTAGACCGGACTACAGGAAGGAGATGATCTCTTCTATTTCCTTCCTGTATTTTCTGCCTGCTTCTTTCTCCTGTTTGATAAAGCTATTATCCTTCAGCTTACCGATGACAGCGTCCATTTCTTCTGGTGAGTCATAGACCATCTGCCGGAAGGGATTGCTATAGTCTTTTGCACGGGTCGTATATATTTCCTTTGTCATCCATTCTTTTGTGCGGAGGCTCTGTTCGAGCAGTGCCTTCAGGGCCGCGGGCTTGCTTCGGCGGAGGGAGATGCCTGTGCTTTCTTTGAGCGCGGCGAGGGCGTGCTGGAGCTTGTCGGCGGCATATTGTTCGTTCTGCTGTCTGTAGAACTGGTGTATCTGGTCCCAGCTTTTTACCCGTCCGTTGTGTATCTGATCGATGAGTCGTTGCAGTTCGGATTCGCGGATGAGCTGTCCGCCTGCGTTGGCCCAGTCGGCGAGGGTCAGGTTGGAGGGGAGGGCCTGTTGCAGGGCTTCGAAGCTGTCGATCTCTTTTTCCTTTATAAGGACCATCAGCTGGTTGACGGCGTGGTGTACGATGAGGTCGCGGAAGAGGTTCCAGGCCTGGACGACCTTTATGAGCCGGACCTTGCGGTCGCTGTTCTCCCAGCCGAATGCGAAGATATCGAGCTGGCCTGCCTTTTCGGGGTCGTTGGCGAGTAGTTCGGCGCCGATGGCGATGTATTCGTCGGAAGTTCTTTTCTTGCCCGGGCGGGTGGGGGACTGATGCGTGGAGGATGGGGATTGATGGGAACGGGTTTGTTGGGCTGCGGATTGTTGGGGGTGGGACTGTTGGGCGCGGGTTTGTTGATCGGCGTAGGCCTGGCCGGTGAATTTTTCCATCAGGCGGATGGCGCGTAGAATCTCGTTGACGGAGTCGGGCGCCAGGAAGTTGAATTCGAGGTGCTGGGTCTTGTCGGTGCGTTTGTCGCGGTCGATGTATTTCCAGGAGTTGCGGGCAAGCGCGTACATATTGTGGAGGAACCAGTATGCGGGCATTACGATCAGCTCGTCCTTGCTGACGTCGTTGGCGATGAGGCTGAAGGGTACGGGGATGTCCAGCTCTGCCGGGTAGTCGCCTTTGGCGAGGATCGAGAAGGAGGCGAAGCGGGAGTTGTGCTTGAGGCTGACGCAGAGGCCTGGCCAGAAACCGCGTCCGGCGATGATCTCGCCGTCGGGGCTTCTCGAGTTGTGGTTGGAGCCGATGGTGGCGCCGGCGGCCATGTTGCTTTGCCCCATCACGAGCGCGGCGCAGAGGAAGGAGTTATTGTGGTGCTGTTCGTGTGCCGGGAAGATCAGTGAGTTGAGCACTTCGCAGCAGGAGATGGTGGCGTTGTTGCCGAGATAGGAGTTGATGAGACGGGCGCCGTATTTGAGCTGGGAGTGGGAGGCCATGATGAAGCGAACGGCTTTGACGCCATAGAAGACGCGGCAGCCGACGCCGACGATGCCGTTGACCATTTCGCAACCTTCTCCGATCTGGGATTTTGCTTCGGGGGAGGAGTTGATGGTGAGATTCTTCAGCTTGTTGGCGCCTTTGAGGTAGGCGTCGCTGCCTATCCAGACGTCTTTTATGATCTTACAGTTCTTGATCACGGTCCGGTCGCCGACCTTGCCGTAGTATCCCCTGCGGGCGTCGAAGGCGGAGGCGGTAAATTCTTTTAGCTTTTCCTGGAGGACTTCGTCGTCGCGGAAGCGGCTCCATATCCAGGCGTCGCCGGGGAGCATTTTGTCGAAGGGGATGATGCTTCGTCCACCGTTCTCGTTGCATACTTCGAGCCAGATGCGGATGGATTCGTCTTCGCCTTCTTTGAGGATACCGTTGCCAAACTTCGCATGATCGGTGGTGGTCAGCTCGTTGGTGTTGACGATCATGACATCGTTGCCGATGATATAGTGGGAAAGGTAGTTGGTGTTGTCGATGCAGACGTTGTCGCCGAAGTCGCAGCTGATGATGGTGCTGTTGTAGAGGCCGACGGGGCGGCGGAGGTCGTGGAATTCGAGGTACAGCGGGTCGAGCCTGCCGATGCGCACGAGGCCGAAGAACTTGCAGTTCTGGACCAGCTCGGGGGTGAAGGCGTCGGAGACGAGGATGTCGTTCCAGTTGGCGGAGGTGTTGCGGTTGCGGACCAGCACTTCAATTTCGTAGGCTGTCAGCTGGCGGTAGCCGATGCCGCTGCGGTTCTGTATGTTGCGCAGGTAGTATTCATCTGCACCCTTGGGAAGATAGCGACTGTCAATGAAGTGATAGCCCAGGGTGGAGATTGGACTTTTCTTTATTTCGTTCATCCGTTGTAGTTGTATCGTTGGACTCGTTAAATATTGTCTTCCGGGTACGGGCGGCTGGTTATTCCGCGGATGGTTGATCGTGCCGCGGGCAGTCGACTATTCCACTGTAACGCTTTTGGCGAGGTTGCGGGGTTTGTCGACGTCATAGCCTTTGGCTACGCCGATATAGTAGGCGAGCAGCTGCATGGGTATGGCGCTGAGGATAGGGGCGACGAGCTCGTCGGCTTCGGGTAGGGCTATATAGTCGTCCGCCATTTTTTCGATGATCTCGTCTCCCTGGGTGATGACGGCGATGACCTTTCCTTTTCTCGCTTTGATCTCCTGGATATTGCTGACGATCTTTTCGTGGTAGGAGTCTTTTGTGGCGACGAAGATGACGGGCAGGTGTTCGTCGACGAGGGCGATGGGGCCGTGTTTCATTTCAGCGGCGGGGTAGCCTTCGGCGTGGATATAGCTGATCTCTTTTAGTTTGAGCGCGCCTTCGAGGGCAACGGGGAAGTTATAGCCGCGTCCGAGATAGAGGGCGTCGGCGGCGTCTTTGTAGCGTTCGGCGAGCTTTTCTATGGGTTTGCTGAGCTTGAGGACTTCCTTTACTTTTTCGGGCATGGTGTGGAGCTCACCCAGCAGCTGCATGTAGCGGGTGGTGTCGATGGTGCCTTTTTCTTTGGCGACCTTGAGGGCGATCATTGTCAGGACGGTCAGCTGGGCGGTGAAGGCTTTGGTGCTGGCTACGCCTATTTCCGGGCCGGCGTGTGTGTAGGCGCCGGCGTTGGAGATGCGTGCGATGGAGGAGCCTACTACGTTGACCACGCCCAGGATGAAGGCGCCGTTCTCTTTGGCTTTTTCGATGGCGACGATGGTATCTGCTGTTTCGCCGCTCTGGGAGATGGCGATGATGACGTCGCCGGGGTGGATCACGGGGTTGCGGTAGCGGAATTCGGAAGCGTATTCTACTTCTACCGGGATGCGGCAGAGCTCTTCGAAGATGTATTCGGCTACGAGGCCTGCGTGCCAGCTGGTGCCGCAGGCGACCATGATGATGCGGTTGGCTTTGGTGAGCCGTTCGATATTCTGCTGGATGCCGGCCATGGTGATGGTGCCTTTGGTGACGTCGAGGCGGCCTCTGAGGCAGTCGAAGATGGTGTCGGGCTGTTCGAATATTTCTTTCAGCATGAAGTGGTCGTAGCCGCCTTTTTCGATGGCTGCCAGTTCGAGGTCCAGTGACTGGACATAGGGGGTGAGCTTTTCGTTGCCGAGGTTCTTGAGGATGAGCTCGTCGGCTTTGAGGATGGCGAGCTCGTAGTCGTTGACGTAAACTACTTCTTTTGTGTATTCGATGATGGGGCTGGCGTCGGAGGCGAGGAAGTGTTCGCCTTTTCCGATGCCGATGACCAGGGGGCTGCCTTTGCGGGCGGCGATGATGGTGTCGGGGGATTCTTTGTCGAGCAGGATGATGACATAGGCTCCGACGACGCGTTTGAGGGCGATGCGGACGGCTTCTTCGAGACCGCAGCTGTTGTTCTTTTGGATGTCTTCGATGAAGTTGAGGAGGACCTCGGTGTCGGTATCGCTGACGAACTTGTAGCCTTTGCGGCTGAGCTCGTTCTTGAGCTGGGCATAATTCTCTATGATGCCGTTGTGGATCATGGCGAGGCGGCCGCTGGAGGAGCTGTGTGGGTGGGCGTTGCGGTCGTTGGGTTCGCCGTGGGTGGCCCAGCGGGTATGGCCCATGCCGGCGTGGGCGTGGAGGTCTTTGCCGACGAGGCTGTCTTCGAGCTCGGCTACCTTACCTTTTTTCTTGTAGACGCGGAGGTCGTTGTTGAGAAGAGCTACGCCGCTGCTGTCGTAGCCCCGGTATTCGAGGCGTTTGAGACCTTTTAAGATGATGGGATAAGCTTCTCTTGGACCGATGTAAGCGACAATGCCACACATAGAATATTATTTTTTACAGTTGTAAGGGTGTGTTTACCCCGTTTTAGCGCGTTTTAGCCGGGGCAATATTAGCCAAATATCTCTAAATAAAGCAAAAGGGCTTCCCTTTTTGGGAAGCCCCTGATAAACGTGTCGGTTATTGCTTTAATTGTATTTATTCTTCCAATATCCGTCGATCCATGTCCAGCCGGCGTCGGTATTCTTCCAGTGACCTTTTACCCAGACCTTTTCTCCGGACCGGGAGGAGGAGTTATAAGAAGAGTGTTCGTTGGTACCTGGTCTGTTGGAGAGGGTGGTGTCGTTGGGGTTGGAATAATTGTCGTTGTTACTGTTATTCCCGCTGTTGCCGTTATTCCCGTTGTTATAGTTATTGTCGTTGTAGTTGTTGCCGTTGTTGTTATCGGGATTCGTGCGTTGTTGTGGTCTATGGGAGGGGGTGCCGTCGCCGTAGGGGTCTTCGGGATCGTCGAAGTCTTCGTCGTAGTAGGGGTCGGGTGCTACGGTTGGGGGATAGGCGTAGTAGGGATAGCCGTAGCCATAGGGGTAGCCATAGCCATATCCGTAGCCGTACCAGGGCCAGCCCAGGCCGAGGCCGAGGCTCCAGCCCCAGGGGTAATATCCGCCCCAGCCGCGGTAGCCTCCGTAGTAGCCGCGATAACCGCCGTAGTAGCCGTGGTAGCCGCCATAGTAGCCGCCGGCATAACCGCCGCGATAGCCGCCTCGGTAACCGCTGCCGATATAGGTATGTGCGCCGGTGATGGTTCGGGCGCTGCCTGAATATCCGCCTCTGAAGCCGCTGCCGCTGTAGCCGGTGACGCCTCTGCTATAGCCGGCGACGCCCCGGGAACCGCCGCTAAAGCCGGTGGATCCTCTGAAGCCACCGCCGCCGCCAAATCCGCTGACGCCTCTGGTGCCGCCGCTGAAGCCGCCGCCGCCTCTGAAGCCGCCGCCACCACCGCCTCCCCCGCGGCGTTGGGCAAAGCTGGGTGTAGACATGCCGGCAAGGGCCAGAATGAATAGGGGGATTAGTATTCTCGGGTTCATAACACTCATTTGATGTAAGGTACGCGTGTTAGACCGGGGCGGACTGCCAAGGTTTAAAGAATGACAGTCCTTTAACAAATAATTTTATTTTTATATATCTTATCCCGAGGAAAGCAATGTGTTGTGCATGATCAGGAAGGCGACGGAGAAGTAGATCACGAGTCCGGTGACGTCTACCAGGGTGGCCACGAAGGGGGCTGAAGAGGTAGCGGGGTCGGCGCCGAACTTTTTTAATACGATGGGCAGCATGCTGCCGGCGATGGTTCCCCAGAGTACGACCCCGACGAGGGAGAAGCCGACGGTGACGGCCAGTACGGCGGCGTGGGGGTCATAGGTATGGAAGATCATGTTCCAGAGGATGATCCGGGTAAAGCCGATGATGCCGAGGACAGCGCCGAGCATGAGGCCGGACATGAGCTCGCGGCGGATGACGCGGAACCAGTCGGCGATAGTGATCTCGCCGAGGGCCATTGCCTGGATGATGAGGGTGGAGGCCTGCGAGCCGCTATTGCCTCCGCTGCTGATGATCAGGGGGACGAAGAGGGCGAGGACTACGGCCCGGGCGATCTCGTCCTCAAAATAGGCCATGGCGGTGGCGGTCAGCATTTCGCTGAGGAAGAGGACGATGAGCCAGACGACCCTTTTTTTGAAAAGCCGGAGGATGGGCATTTCGAGGTAGGGTTCGTCGAGGGCTTCGGTACCACCGATCTTCTGGATGTCTTCCGAGAATTCTTCCTGGGTGATCCAGAGGACGTCGTCGATGGTGACGATGCCGAGGAGGATATTGTTATTATCCAGCACGGGGAGGGCGACGCGGTTATTCATCTTAAAGGCTTCGCTGGCTGTCTCCTGGTCGTCGTTGACGTTGAGGGCGATATAGCGGTTGTCGATGATGTCTTCGATCCTTTTGTCCGGGTTGGCGAGGATGATCTCGCGGATACGGACGTCGTCTATGAAGAGTCCTTTGTCGTCCACGACGTAGATGACGTCGATGGTTTCGCTATCCTTTCCGACTTCGCGGATGTGTTCGATGACCTCTTTTACAGTCCAGTCCTTTTCGACGGCGATGTAGTCGGGGGTCATGAGGCGGCCGACGCTGCGTTCGGGGTAGCCGAGCAGGGAGAGGGTGATCTTTCTTTCTTCGGGGTCGAGGGTTTTGATGAGCTCTTTCACCACTTCGCTGGGCAGTTCTTCGAGGAAGGAGGTGCGGTCGTCGGCCGAGAGGTCATTGAGGAGCTCGGCTGTCTTGAAGGCTGGCAATTCCTGTATGATGCGTTTCTGGGTGGGTACGTCGAGGATCTTGAACGTGCTGGAGGCGCGATGGATGCTGAGGTTGGCAATGATCTGCGTCTCGTATTCCGGGAATTCATAGATCAGTTCGGCCACCTCGCTGATATTCTGGTTGTTCAGGAATTCCCTGATGACCAGTACGTCCTCGGACTGGATGATCCCGGCGAAATGTTCTCTTGCATCAATATGTTCGGCTTCTGAAGACATAGGTCAAACCTACGGCAAAATGTTAATTCTCCCAAAGGAATTGGGGGTTGGGGGGCTACGATGAGGGGTGCGGGATCGAAGGGAATTTGGGTTTGGGTAGTTCGCGGGTGCCTGGAGTGGCGGGGTTGGGATTGGCCTGTTCTGCGGGTGCGGCCCTGGCGTCTAAGGTAAGCCGGTTAGCGCCTATTGATTAATTTTCCATTTGAAATATCCTGTTTCAGGAACTGCTCAAAGGCATCCGGTATGGTATTAGAATTGGGATGTTCTGTATGAACGAATAGACCGGCGTAGTATTTATCATTTTTATCGGGGGTCTGCAGTTCAAAATTCACCAGATCCCACCCAATGAGTTCACAGGATTCGTACCATCGGTTGAATAATCTGGCGCGGGCTGCTTCCTGTTTGTCCGTCATGTCACATAAAAAAAAGTATATTGGAAGAATTCCTTGCCCTTCAAATTGTTTGCTAATAATAGTCAGAATTGTTAGCGGGACAAAAGGGTCCCCTACATTCGTTGGTTTGTCTAATGACGATCTTTCGAATATAATTTCAAAGGCAAGTCCCCCATTCTCCAATACGTTATTACCATGAAATAAATTGGTTCTATTCGGGAAGGAAACGGAATATAACCACCCTTGATCCGTAGGGAAAATATAGCTATTAGGATCAATTCCCGGGGCAAACTTATAGAAGGGCATGATGAATGTTGATTCACTTTCCCTTTACCGGGAAGCGGCACTCTTTCTATTGGCTTCTACCAATTTTTCAATAATACCCGAAGAACGGACGTGTTCCGTTATGCTTGCGTGAGATTTGCTACGAGTAGCGACAGACTCCTGTGCAGCAGCTAAAAAGCTGCCATTCCTTACGGTCACTTTTCTAGTCGTTGCTTTCTTTTTCATTGCATAAATATACAATGATTATAGCATTTTACAAACCTCTGAGTCGTCGACCGGTTTATAAAAGGGACGTCTGTTAGTTGTATTTATTTGATGATTAAATAGTTATATTAGCTAAAAATTCGTCATTTTTTGGCCCGCAATAGAGTGGTAACTTGGTTCGCTAAAATTAAATGGTTTGATACTGCCTCAATTGTTCATTGCGCCAAGCGGGAAGATGGGAAGGGGAGTGTTTACGTCAGCAGCTATTAAAAAGGGGACTGTGGTCGAGGTCTCGCCGGTGATCGTTATGACGGCGGAGGAGCGGATCCTTCTGGACCAGACCTTGTTGCACGACTATATCTTTGAGTGGGGGTTGAGGAAGAAGGGATGTTGTATGGCGCTGGGTTATATCCCTTTGTATAATCATGCTTACCGGTCGAACTGCGAGTATGATATGGACTATGATCAGCGGTTGATATCGGTGAGGGCAGTCCGGGCGATCAAGGCGGGGGAGGAGCTTTTTATCAACTATAATGGGGATTGGGATAATGAGACGCCGGTGTGGTTTGATAAGAAGGGGTGATGGGGATGACCGGGGCGGACGGGTACGAGCCCCCGCGACTGGTCGCAGGGGGGTAGTGTATAAAGAAAGTGTTGCTTATTTAGGTTGTTTACTTACGCCGTTTGCTGATGACGGGTGCGAATTTCAGGGCGAAGGTGACGCCGACGCTGCTCATCGATATCTGTCCGAAGCCGATGTTTTGTGCGGGCAGCTTGATATAGGGTGAGACCAGCAGGGAAAGCTCGTCGCTGATGCCGGTCTCTACGCCGAGGGAAAGGTTGATGGTGGAGAACAGATAGCTGCTGTTATTCGAATAGTTGAAACTTTTGTTGTCTGTGCCCGGGCCGAATGCATTGAAATAATAGTTGCAGTTCTCGTTGGTCATCAAATAGGAGGACAGGCCGGCGCTGGCAAAGAAGAGGGTGTTGCCGGTGACGCTAAAGTCGTAGCGCAGATTGATCGGGATCTCCAGCATGCTGAACGATCCTTTTACAAAGTCTACATTATGGATACCGTTGGCGCGATAATAGTCGTAGGGGACGTGATAGTCCTGTGCGCGGGCGGCGTAGTTCTTCCGGTCGAGGAGCAGGCCTGTGCTCAGGTACCAGTGGTTGGCGAACTGGTAGTCGAGGGTGAGGCCGATGGTGCTGCCGGGTTTGTCGCCGGCCAGGGAGTTGACGGAGGAGAAGTCTGGCGCCAGGGAGAGACCGAACTGGAGGGTCCGGTTGATGCGCAGGCTTTTGCTCTTGCCTATCTGTATAGTGGATGTTTTGGCGGTATAGGCGCGGAGTGCGGAGTCGCTGATGGCGGTCCGTTGCTGGAGCCGGCGGGGCTTTGGCAGGCTGGCGTGGGTCAGCTCGCGGGGAGCGGTGGTGGTTGGGGGTTTGGACGGGTTATTGGTCGAGCCGGTTGTGGCCGGGTTCGTTGTGGTGTTGATGCCCGCGCTGGATTGGCCGGTGGTAGCATTGTTATCCGCAGTGGTGTTCGCGGTGGTTAGGTTCCGGCGGTTGCGGCCGGGTTTGTGGTTGCGGGTTCTGGTGTTGGCCGCGGCGGTTGTGTTAGACAGAGGGCCGTATGTTGGGGCGTGGTTGCGCGTGGTGGAACCGGTGGTTTTGTTGTTGCCGGAGGTTTTGCCGGACCCGGTGGTTGATCCCACGATGGTCGACTCGCCGGTGGTGGTTGAACCGGTGGAAGTGGTGGGGGAGGTCGACGGGGTGGTGCCTGAGGATCTGGTTGTAGTGGTCGCGTCGTTTTGGGTACCGCCCACGGAAGAGGGGTTTGCGGCACCGGTGGCTGCAGTTCCAGGGGCTATGGCAGTAGAATCGGTTGTTGCGGACGGGCTGGCAGAAGGAGTAGAGTTTGTGCTATGTTCTGAATTTTGAGGTAAAGAAATAGATCGGGTTGCTGAGCCGGTTGCAGTGGGGGGACTGCCGGAGGGTTTGTTTTGTCCGGACCGGTGGTTTTGAAGGGTAAAGAAGATGACCCCGGCTACCAGCAGGATAGCGGCAGGCGCATAGTAAAAGGGAAAACGGCGTACGCCGCGCAGGGGGCTTGAGCCGGTCTTCCCCAGATCGGTATCGAGTCGGGGCTCCAATTTATCCCAGGACCCGGAGCCTAAGACGTCTCCCGGGTCATGTTCCTGGGCCGCCTCACGACTCAGGCGGTCCAATTCTTTATCGGAGAGGTTCAACATAAGCTTTATGGTCAGTTTTTTTTATAAGGATCTTTCTAAGGT
>Ga0105240_10002435_pt1 | contig 29929 bp, 25 predicted proteins | sample KBSC54metaG_FD_80426 | JGI IMG/M metagenome (GOLD analysis project Ga0105240, IMG submission 80426) | Corn rhizosphere microbial communities from Kellogg Biological Station, Michigan, USA - KBS C5-4 metaG | ecosystem: Host-associated > Plants > Roots > Rhizosphere > Soil | place: Michigan, USA... | reverse complement strand
CGTGGCCGAGCTGCAGGACTTCGTGCGCCGCTTCTCGGCGAACAAGTCGAAGGCTCGCCAGGCAACGAGCCGCGCGAAGCAGATCGACAAGATCAAGATCGAGGAATTCAAGCCGTCGTCGCGTCAGAACCCGTTCATCCGCTTCGAGTTCGAGAAGAAGCTGCACAACGTCGCGGTGGTCGCCGAAGACATCACGAAGAAGTACGAGCGCACGATCTTCCAGAACTTCAACCTGTCGGTGCAGCCGGGCGAGCGGATCGCGATCATCGGCGAGAACGGCGCGGGCAAGACGACGCTGCTGCGTTCGCTGCTCGGCGCGCTCGAGCTCGATCACGGCACGGTGAAGTGGTCCGAGAACGCGAATGTCGGCTACATGCCGCAGGACACGTACGAGGAGTTCCCGAACGACATCACGCTGATGGACTGGATCGACCAGTACCGCAAGGACGGCGACGACGAAACGATGGTGCGCGGCACGCTGGGCCGCCTGCTGTTCTCGTCGGACGACATCAAGAAGTCGGTGAAGGTGCTGTCGGGCGGTGAGAAGGGCCGCATGATCTGGGGCAAGCTGATGCTCGGCCGCCACAACGTGCTGCTGATGGACGAGCCGACCAACCACATGGACATGGAATCGATCGAGTCGCTGCAGATCGCGCTCGAGCAGTTCGAAGGCACGCTGATCTTCGTGTCGCACGACCGCGAGTTCGTGAGCGGGCTGGCGAACCGGATCATCGAAGTGCGGACGGACGGTACGCTGTTCGACTTCGGTGGCAATTACGAGGAATTCCTGACGAGTCAGGGGCAGGAGTAATTGTCCTTTGCGCGTTGCGCAACGGCGGACGCTTCCGTTCATGTGCCGTGGTTAGACAGCAGGAAGCGCGGCGCATGGAGGGAAACCGCCAAAAACGCATCAGGCCCGCATCGACAGCATTGTCGATGCGGGCTTTTTCATTTCCGCCGCCGGCAAAGCCGGACAGCATCGTGCATTCCAGTTTCCTCCGATCAATCGACTTCGGGTAAATTACACTCCGAACGCCAATCCCCATTCCCCCCCCCACCCCCGACCCGGAGCCGCCCCTCGATGCAGGACCATCCTCTGCCGCTCGACCTGTCCGGCCTTGCGCCAAGCCTGTACGCGCAGGGCACCGAGGAAAGCATCCTGGCGCGGCTGATGGAGCGGATCGCGCCTACGAATCGCTTCTGCGTCGATATCGGCGCGAGCGACGGTCTGCGCAACAGCAACACCGCGCGGCTGCTGCGCGAACAGGACTGGGCTGGCGTGCTGGTGGAAGGCAGCGCGTACCGGTTCGGCAAGCTTGCCGCCCAATACGCGGGCGCGGAGCGCGTGCGTTTGCACCACGACCGCGTCCAGCCCGACACGGTCGACCTGTTGCTCGCCGATGCGAACGTGCCCGCCGACTTCGACCTGCTGTCGATCGATATCGACGGCAACGACTACTGGGTATGGCGCGGCCTGCAAGCGTTTCAGCCGCGCATCGTGGTGATCGAATACAACCCGTACTACACGCCGCCCGAACGCTGGGTCATGTGCTTCAATCCGGACCACGAATGGGACGGGTCGACCTATTACGGCGCGAGCCTCGAATCACTCGTTCATCTCGGCAGGCAGAAGGGCTATGAGCTCGTCTGCTGCGACGACATGGGCAACAACGCATTCTTCGTGCGGCAGGACCTGTACCCGCTGCTCGGCATCGCGAACAACGCTCCATCGGCGCTGTTCCGCCCGGCGATGTACAAGCTGCGCTACGTCGGGCACAACACGTTCCTGAGCGGCCATCCATATCGGCACGGGCCGGCCGAGCACATCTGAATGGACCAGCCTGCCGTCACCTTCGACGAAATCCGCGACGCCTACGCGCTCGGCCAGAGCGGGCCGCCGCGGCAGGTCGGCGAACGCGTATGGCACCTGCCGACCGACGACGGCGGCGTGGCGGTCAAGCTCTATGCGCCGGAGCATCATGCGCGCGCGGCCAAGGAAGCCGCCGTCCTCGCGCATTTCGAGACGCATGGCGATGTCCGCTTCCGTGTCCAGACGCTGAAACGCACGACGGCCGGCGAACCGCTGTGGACGGGCACCGGCGCGCGCGCGATGCTGACGCACTGGGTAGCGGGGCAGTTCAGAACCTACGATACGTTTTCGCCTGCCGAATGGGATGCGCTCGGCGCGAGTCTGGCGGCGTTGCATTTGAGCCTCGAACGGCTTCATCTGCCGTCGCTCGACACGATCCGCGCGCGGCTGACTGCGATCGACGCGGACGCGGTGCGCCGCAGCCTGCTGGACGCGCTGGCTCGCGCGCGCTCGAACGACGGCGCCGCGAACCTGCGCCGCTATGTCGAACTCGCGCTGCGCATGATCGACCGCTACCATCCGGGCAGCGTCGAAGCGTTTCCCGCCGACGATCCGCAGCACCCGATCCACAACGACTACAACCAGTTCAACTATCTGTTCGCGGACGCGGGCACGCCGCCGCCGCTCATCCTCGACTGGGAAGCGTCGATCGGCGCGCCGCGCGAATACGAGCTGGTGCGTTGCCTGAATCATCTGCCGCTGGAGGCGCCGCACCTGGCGGAAGCCTTCGTGCGCGCGTACCGGCGGGTCCGGCCGGTGGATCCCGCGCGCATCGCATGGGCCGTCGATGCCGCGTGTCTGCAGCACGCGCTCAAGCTGTGGGTCGTGCAAGGCTGGCTCGACGATCCCGTGCGCTTCGCCGCGCACCTGAACGGGGCGGTGACGATGGCGTCCGCGATGGTGGACGCGCGCGGCCGTCTCGTCGATTTCTTTTCCCGTTGCATGGAAGCAGGAAGCTGAAGTGAATGCGAATCCGAACCGGGCCACGAACCCGCTGCCGTCCGGCGAACGGCAACATGTCTTCCCGCCGCCGCTGGATCGCGATTACCGCGTCGAAGACGGGCGCGTCCGGACGCGCTCGCTGGAAGCGCATATCGTCGATCACTGCAACCTGACCTGCGCGGAATGCTGCTCGCTGTCGCCGCTCCTGCCCGAGTGGCATGCGAACCCCGATTCGCTCGAGGCCGATCTGCGCATGGCCGCGAAGGTCTTGAGCCCGCGCATGTTCAAGCTGGTCGGCGGCGAACCGCTGCTGCATCCGGCGCTCGTCGAGCTGATCGAACGCGTGCGTGCCACGGGCATCGCGCCCGTGATCTCGGTCACGACGAACGGCCTGAAGCTCGGCGAGATGCCGGACGCGTTCTGGCAGTCGGTGGATGCGCTGACGATCTCGCGCTACCCGAAGCCGTCGTTGTCGCCCGACTTGATTGCGTATGTCGAGCATCAGGCCGCACGCTTCGACGTACGTCTGAACTGGAAGGTGCAGGACGTGTTCACGACGATGAATCGCGCACAGCCCGGCACGGATCGCGACGACGCGCAGCGCCTCTATCGCGATTGCTGGATCCGCGAGCGGTGCCATATGATTCGCGACGGCATGTTCTACACGTGCACGCGTCCCGCGCATTTCCATACGCTGTACAAGGGCGAGAAGGATTTTCAATCCGACGGCCTGCCGTTGCGCGACGATGCAGGCATGCTCGACGCGATGCTCGCCTATCTGCAACGCGAGGTGCCGCTCGAAGCGTGCCTGCATTGCCAGGGCGGCAGCGCGCCGGTGGCGCCGCATCGCATCCTCAAACGTATTGAAGTGGACACCCTGAAGGCTCGTTATCCATGATCGTCGGCACGCGCGACCTGTTCGGTTTCGATCGTCTGCACTACCATCCGCGCAGCGGCGTATCGGCGTCCGGCATCCGGGCCGTCCTGCACGCTTCGGGGCAACCGGCCGGCGCGCCGGACACGGCCGCCATCGCGGGCTACCTGAGCGGCGAGCGTCCCATCAGTCGCACCGTGCTGCGCGACGTGCTGGCGGTGCCGCCCGGCCATGCGCTGATCCGTTCGCCGCAAGGGCTGGCGGTGCAGCCGTCGCCCGAGCGGCCGCAGCGCGGCGATCTGGAAACCGTGCTGCGCGCATCGCTGCAACGCGCGCTCGACAGCGGCAAGCGCGTCGCGCTGGCGCTGAGCGGCGGGCTCGATTCGGCGCTGCTGCTCGCGTTGCTGCGCGAACTCGGCGCGCAGCGGCACGTGACGTCCTACATCCTCGCGACCGACATGCCGGACTATTGCGAACGGGATGCCGCACTCGAACTGGCCGCGCAGATGCAGGCGACCGTGAAGATCGTGCGTGCGAACGAGGCCGATTTCGTGGCCGCGCTGCCGAGAACGACCCATGCGGTCGAGGAGCCGATGTTCAACCTGCATCCGGTCGCGAAGCTGCTGCTGGCCGAGGCGATCGCCGCGGACGGCATCGAGGTGGCCATCACCGGCGACGGTGCGGACCAGGTGCTGCGCCGCGACCGGTCGGCCAACTATCTGCCGCTGTGTCATGCGTTGTTCGATGCGGCGTCGGTCGACCTGCATCCGCCGTTTGTCGACGCCGCCGTCGTCGCGCATCTGACGAGCATCGCGCCCGATCCGGACAAGCAGTGCCTGCGCGATCTCGGTGCTCGCCTGAACCTGCCGGACCGTCTCGTGCACGGCCCCAAGCGCGGGCGGCTCGCACCGGCGATGGACCTCACGAAATTGCTCGATCGCGACCGCACGCGCGCGCTCGCCGATACGCTCGGTCTTACCGCGCCCACATTGCAGGCGGATACCGAACGCGTGCTGTGGGCGACGCTGACGCTGATCCTCGATCATCTCGACCACTTCCACTTCGATGCCGCGCATCGCCCAACCTGAGCCGCTCATGAAACGCATCCTGTTCTGCGTGGTACCCGAAAAAGGGCACGTCAATCCGTGCATCGGCCCGGCCCAGCATCTGCGCGCCGCCGGCTGCGACGTCGCGTTCTACGCGCCGGCCGACATCAGCGCGCAGCTCGCCGGCGCAGGCGACTTCACGTTCGTCGGGCCGCGCGAGACGCCCGAACGCCACGACCTGTCGCGCGGCGCGAGCTTCGCCGCGAACATTCGCGATTCCGACTGGCTGCGGCACTGGATCCGCACGCTGCTGATCGACCTTGCACCCGCGCAGGTGGACGGCATCCGCGCGGTGCTGCGCGAATGGCAACCCGACGTGGTCGTGATCGATCCGCTGCTCTATGCGGCGGCGATCGCCGCGGAGCTGGAAGGGCTGCCGTGGGTCTCGATGTCCAATTCGCTGAATCCGGTGCTGCCGGACGATCTCGATTCGGAACTGTTGCGCACGGTGCGCTGGCTCGCGCCGGAGCGCACGCGCCTGTTCGCGCGCTACGGTCTCGACGCGCGCTTTCGCGGTTGCGACATCCTGTCGCCGCATCTGACGCTCGCGTTCACGACCGACGCACTGGTCGGCGCGCCGCCGCCGGGTGTCGAACTGGTCGGGCCCGCGCTGCCGTCCGGCCCGCGCGGCGACGAGACGCCGTTCCCGTGGGAACGCCTCGACGCGGATCGCCCGCTCGTCTACATGTCGCTCGGCAGCCAGCTTTATTACCACCCGGACGTGTTCGCGAAGGTCATCGAAGCGACGCGCGCGACGTCGGCGCAACTGGTGCTGTCGGTGGGCGAACTGGTCGATTCGGATCTGCTGCCGGCCGGCGACGAGCGCGTCGTCGCGGTGCGTTATGTGCCGCAACTGGCGCTGCTGCGGCGCACGCACGCGTTCGTCAGCCACGGCGGCGCGAATTCGGTGATGGAGTCGCTCGCGTGCGGCGTGCCGATGCTGCTGTCGCCGTTCTGCAACGACCAGTTCCATTCGGCGCACTTCGTCGAGCGGGCCGGCGCCGGGTGCGTGCTGGATCTGCAGCAGGCCGGCGTCGCGAGCATTACCGATGCGCTCGAACGCCTGTTGCGTCCCGGGTCGCTGCGCGAGCACGCGGCGCGCATCCGTGCGAGCTACGCGCGCGATGGCTCGGCGCAGGCCGCCCGCCTGATCAGCGCACTCGCTTCAGGAAGCCGCCTGGCGACAGCGTCATGAGCACGCGGTCCTCGATGTCCTCGTCGACCTCGAACCGGTCGTCGCGGGCGAGAAATTCACGTACGGCCGTCGCCGGGTTGTTGCCCTTGCCGTACGGCTTGCCGTCGAACATCGATGCCGGCAGATACTCCATGATGGTGTCCATCACGATCGCGTAGCTGCCGGGCGTTACGAGGGATGCATAGCATTCGAGTTCGCGCAGCACGTGCGCGTGCGTATGCGTGAGATCGAGGATCGCCATCACGCGCGCGCCGTCGCCGATCTGCGCGCGCACCGACGCGAGCGTGTCGGCCGCGCACGATTCGCCTTCGATCAGCACCATGCGATGGGCGAGCCGGTGCGATTGCAGGCGCTGCCTGACCTCGTCGCGCAGGCGCGGTTCGATCGCGACGACGCGGCCGCAATCGCCCGTCAGTTCCAGCATCGATGCGGAGAACACGACGCCGCCGCCCGCCGCGATGCCGGTCTGCACGATGCAGTCGGGGCGCTCGCGCCAGATCAGTTCCTGGAGCGCGAGCATGTCGCCGGGCAGATGGAAGAAGCGCTCGCCGAGCCAGCGCGTCTGGAACAGATGGTCGAATTCGGCAGCGCGCGTCAGCCATTCGATGTTGATGTCCCGCATGCGGGCCGAAGGACGCTCTGACATGGTCAATGCAACGAGTAGGAGTGACGTGAAAACGCTGGAACCCTGGCTTCACCGGCACTGGAACCTCGGGCCGGCGCGCCTGCAGGCGCTGTCGTCGGGCCATACTAACAAAACGTACCTCGTCGAGTGCGATTCGGAGCGCGTGGTGCTGCGCGTGTCGTGGTCCGGCAAGCCGGTCGAGCAGGTGCATCGCGAGGCGTCGATACTCGGCGATCTCGGCCGTTCGCGCACGGCGCCGATGCTGCCCGCGCTGCCGCGACTGCGGCTGACCGTGGACGCGCAGTCCGGAGTGCAGGCTCCCGATGGAAGCTGGCTGCATGTGTTCGAGCATATCGACGGCAGCCCCGGCCTGCCCGACGATGCGCAAGCGGGCGCGATCGATGCGATGCGCGCGCTCGCGCATCTGCATGCGGCGCTGGCATCGATACCCGCAAGCGCATCGGCGCCGCTGGCGTGGCTGTCGGCGCGCCATGCGCGCGTATCGGCACGTGCGATGCCGTCCTTGTCGGCCGACTTGAGCCGCCACTACGAGACGATGATCCGGCGCATCGGCGCGCATCTCGAAGTCGCTGCACGCTGGCTGACGGGGCCGGTGCATTGGCTGCACGGCGACTATCATGCGGGCAACCTGTTGTATGTGGGGCATACGGTGAATGGCGTGCTCGATTTCGACGACGTCGGGCAGGGCGCACAGTGGCTCGAGGCGGCCTTTGCGCTGTTCGCGCTGTCGCGCGATGCGGGCAGGGACGATCGCTTCGTGTTCGATGCGCAGCAATGGGAGGCCGGCCTGCAAGCCTATGCGGCGATGCGGCCCGATGCTGCGCCGGACTGGATGCGCGCGAACCGCGAGACGTTGATATCCCTGTTCTGCGTGGACCAGACGCTGATCCATCTGGAAGCCGCGCAGCGCGGGCTGTGGATGCCGGGGCCCGGCATCGGGTTTCTCGGCGGCTGGCGGCAGTTGCTGGACGGCGCGGCGCCCTGAAGCCGGCCGCCGCGTCAGGTTTGTCGATTCAGGAACAGGCGCACGGCTTCGACCGTGTTGGGCCGCGCTTCGCCATGCCGCGATCCGTCGTGCATGCAGAACAGCACGTCGCGATGCCGTGCCGCGCTGTCGGCGACATGCGCGCGCATTGCGTCGAACAGCGCCTCGGGCGACGGCGCCGGGCGCTGCCAATCGTCGAGGATTGCGGTCCAGCCTGTGTGTTCGCGTTGAAGGCGTGCAAGTACGCCGGCGCGATTGTCCTGCGGTACCAGCCCATAAGGCAGGCGCAGCGGGATCGTATCCGGCGCGGGCATACCGGCCCGGCGATACGCGTCGCGAATCAGCGAGTCGGTCGCATCGATTTCGGCGATCAGCACGTCGTCCGCCAGCGCGCCCGGCTTCGCGTGGGAATGGGTGTGGTTGCCGAGCCGATGGCCTTCACGCGCCATTCTCGCCGCGATGTCGAGCGCGCCTGCGAGGTTCTTGCCGAGCAGGAAGAAGGTCGCGTTGCACGACGCGGCGCGCAGGACGTCGAGCAAGGGCGGTGTCGACGGGCCCGGGCCGTCGTCGAAACTGAGGTGAATGGACATCGCGGATGGACGCGCCGTTTGAGGTGGACAGGACAGAAGAAACGATAGCGCAAGTTCCGCGGGCTGGCGGCGGCCAGCCAATCGATTCGACGCGAGATCGGCCGGATGGCCGGAACGGCCGGCGACGACCCGTGACGCTACGCGTGTGCCCGTGACACGGATCGGCGTTCGCGCGGTCTGCCGGGTATCGCCGCCGTTCGTGTACCGCCCGCCGCGCGACTCAATCGGCCAGCCGCTTGTCCGCGAGCGCCTTGCAGCAGTCGTCGTACACCCACTGCACGAGTTTCGCCCGATAGTCGAGATCGTCGGTATCGACGATTTCCTCGACCGCGTCGCGCGCCCACGGCGCGTCGACGAACCCGGCGTGCCGCTTCGCGATGTCCTGCGCGAGCGCCGCGAGCTTGGCGATCGCGAGCCAGTCGGCCTGACGGTGATGGCGGTCGAGCCAGCGGTGCGCGGCCTGGACCTGGAACGTGGCGTCCGGCCACGATTCGTTGAGGTAAAACGCGCCGAGATTGCCGCAGGTGAGCCAGCAAAGCAGCTCCAGGCGGTCTTGCGAGCCGAGGGTATGGGATGCGTCGGACATGGCAGCGCTCACGAAATGCGTCGATTCCGGGCGGCGCCGGTCGCAATGGGCCGGTGCCGATAATAAAAACATAGCACGATGCGGGCCCGGCCGCGTACCCGGGCGGATGCTGGCACGACGGCGGCATGGCGGACGCCGGGCCGGCGTTCACGCCGACGGCGCAGCGAGGGTGCGGCAGAGGCCGGAGTCCTTTCGAATGGCTGTCAATCGTCACACCAGTCGACCGCAACGCTCGCTAGAATGTCGGCTTCCCCGCGAAGCATGGGGCTGGAGTACCTGCTCCCGCCGCCATAAACGCTAAAGCGCCAACTCTGCGCGACAGGAGACGGAACACGATGAAAATCTACGACCAGTTCTATATCGACGGCGCATGGCGCAAACCGGCCGGAACCGGCACGATCGACGTGATCGACTCGGGCACCGAAGCCGTGATCGGCCGGATTCCGGAGGGCATCGCCTCCGACGCGCAGGACGCGATCCGCGCGGCGCGCGCGGCCTTCGACGCGTGGGCGGCGACGCCGGCCGCGACGCGCGCGGGCTATCTGCGCAAGATCGTCGAGCGTCTGCAGGCGCGCAGCGAGGAACTCGCGCAGTCGATCACCGGCGAAGTCGGGATGCCGATCAAGCTGTCGCGCGCGATCCAGGTCGGCGGCCCGATCTACAACTGGAAGGCGTATGCGAAGCTCGCCGAGTCGTTCGAATTCGAGGCACGGGTCGGCAACTCGCTCGTGGTGCGCGAGCCGGTCGGCGTGGTCGCGGCGATCACGCCGTGGAACTACCCGCTCAACCAGGTCACGCTGAAGGTCGCGCCGGCGCTCGCGGCCGGCTGCACGGTCGTCCTGAAGCCGTCCGAAGTCGCGCCGCTCAACGCATTCATGCTCGCCGAAGCGATTCACGAAGCCGGCCTGCCAGCCGGCGTGTTCAACCTCGTGTGCGGCTACGGTCCGGTCGTCGGCGAAGTGCTGGCTACCGACCCGGACGTCGACATGGTGTCGTTCACGGGCTCGACGCGCGCCGGCAAGCGCGTGGCCGAGCTGGCGGCCGCGGGCGTCAAGCGCGTCGCGCTCGAACTGGGCGGCAAGTCGGCGTCGGTGATCCTCGACGATGCCGATTTCGCGACGGCGGTGAAGGGCACGGTCAACGCGTGCTACCTGAACGCGGGGCAGACCTGCTCGGCGCACACACGGATGCTGGTGCCGGAAGCGCGCTACGAAGAGGCGCGCGAGATTGCGAAGGCCGCGGCCGAAACATACGTCGCGGGCGATCCGCGGCAGGATGCGACGCGCCTCGGCGCGCTCGCGTCGGCCGTGCAGCAGCAGCGTGTGCAGGCGTACATCCAGCGCGGGATCGATGAAGGCGCGGAACTCGTGACGGGCGGCACGGGCCTGCCGGAGGGGCTCGCGAAGGGTTTCTTCGTGAAGCCGACCGTGTTCGGCCGCGTCGATCCGAAATCGACGATCGCGCAGGAAGAGATCTTCGGGCCGGTGCTGTCGATCATCACGTATCGCGACGAAGACGAAGCCGTGCGGATCGCGAACGATTCGCCGTACGGGCTCGGCGGCGCGGTATGGGCCGGCAGCGACGAACGCGCGATGGGCATCGCGCGGCGCATCCGCACGGGGCAGGTCGACATCAACGGCGGCACGTGGAACGGCGCCGCGCCGTTCGGCGGCTACAAGCAGTCGGGGCATGGCCGCGAGAACGGCGTGTACGGGCTCGAAGAGTATCTCGAGTACAAGTCGATGCAGTTGAAGCCAGCGAAGCCGGCCTGAGCGTTTCGCACCGCATGAACCGGAAACGGCACGCTCGCGTGCCGTTTTTTATTGACGGCCGTCAAGGTGCGCTGCAGTGAATCGTCGATCATCGCGGTTCCGATGTTCCGACGAGGTATCCGATGACCGTACGCACTTCCTTTCCGCCGCTGACGATACGCGGCCGCACCTTGCTGCCCGTCGTGCAGGGTGGCATGGGCGTCGGCATCTCCGCGCACCGGCTGGCGGGCAGCGTCGCCCGCGAAGGCGCGGTCGGCACGATCGCGAGCATCGACCTGCGCCACCATCATGCGGACCTGCTCGCGCGTTGTCGTGCGCAGCCCGATCGCGCGACGCTCGAGGCCGCGAACCTCGACGCATTGGCGCGCGAGATCCGTCTCGCGAAGACCTACGGCGAAGGGCGCGGGATGATCGCGGTCAACGTGATGAAGGCGGTGAGCGCGCATGCGGACTACGTGCGAGTCGCGTGCGACGAAGGCGCCGATGCGATCGTGATGGGCGCGGGCCTGCCGCTCGATCTGCCCGATCTCACACAAGGACACGACGTCGCGCTGATCCCGATCCTGTCGGACAGCCGTGGAATCGCGCTCGTGCTGAAGAAGTGGATGAAGAAGGGGCGCCTGCCCGATGCGATCGTGATCGAGCATCCGGCGCACGCGGGCGGCCACCTCGGCGTCACGCAGATCGACGACATGCATGACGCGCGCTTCGATTTCGCGCGTGTGCTCGACGAGACCGCGCAGGTGATGGCGTCGCTGGGCCTCGCGCGCGACACGATCCCGCTGATCGTTGCGGGCGGGATCAACAGTCACGAGATGGTGCGTGCGGCGCTCGCGGCCGGTGCGAACGGCGTGCAGGTCGGGACGCCGTTCGCGGTGACGGAAGAGGGCGACGCGCATCCGGATTTCAAGCGCGTGCTCGCCGATGCGGCACCCGACGACATCGTCGAATTCGTCAGCGTGACGGGGCTGCCCGCGCGCGCGGTGAAGACGCCGTGGCTCGATCGTTACCTGCGCAACGAGACGCGCATCCGCAACAAGCTCGGCGCATTCAAGCAGCGCTGTCCGACCGCGCTCGAATGCCTGAGCGTATGCGGCTTGCGCGACGGCATCGAGAAGTTCGGCCATTTCTGCATCGACACGCGGCTGGCGGCCGCGCTGCGCGGCGACGTCGCGAACGGGCTGTTCTTCCGCGGCCGCGAAGCGCTGCCGTTCGGCCGCGCGATCCGCAGCGTGCGCGATTTGCTCGACCTGCTGCTGACGGGCCGTGCGACCGAGCCTGCGGCAAACCGTCCCACGTTTACGCTGGCTTGACGAATATCAAGATAAGGAAAAGACCCTACGAGGAGAATGGAAACCATTCTTTGGGGGTCCGTACCATGCATAAAACGATTCGAACTTTTGTCACCGCTGCCGCCGTCGCGGCAAGCTTCGTCGCGATGCCGTCGGTGTCGCACGCGGCGTCGCCGGGCGACGGCATCAACCAGGGTGACGTACTGGTCCGGCTGCGCGCGATCAGCATCCAGCCGAACGAGCGCGCGAGCGACACGCTCGGCGCGCTCAACGTCGGCGTGAACAACGCGATCGTGCCCGAGCTCGACTTCACGTACATGATCCGCGACTACCTCGGCGTCGAGCTGATCCTCGGCACGTCGCGGCACCAGGTGACGTCGAGCCTCGGCAACCTCGGCGGCGTGGGCGTGCTGCCGCCGACGCTGCTGCTGCAGTACCACTTCAACCATGCCGGCAAGGTGCGTCCGTACGTCGGCGCCGGGTTGAACTACACGTACTTCTACAACAACGGGCTCAACGTCGGCGGGGAGGGCGTGTCGATCAACAAGAGCAGCTTCGGCCCCGCACTGCAGTTCGGCGTCGACGTGCAGTTGACGAAGAAGGTATTCATGAACGTCGACGTGAAGAAGATCTGGATGAGCACCGATGCGACGCTCGGCGACAAGGGCATCGGCACGCTGCACATCGATCCGTTGATCGTCGGCGTGGGCGTCGGGATGAAGTTCTAGACGCGGCGGGAAAAGAACAGAGTTGGGGTTGGCGGCATGTCAGTCGGCATGCCGCTTTTTTTATGCGCGGCGGATTTACAGCTTGTCGTACTGGAAGCGCATCGCGGTGCCTTCGCGCGTGATGCGCTCCCAAACCGCGCGCTTCTCGTCGTCGCTCAGGAAGACCCAGTTCGACACTTCGGCGGCCGTGCGGCCGCAGCCCTTGCAGACTTCGTCGAAGAGGGTCGAGCACACGCCGATGCAGGGGCTGTCGGGCAGGTCGTGGAGATTGGAGGCCATCGGGAGGGTTCGCGCGGTTGAGTCGTCAGCCGCCATTTTAATGCATCGCGGCCGGTCGGCCCGGCGGGAGCGGCCGGCATGCCGTGCCGGCGCATCGTCACGACAGTGCGGTCGGTCGGTCCGGCGCGGAAGCTCGGCAACGGCTGGCCGACAAGGCCGCCCGCCAGGCGCCGGGGCCGCAGCGCGCCGAGATTTTCACCGGTGAAACGGCGGCGCGCACAAGCCGTTGGGCGCGCGACCCGAGCAGCCGGCGAACGCGGTTGCGCTGCTGCCTGTTTTTCCCGGTGGACAGCCGTCGATTACCCGATAGAATTCCCCTCGGAATGCCCGACCGCACGAGCGGCCTGACTGGCCGGCGGCGGTAATCTGTTCCGTTTGCGCGACACCGGCATGATTTTTTTGTGACGGAGCGCGAATGGTGGTAGTTTTCGGGGTTTTCGAGGGGCGGAGCACCAGAATGCGCCGCCGTGACGAGGCAGACGGCAGCCGGACAAACGGTCCGGCCGGAGGGAGAACGGGATGAAAGCAAAGGTAGTGGGCCGGTTCGCAGCGCTCGCGCTGTGCGTGGGTGCATCGGCGGCAGCGGCGAAGGATACGCAGCTCAATGTCTATAACTGGTCGGACTACATTGCGAAGGATACGATCCCGAACTTCGAGAAGCAGGCGGGCGTCAAGGTCCGCTACGACAACTACGACAGCGACGACACGCTGCAGGCGAAGCTGCTGACGGGCAGCTCGGGCTACGACATCGTCGTGCCGACCAGCAACTACGCGGGCAAGCAGATCGCCGCCGGCATCTTCGCGCCGCTCGACAAGTCGAAGCTGCCGAACCTCAAGTACCTCGATCCGCAACTGATGGCGCTCGTCGCGGGCGCGGACCCGGGCAACAAGTACTCGGTGCCCTGGGCGTACGGCACGACGGGTCTCGCGTACAACATGACCAAGGCGCAGCAGGCGCTCGGCAAGGCCCCGCTCGACAACTGGGACATCCTGTTCAAGCCGGAAAACATCTCGAAGCTGAAGACCTGCGGCGTGTCGGTGCTCGACGCGCCCGACCAGATGTTCGCGGCGACGCTGCACTACATCGGCAAGGATCCGATGAGCACGAATCCGGCCGACTACAAGGCCGCGATGGAAGTGCTGAAGAAGATCCGCCCGTACATCACGCAATTCAACTCGTCGGGCTACATCAACGACCTGGTCGGCGGCGACATCTGCTTCGCGTTCGGCTGGTCGGGCGACGTCGTGATCGCGAAGCATCGCGCGATCGAGGCGAAGAAGCCGTACAAGATCGAGTACTACATTCCGAAGGGCGGCGCGCCGGTGTGGTTCGACGTGATGGCGATCCCGAAGGACGCGAAGAACAAGGATGCCGCGCTGCAGTGGATCAACTACATCGAGGATCCGAAGGTGCACGCGGCGATCACGAACGCGGTGTACTACCCGAGCGCCAACGCCGAGGCACGCAAGTACGTGCGGCCCGACGTCGCGAACGATCCGGCCGTCTACCCGCCGGCCGACGTCGTGAAGACGCTGTTCCTGCTCAAGCCGCTGCCGCCTGAAATCCAGCGCCTGCAGACGCGTCTGTGGACCGAGCTGAAGTCGGGCCGCTGACGCGAGCCGGCGTTCCCCCAGCAGTCATGAAGCCCCTGGTGCCCCCGGGGGCTTTGTTCGTTAAACGCAGGAGAGAAGCAGCACATCATGAATAGCCAGTCGGGTGCGCCGGTCGCGGGCGCACCGTCCTCCGTTTCCTCCTCCGGTGCCGATGCGCGCGCCGAGAATTTTGTCCAGATCGTCGACGTCGTGAAGAAATTCGGCGACACCGAGGCCGTACGCAGCGTCAACCTGACCGTGCGCCGGGGCGAGCTGTTCGCGCTGCTCGGCAGCTCGGGCTGCGGCAAGTCGACGTTGTTGCGGATGCTCGCGGGCCTCGAGACGGTCACGTCGGGCAAGATCCTGATCGACGGCGAGGACCTCGCGCAGATGCCGCCGTACAAGCGGCCCGTGAACATGATGTTCCAGTCGTATGCGCTGTTCCCGCACATGTCGGTCGAGTCGAACGTCGCGTTCGGCCTGAAGCAGGAAGGCGTGCCGAAGGCCGAGCTGAAGGAGCGCGTGCATGCGGCGCTCGAACTCGTGCAGATGAGCAAGTACGCGAAGCGCAAGCCGCATCAGCTCTCCGGCGGCCAGCAGCAGCGCGTCGCGCTCGCGCGTTCGCTGGTCAAGCGCCCGAAGCTGCTGCTGCTCGACGAGCCGATGTCCGCGCTCGACAAGCAGATCCGCCAGCGCACGCAGATCGAGCTCGTCAACATCCTGAACAAGGTCGGTGTCACCTGCATCATGGTCACGCACGACCAGGAAGAAGCGATGACGATGGCGAACCGCCTCGCGGTGATGAGCGAAGGGCAGATCGTGCAGATCGGTTCGCCGAACGAGGTCTACGAATATCCGAACAGCCGCTTCTCGGCCGAGTTCATCGGCTCGACGAACCTGTTCGACGGCATGACCGTCGAGGACGAACCCGACCACGTGTACATCGAATCGCCGGAGCTGCCGAGCCGGCTGTACGTGAGCCACGGGATCTCGGGCCCGCTCGGGATGCCGGTCACGGTGTCGGTGCGCCCCGAGCGGATCGCGCTCACGCGCAAGCCGCCCGAAGGCGCGTTCAACTGGGCGCGCGGCAGGATCGGCAATGTCGCGTACATGGGCGGTTATTCGCTGTATCACGTTAAGCTCGACGCGGGCAAGACGGTGATCGCGAACGTATCGAGCCTCGCGATTTCGGAACTCGACACGCCGTCGCTCGGCGACGAGATCTACGTGCGCTGGAGCGCGACCGCAGGCGTGGTGCTGACGTCATGAGCGCGTTCAAGTCCCTGCTCGAGTGGCCGGTGCGGCGCTTCAACCTGACGGGCGCCACGGCGGTCGTCGCCGGGCCGTTCACGTGGCTCGTGCTGTTCTTCCTCGTGCCGTTCGTGCTGGTCGTCAAGATCAGCTTCGCGGAGCTGCAGCTCGGCATCCCGCCGTACACGGAACTCGCGTCGTACGCGGACGGCGTCGTGCACGTCGCGCTGAACCTGTCGCACTACGCGTTCCTGTTCACGGACAGCCTGTATTTCGCGACCTACGTGAACTCGGTGTGGGTGGCCGCGGTCACGACGCTGTTGTGTCTGCTGATCGGCTATCCGATGGCGTACTACATCGCGCGCTCGAACCCGGCGACCCGCAACCTGCTGATGATGGGCGTGATGCTGCCGTTCTGGACGTCGTTCCTGATCCGCGTGTATGCATGGATCGGCATCCTGAAGAACAACGGGCTGCTGAACAACTTCCTGATGTGGATCGGCCTGACCCATACGCCGATCGAGCTGTACCGCACGAACTACGCGGTGTACATCGGGATGGTGTATTCGTACCTGCCGTTCCTCGTGATGCCGCTCTACGCGCACCTCGTGAAGATGGACCTGCGCCTGCTCGAAGCCGCATACGACCTCGGCGCGAAACCGTGGAAGGCGTTCGTGCAGATCACGCTGCCGCTGTCGAAGAACGGGATCATCGCGGGTTGCCTGCTGGTGTTCATCCCGGCGGTCGGCGAGTACGTGATTCCGGAACTGCTCGGCGGCGCGAACACGCTGATGATCGGCCGCGTGATGTGGAACGAGTTCTTCAACAACGCGGACTGGCCGATGGCGTCGGCCGTGACCTGTGCGATGGTGCTGCTGCTGCTCGTGCCGATGGCGATGTTCCAGCACTTCCAGGCGAAGGAGCAGGAGGCCCGTCGATGAAGCCGAATCGTTACCTGCAGTTCGCGGTGCTGTTTGCCGGCTTCGCGTTCCTGTACATCCCGATCCTCAGCCTGATCGTCTATTCGTTCAACGAGTCGAAGCTCGTCACCGTGTGGTCGGGTTTTTCGTTCCGCTGGTACTCGGCGCTCGTCGAGGACGACGAACTGCTGACGGCCGCGTGGCTGTCGTTGAAGATCGGCATGCTGACCGCGTTCGCGTCGGTGTTCATCGGCACGTGGGCCGGCTTCGTGCTCGCGCGGATGGGGCGCTTTCGCGGCTTCGCGCTGTTCAGCGGGATGATCAACGCGCCGCTCGTGATTCCCGAGGTGATCCAGGGGATCTCGCTGCTGCTGCTGTTCATCGAGCTCGCGAAGTGGATCGGCTGGCCGGCCGAACGTGGCATCTTCACGATCTGGCTCGGCCACGTGATGCTGTGCATCTCGTATGTCGCGATCATCGTGCAGTCGCGCGTGCGCGAGCTGAATCCGTCGCTGGAAGAAGCCGCGCTCGATCTCGGTGCGACGCCGCTGAAGGTGTTCTTCACGATCACGCTGCCGCTGATCTCGCAGGCGCTGATCGCGGGCTGGCTGCTGTCGTTCACGCTGTCGATCGACGACCTCGTGCTGTCGGCGTTCCTGTCGGGCCCCGGTTCGACGACGCTGCCGCTCGTCGTGTTCTCGCGCGTGCGCCTCGGGCTGAACCCGGAGATGAACGCGCTCGCGACGCTGTTCATCGTCGCGGTGACGGCCGGCGTCGTGATCGCGAACTTCGTGATGCTGCGGCAAGAGCGCAAGCGGATGGCGGGATTCGCGACCTGACGCGCCGGTTGCGGCCGCAACGAAAAACGCCCGGTGCCGACGACGAGTCGGGCCGGGCGTTTTGTTTGGCGGCGCTGACCTGCAGCCGCCGGAGGTTCACGCGCCGAACGCCGCCTTCGCCAGCATTCCGAGCGCGACGCACACGAGCACGGCCGCGAAGCCGGCCTGCACGTGTCGCGCGGCAAGGTGCCGCGACGCACCGCGTCCGGCGGCCATGCCGAGCGCGGTCGCGACGGTGAACCACAGCGTCACGTCGAGCGGCGCGCGCGTGCCCGATACGAGCGTCGCGAACACGCCGCCGGTGCCGACCAGCGCGATCACCATCAGCGACGTCGCGACGATGCCGTGCATCGACACGTTCGTGAACTTGCGCAGCATCGGCACGATCACGAAGCCGCCGCCGACGCCGAGCAGCCCCGTCATCAGGCCGGTTACCGCGCCGGTCGACGCGAGCGCGAAGCCGACCGGCCAGGACCACACGAGACGGCCGGTATCGGGATTCACGCGACCGACGCACAGCGGCGACGCGTCCGTGTCGACGCTCGCGTGTCGCAGCGCCTGCCGCAGCAGGCGGCCGGCGACGATCAGCATCGTCAGCGCGAACAGCGCGAGCAGCAGGCGCTGCGGCAGCACGTGCGCGAGCCGCACGCCGAGCGTGGTCAGCGGCACGCCGGCCACGGCCATCAGCAGCGCAGCGCGATAGCGCACGAGCCCGCGGCGGAAGCCTTCGAGCGCGCCGAGCGCGGCACTGCCGGCCACCGCGACAAGCGCGACGGGCGTGGCCTGCTGCATCGGCCAGCTCATGCCGACGACGAGTGCGGGCACCGCGAGAATGCCGCCGCCGGCGCCGGTCAGGCCGAGCACGGCGCCGACGAAGCCGCCCAGTACGAGGGAAATCAGCATGACGTCATCGGGCTCCGCTCAACGTGCGATCGCGGGCTTCGCGAGCCATTCGCGGCCCTTGAGCATCGCCTTCCAGTAGAGCGGCGGCAGCACGCGTTCCTTGAGCAGCCACGCGAGCCGCGACGGGCGGCGGCCGTCGATCAGCCAGGCGGGGAAGGTCGGCGCGACCTTGCCGCCGTACAGGAATTCGGCGAGCACGATCTTGCCGCGCTCGACGGTGAGCGGGCACGAGCCGTAGCCGTCGTACGCGGCGTCGCCGTGCGCGCGGCCGAGCGATGCGAGCAGGTTGTGCGCGACGACGGGCGCCTGCTTGCGGGCGGCCGCGGCCGTTTTCGCATTGGTCGTGTTGGTGGCGTCGCCGAGCGCGTAGATGTCCGGAAAGTGCTTGTGCCGCAGTGTCGCCGGATCGACGTCGATCCAGCCGGCCGCGTCGGCGAGCGGGCTCGAACGCACGAAGTCGGGCGCCTTCTGCGGCGGCACGACGTGGATCATGTCGAACGAACGCACGACGGTTTCCTTGCCGCCGTCCGGCAGCGCACGCACGAACGTCGCGCGGCGCGCGGGCCCGTCGATCGCGACGAGGTTGTGGCCGAACGACAGCGCGATGTCATAGCTTTTCACGTACTCCATCAGCGCGGGCACGTAGTCGGCGACGCCGAACAGCGCGCCGCCTGCATTCAGGAACTCGACGTTCGCGGCCTCGAGGCGCCCCGCGCGCCGCCAGTGGTCGCACGACAGGTACATCGCCTTCTGCGGCGCGCCCGCGCACTTGATCGGCATCGGCGGCTGCGTGAAGAGTGCGTTGCCGCCGCGGAACGTACGAACGAGCTCCCACGTGTACGGCGCGAGATCGTAGCGGTAGTTCGACGTGACGCCGTTGCGGCCGAGCGTGTCGGCGAGGCCTTCGATCGCGTGCCAGTCGAGCTTGAGCCCCGGGCACACGACGAGCTTGCGGTAGCCGATGCGCCGGCAGCCGTCGAGCACGACCGTGTGCGCGTCGGGCTCGAAGCCGGCGACGGCAGCCTGGATCCGGTGCACGCCGCGCGGCAGCAAGTCGGTCATCCGGCGCGCGGTGGTCTCGGGCCGGAACACACCCGCGCCGACCATCGTCCAGCCCGGCTGGTAGTAATGGACGTCGGCCGGATCGATCACCGCGATGTCGAGCGACGCGTCGCGCGAGAGCAGGCTCGATGCGACGGCGATACCGGCCGCGCCCGCGCCGACGATCACGATGTCGTGCCGCGCATCGACGGCCGGCGCCGCCTGCCTGCCGCCTTGCGCGACGCGCGACGCGAGCGCGCGCAGGTCGTAACCGGCCGCATCGGCCGTCGCGACGATGTCGTTCAGCGGGCGCAGGCCCGCTTGCGACAGCGCCCACAGCGTGGCCGAGCGCGTGCCGCTGCGGCAGTATGCGAGCACCGGGCCGTCGAGCGACGCGACGAGCGCGCCGAATTGCGCGGCCTGGTCGTCGGTCACCTTGCCCGTATCGACCGGCAGGTAATGCACGTCGATGCCGAGCGGCGCGGCGGCCGCGCGGATCTCGGTGACGGTCGGCTGGTCGGGGCCTTCGCCGTCGGGCCGGTTGCAGACGATCGCGCGGATGCCCGCCGCGTGCAGCGCGGGCAGGTCGGCCGCCGCGATCTGCGGCGAGACCGACAGCGCGTCGGTCAGCTTGCGGATGGTGGTCATGTCGGGGTTCTCGGTTGGGGGCGGCGGCGCTCAGATCGCGTCGAGCGGGATCTTCAGGTAGCGCACGCCATTGTTTTCGGGCTCCGGCAGATGGCCGGCGCGCATGTTGACCTGCACGGACGGCAGCATCAGCACCGGCATGTCGAGCGTCGCATCGCGCGCGGTGCGCATCGCGACGAAATCGTCCTCGGTCACGCCGTCTTTCACGTGCACGTTCGCGCGGCGCTGCTCGGCGACGGTCGTCACGAACTGCACGTCGCGGCCGCCCGGCTGGTAGTCGTGGCACAGGTACAGGCGCGTGTCGGGCGGCAGCGCGAGCACGCGGGAGATCGAGCGGTACAGCGTGCGCGCGTCGCCGCCGGGGAAGTCGCAGCGGGCCGTGCCGTAGTCGGGCATGAACAGCGTGTCGCCGACGAACGCCGCGCGCTGCGTCGCGTCGTCGACGCAGTAGGTCATGCATGCGGGCGTGTGGCCCGGCGTGTGCAGCGCGCGGATCGTCAGCGTGCCGAGCGCGAGCGTGTCGCCGTCGTCGACGAGCCGGTCGAACTGGCGGCCGTCCTCGGCGAAGCCGGGGCCCGCGTTGAACAGCGTGCCGAAGACGTGCTGCACGCGGCGCACGTGCGAACCGATCGCGATCCGGCCGCCGACCCGTGCCTTCAGGTACGGCGCGGCCGACAGGTGGTCGGCATGCACGTGCGTCTCCAGCAGCCAGTGCACGGTCGCGCCGAGTTCGGCGACGCGGGCGATCAACTGGTCGGCGCTGGCGGTGCGCGTGCGGCCGGATTTCGGGTCGTAGTCGAGCACGCTGTCGATCAGCGCGCACGCGCGGCTCGCCGTATCGAGCAGGAGATAGCTGACGGTGTGGGTCGCCGGGTCGAAAAAGCCTTCGACCGACAGCGTGGTGGCGTTGCTCACGGGGTGTCCTCGATCGGGTTCTGCATTTGCAATCGGGATCTCTAACTCAAGAACCGTGCCAACCGGTACCGCGGCGCCGGTCGATGGGTCAGAGACTTGATTCGGCTCGGGTTTTCGGCGCGGCCATGGCGCTGCGCGGGCGTGGGCGCCAGCCGGTCGAACATGTTAACTGCCATATCTGGCAGTGTCGTGGCAGAATCGGCAGTCAGCCTGGCAGTCCGTCCGGCAGAACCGTCACCGAGCGTCCGCATGAATCCGCACGACACCATCCCGATCGTTCCCGCGCCGCGCCGCGATGTCACGCCCGACGTCCGCGCGCTCGTCGCCTATCTGGAGCAGGACCCGCAGCCGATGATCGTCGTCGATCCCGACTACCGTATCCTCGCGGCGAACGATGCGTACCGGCGCCAGTTCGGCGTGGCGGGCGTCGAGCACGTGGGCCGCCACTGCTTCCAGGTCTCGCATCACTACGACGTGCCGTGCGACCAGGCCGGCGAGCATTGCCCGATGAAGCAGGCGCTCGAATCGCGCGGGCTGAACCGCGTGCTGCACATCCACCACACGCCGCGCGGCCCCGAGCATGTCGACGTCGAGCTGCGGCCGATCTTCGATGCGGACGGCAACGTGATCGCGTATGTCGAGCGGCTGACGACGGTACGCAGCGCGTCCGCGCAGCCGAGCGCGGAAGGGCTCGTCGGCGGCGCCGACGCGTTCAACGCGGCGCTCGGTGCGCTGCAACGCGTCGCGCCGTCGCTGTTGCCGGTACTGTTGCTCGGCGAGTCGGGCACCGGCAAGGAGCTGTTCGCCCGCGCGCTGCACGAGGCGAGCGATCGCGCGATGGGGCCGTTCGTCGTCGTCGATTGCTCGGGGATCGCCGAGACGCTGTTCGAGAGCGAACTGTTCGGCTATGAGAAGGGCGCGTTCACGGGCGCGAACCAGCGCAAGCCGGGCCTCGTCGAGACCGCGCAGGGCGGCACGCTGTTTCTCGACGAGATCGGCGACGTGCCGCTGCCGATGCAGGTGAAGCTGCTGCGGCTGATCGAGTCGGGCACGTTCCGGCGCGTCGGCGGCGTCGAGGCGCTGCGCGCGGATTTCCGGCTCGTCGCAGCCACGCACAAGCCGCTGCGCGAGATGATCGACGACGGCCGGTTCCGGCAGGACCTCTACTACCGGATCAGCGCGTTTCCGATTCCGCTGCCGGCACTGCGCGAACGGCAAGGCGACGTCGCGCTGCTCGCCGAATCGATCCTGCGGCGGATCGCAAACGCGCGCGCGAACGCGGGCGATACGGGCGCGCGGCCGTTCGCGGCCCGGCCCTTCGTGCTGACCGAGCGCGCGCGTGCGTGCCTCGACGCGTATGCGTGGCCGGGCAACATCCGCGAACTGCGCAACGTGCTCGAACGCGCATGCCTGTTCGCGGACGACGGGACGATCCGGGTCGAGCATCTGCCGGCCGAGCTCGTGGCGGCATCGGCGGCGCAGCAGGATGGCGCGGGCGCGGCGGGCGCGCTGACGGATGCCGAACTGGTGCGGATCGCCGGCGAATTCACCGGCACGCGCAAGGCGCTCGCCGAGCGCACGGGGATGAGCGAGCGCACGTTGTACCGGCGGTTGAAGGCGCTCGGGCTGGGCACGCGCGGCGGGTGAGCGGGTGTTCCTACGTATCGATGACGAACATGCTCGGCGAGCATAAATTCATGTAATACGAAAAATAATTATCGTTTTACGATAATTATCGACGTACAATCGATGCGTGTTCACCACCGTCGAAGAGGATGTCGCATGCATTCCGATCGTATTTCCCGCATCAGCCAGCGCATGGCTGCCGTCACGCTGTGGTTCATCGTCGCCATGCTGGTGCTCAACGCTGCTTGCTGGGCGTTTCCGTCGCTGAGCGCGGCCGACTCCGGGCCCGGTTTCGTATTCGGCCTCACGGACTCGGTAATGTCGAACCTGCACGTGGATGTCGCTGCTTTCCCGTGGTGGCAGAAGGCGGTCGGCATCCTGCTGTCGAGCGTGCCGCTCGTCGCGCTCGCGAACGGCCTGCGCCATCTGCGCGCGCTGTTCCGGACTTATGCGCGCCGTGACTATTTCTCCGCGCAGGCGGCAGGCCATCTCGGCAAGACGGGCCGTGCGATCGGCCTGTGGGTGCTGCTGAGCCTGTTGTGCGAACCGCTCCTGAGCGTGTGGGCGACGATGCGCGAGCCGGTCGGCCATCGCGTGGTCAGCATCGGCTTCAGCATGCCTTACGTTGTCGCGCTGTTTACGGCAGCCTGTATTGCGGTGATCGCGCACATTCTCCGGCAGGCGAGCGAACTCGACGCCGAACATCGGCAGTTCGTCTGAGGCCCGCCATGTCGATCGTGGTCAAGCTCGACGTGATGCTCGCGACCCGCAAGGTCCGCTCGAAGGATCTCGCGGCGGCGGTCGGCATCACCGAGCAGAATCTGTCGTTGCTCAAGCAGGGGAAGGTCAAGGGCATCCGTTTCGCTACGCTCGAAGCCATCTGCCGCTATCTCGAATGCCAACCCGGCGACCTGCTCGCGTTCAGCGATGACGGCGGCGGCGAGCCGGATTGATGTGCCGCCATGGCGGACTGCCGACGCGGCGCGGCGTCGCCGGTCGGGGATCGTTGCAGTCGCCGCAGTGGTCGCTTTATCGGTCCACGTGCTCGGGTGGTTCGCGCTTCAGTGGATGCCGACGGCGGCCGGCCCGGCTGCAAAAAAGATCGACGAATCGGACAGGATCGCGCTGAGCGTCCGGTTGATTCCGGTTACGCCGGAGCATGCGCGCGCAACGAAGGCAGACGGGCGCACCGCGCCTGACGCACGCGTACCCGGTACGCGTGAATCGGCGCGCCGCTCCGGCGCTGCGGCGACGCCGCGCATCGTGACACGTTCGCTTTCCGAAATGCCGCGCGCGTCGGACACGCAAAGGGCGGCGCGCGCAACCCGCACGCCGGATCAGCGCGAAAGCCGGTCGGAGCGTGCGTCAATACCCGAGCTCGACTGGGGGAGCGATCTGGCGACGATCGGCGCGCGGCGCGCGACGCCGCACAGTCCAGCGGCCGCAGCGGTCGGCGCGTTGGGCGCATCGTCCGGACCCCCGGCGTCACGCCGCAATTCGGTCGACGAAAAGCTGGCAGGCGGAATGTCGGGGGCGCGTCGCGCCGATTGCCGAAGCGCATATTCGGGCGCAGGCTTGCTTGCGCTGCCGATGCTCGCGCTGGATGCGGTTCGCGATACGGGCTGCAAGTGGTGAAGCGTGCGGCTCGAACCGTGGTGCGTGTGCGCGGGTTGCGCGGCGGTCTCGTTGCGCGATCGACCGTCGGCCGGACTGGCTGCCGGTTACCGTGACGGCCCGCCCGGGCGGCGCGCGAAACCGCCACGCACCCGCCCGGGCATCACGTGATCAGCGCGCCGGCACCAACTGCGCCATCGCCTCGCGGATGAAGCCGAGCAGCGTGTCGTCGACCCACGAGTCCTTCGTCAGCGCCGGCTCGTTCATCATCGCGTGACGGAATTTCGCGTGCGTGGCCGGATCGTGGCCCGCATAGCTGCAGAACAGGTCGAGCCAGCGCTGCGCGAGCGCGCGACCTTCCGGCGAATCGGGCGTCGCGCCCGCGTCGATCGCGTCGCGCACGTCGGCCATCAGTTGCGGCCATTCCATCGCGCGTTCGCCGTAGTGCGCCCGCATGAAGCGGATCTCGTCCGGCGCGAGATACTTCTCGAAGATCCGCATCTTCGTTTCGGCTGTCGCGCGCAGCACATAGTCGCGCAGCGCGGTCGAAATGCCGATCTTCGACTGCATCGCAGGTTCGCGCTCGTGCATCAGGTTCAACTTCGCCAGCAGCCGAGGGTCGTTGTTCGTGTCGCGCACGAGCAGCGCCATCCAGCGGCCGGCGAGCGCACGGGCGCGCTCGTCCTCGGGCGGCACGCCCGCGTCGTGCAGCGCGCGGACCTCGCCGACGAGCGCGATCCATTCCGCGTCGCCCGCCTGGCTCTTTCGGTACATCGGCATGCGCGCGAGTTCTTCCTCGGAAAAATATTTGTCGTACACGGTCATCAACTCCAGTGTGGTGAGCCAATCGGCCAGCTCCGGCTCCGTGCCGGCGGCGAGCTGCGCGTGCAGGCTCACGAGCCGCTCGCGCAGCTGCGCGGTTTGCGCGAGCTGACGGTCGAGCAGCGCGATCTGCTTCGCGACGAGATCGACGAGCGGGGTGCCGGGCTGGTTCAGGTAGTCGCCGATTTCGGTGAGCGACAGTCCGAAGCGACGCAGCGCCTGGATCTGGTGGAGCCGGGCGATGTCGTGGCGGTCGTACAGCCGGTAGCCGTTGTCGGCACGTGCCGAAGGCGTCAGCAGGCCGATCGCGTGATAGTGATGAAGCGTGCGGACGGTCAGCCCGCTGCGTTTCGCCAGTTCTCCCACTTTCAGCTGCATTCGTTCCTCCGTTCGGTACGCACACTGGAGTCTCGAACGTTACGCTACGTGAGGGTCAAGCGGAAGATCGGAAATCGGGCGCGCGACGGGTTGACCGCGCGCGCCCGATCGAAGGGCCGGCTTATTGCGGCGAAGGCGCGGTGTCGGGCTCGGCGGCGCGCGCTTCCTTGCCGGTTGTGTCGTCGCCGGCCGCCTTGCCGGATTTGCCGGACTGATCGGCCTTGTCGGCCGGCGGCGTGCCCATCGCCTGATAGAGTCGCGCGGTATCCGCGAACCGCGCGCCGGTCGCGCGGATCTCGTCGAGCCGCGCGTTGCGGTACTGGAGTTCGCTGGCGCGCGCGGCCGACGGCGGCAGCGCGCCGAGCCGCACGCGGGCGGCTGCGTCGTCGTACGCGCCGCGTGCGGACAGCGCGGCGCGAGACGACGCGTCGAGCGCCTCCGCATCGTGCTCGAGCGCCGCGAGCGAATCGGCGACGTTCTGGAACGCGCCGAGCACGGCCTGCTTGTACTGGTCGACCGCGGCCTCGTAGGTGGCCTTCGCCGCGCGGCGCTGCGCGAGCAGCGCGCCGCCGTGGAAGATCGGCTGGCTCAGCGACGCGCCGACGTTCCAGATCGCGCCGGCGCCCGACAGCATGGCCGGCCAGCTGAAGCCGCCTTTGCCCATCGCCGCCGACAGCGACAGTTGCGGGAACAACTGTGCGGTCGCGACGCCCACTTCGGCAGCGGCCGCCTTCAGCCCCGCGTCGGCCGCCTGGATGTCCGGGCGGCTTTGCAGCAGGTCCGACGGCACGACGACGGGCACCTGTTCGGGCAGGTGCAGATCGGCGAGCGTGAGATCGGCCGGCGGCCGGTCGGGCGTGCGGCCGACCAGCACCGCGAGCGCATGGCGCGCCGAGTCGCGCTGCTGGCGCAGCGCGGGAAGGCTTGCTGCGAACGTGTCGGCGCTTTGCCGCGCGTTCAGCGCGTCGCTGCGCGACGCCGAGCCGAGCGCGTAGCGGCGTTCGGCGTCGTGCGCCTGGTCGTTCGCGAGCGCGACGAGCCGCTCGGTCGTGTCGATCTGCGCGTTGAGCACCGATACCGTGATCGACGCGGTGACGATGTTCGCGGCCAGCGCGCGCCGCGCGGATTCGAGCTGGAACGCACTGACGTCGACGCGTTTCGCGAGCGCGCGGTTCGCGAAGCGGGAGGCGCCGAACAGGTCGACCGTGTAGCTCGCCTGCAGTTGCCCGACGAACGTGTCGTACAGCAAGGTCGGTGCGCCGAGCGCCGGAATCGGCACGCCGAGCGCACGCTGGCGCGTGGCCTGGCCGACCGCGTCGATCGACGGCAGCATCGAGCTGCCGATCTGCCCGCGCAACTGCTCGCGCGCGGCATCCAGCGAATGCGACGCCGCGCCGAGCGTCGGGCTGTTGCGCAGCCCTTCGTCGACGAGCGCGTTCAGCGCATCGGAACGGTACTGCTTCCACCAGTCGGGCACCGGCTGCGCGCCCACTTCGAATTGCTGCGCGACGCCTTGCGCGGACACGGTCCGCTCGACTTGCGGCACGACGCCGTAATGCGCGGGCGATGGCATCGCGGGCGGCTCGCCGCTCGGCGCGAACCACGCGCAGCCGGCCAGGGGCCCGACAAGGCTCGCGGCCGCGAGTGCGCGCACGGCTTGGGTTTTCAGGTTCATCGACACATCCATGGTCAGGCTCCCGACGGCGCGGACGGCGTGCTGCCGTCATGCGGCGGGCCGTCCTGCGGGTCGCGTTCGTCGCGCTTCACGCGGAACCACGTCGCGTACAGCGCAGGCAGGTAGAACAGCGTCAGCACGGTTGCGCTCGTGATGCCGCCCATCAGCGCGGTCGCCATCGGCCCGAAGAAGTTCGAGCGCAGCAGCGGGATCAGCGCGAGCACGGCGGCCGCGGCCGTCAGCGTGATCGGGCGGAAGCGCCGCACCGTCGCGCCGATGATCGCGTCGACGCGGCCGTGGCCGATCGCGATGTCCTGCTCGATCTGGTCGACGAGGATCACCGAGTTGCGCATGATGATCCCGAACATCGCGATCACGCCGAGCATCGCGACGAAGCCGAACGGCTGCCCGAACAGCAGCAGCGTGGCGACCACGCCGATCAGCCCGAGCGGCGCGGTCAGCACGACCATCAGCACGCGCGAGAAGCTCTGCAACTGGATCATCAGCAGCGTGAACACGGCGATCGCCATCAGCGGCATCTGCGCGTTGATCGAGTTCTGCGCCTTCGCGCTTTCCTCGACCGAGCCGCCGATGTTGATCTGATAGCCGACCGGCAACTGCGCGCGCAGCGCGTTCAGCTTCGCGTCGACCGCGTGCGTGACGTCGATGCCCTGTGCGCCGGCGCGCACGTCCGACTGCACGGTGATGGTCGGCTGGCGGTCGCGTTCCCACACGACGCCGTATTCGAGCGTCGGCTCGAAGCGGCCGAGCGAGCCGAGCGGCACCGGGCCGTTCGGCGTCGGCAGCGCCAGGCCCGCGAGCTTGGCCGGATCGACGCGGTCGGCCTGCGGTGCGCGCAGGTCGACCGCGATCAGCTTGTCGCGCTCGCGGTACTGCGTGACGGTCGTGCCGGACAGCGTCATCGCGAGGAAGCTCGACACGTCCTGCGACGTCACGTTCAGCTCGCGCGCCTTCTTCTGGTCGATCTCGAAGCGCACCGAGCGCTCGGCCGGCTCGTCCCAGTCGAACTGCACGTTGACCGTGCGCGCATCGCCGCGCATCGTCGCCGCGACCTTCTCGGCGATCGAGCGGACCGTCGCGATGCTGTCGCCGCTCACGCGGAACTGCACCGGATAGCCGACCGGCGGGCCGTTCTCGAGCCGCGACAGCCGCCAGCGCACGGCCGGGAACCGGTTGCGCAGCGTGGTTTCGAGCCAGGTCGCGAGCTTCTCGCGATCCTCGACCGATTTCGCGGTGATCACGAACTGCGCGAAGTTCGGCAGTTGCAGCTGCTGGTCGAGCGGCAGGTAGAAGCGCGGCGCGCCGCTGCCGACGAAGTTCACCGAATGATCGATCTCGGGGCGCTTGTCGATCGCCTTCTCGAGGCGTTCGGTTTCGCGCAGCGTCGCCGCGAACGACGCGCCCTCGGGCAGCCGCAGGTCGACCAGCAGCTCGGGCCGGTCGGAACTCGGGAAGAACTGCTGCGGCACCAGCGAGAAACCCATCAGCGACACGACGAACAGGGCGCCCGTGATCAGCAGCACGACGAAGCGCCGCTCGATGCACCAGTCGACCCAGCCGCGCAGCCGCCGGTAAAAGCGCGTGTCGTAGATGTCGTGCTCGTGGTCGTCGGGCAGGTGCGCCTCGTGCGCCTGCCGCTTGCGCTCGGGCAGCATGTGGTAGCCGAGCAGCGGGATCAGCACGACGGCCGCGAACCACGACGCGATCAGCGCGATCGCCGACACCTCGAAGATCGAGCGCGTGTATTCGCCGGTGCTCGATTTCGCGAGCGCGATCGGCAGGAAGCCCGACACCGTGACGAGCGTGCCCGTCAGCATCGGGAACGCGGTGCTGGTGTACGCGAACGCGGCGGCGCGCGCGCGGCTGTAGCCCTGTTCGAGCTTCACGGCCATCATCTCGACCGCGATGATCGCGTCGTCGACGAGCAGCCCGAGCGCGAGCACGAGCGTGCCGAGCGACACCTTGTGCAGCCCGATGTCGAACAGGTACATGAACAGGGCCGTGACCGCGAGCACGACCGGAATCGAGATCACGACGACCATCCCGGTGCGCAGGCCGAGCGACACGAGGCTCACGACCAGCACGATCGCGACGGCTTCGGCGACCGCCTCGAGGAAGTCGTCGACCGAATGCGCGACCGCATGCGGCATGCTCGACACCTCGACCAGCTTGAGGCCGGCCGGCAGTCGCGCCTGCAGGTCCTTCGATTCGGCGTCGAGCGCCTTGCCTAGCCGGATCACGTCGCCGCCCGGCTGCATCGTCACGCCGATGCCGAGCACGGCTTTTCCGCCCGCGCGCATCTGGGTGACGACCGGATCGTCGTAGCCGCGCTTGACCGTCGCGAGATCGCCGAGCCGGAACGTGCGGCCGTTGATGCGGATCAGCGTATCGGCGATCGCGTCGACGTTGTCGAACTGGCCGCTCGGCCGCACGAACACGCGATCGTCGGCGGTCGTCAGCACGCCGGCCGACGAGATGTCGTTCTGCGCGTTGATCGCCTGCCCGAGCTGCTGCGGCGAGATGCCGAGGCGCGTGAGCTGCGCGTTGTTCACCTCGATGAAGATCCGCTGGTCGGGGTCGCCGAAATAGTCGACCTTGCCGACACCCGGCACGCGCAGCAGCACGGTGCGCAACTGGTCCGCGTAGTCGTGCAGCTGCGCGGGCGAGAAGCCGTCGCCTTCGAGTGTCCAGATGTTGGTGTAGACGTCGCCGAATTCGTCGTTGAAGAACGGGCCCTGCACGCCGGGCGGCAGCGTATAGCCGATGTCGCCGACCTTCTTGCGGATCTGGTACCAGGTCTCGGGCACGTCCTTCACGG